>Ga0207099_1121_pt2 | contig 15590 bp, 10 predicted proteins | sample Alteio_BWMinHeat_85_FD_153521 | JGI IMG/M metagenome (GOLD analysis project Ga0207099, IMG submission 153521) | Enriched cells from forest soil in Barre Woods Harvard Forest LTER site, Petersham, Massachusetts, United States -... | ecosystem: Environmental > Terrestrial > Soil > Temperate forest >... | reverse complement strand
ATCCTCTACGGCAAACGCGATGCCCGGTCGGAGCAGATACATGAATCAATGAACGCTGCTGGGGCACTTGATTTGTTGAATTCCTTACCCGCGGGCATTGAGTCTCCGGTTGGTGAACGCGGGCAGAAACTCTCTGGGGGTGAAAGACAGCGTGTAGCCATCGCTCGCGCATTGCTCAAGGTCTATGACGGCGCGGCGATTCTCGCCCTTGATGAAGCCACTTCCCATTTGGACAGTGAGACAGAGCAGGCAGTCAGGAGTTCTTTGCGGACGGCGGTGTCGGGAAAGAGCCTGATTATAGTCGCACACCGTCTGTCGACCATTCGCTTCGCCGATACGATTATTGTCGTCGAAAGGGGGAAGCTGATCGAACAGGGAAGCCACGAGGAACTTCTCGAGCGGAAAGGTCTTTATGCCACTCTCTGGCAACTTCAAAATGATGATCCTTCTGGTGGCGGCCTGGAAGTACGATTTAGTTCTTGACGTCTGTGAGTTTCCGAGCCCTTTCTAGCTTGACAGTGAAAATTATTCCAGCTATAGACCTCAGGTAGTGGGCTTTGCACAAAAAAGCGGTTTTATTTCTCAGGTCCCACTGTAGCGGCGGTCTATGACCGCCGCCGATACAGCAACTTGCGAGACTGTCGGCGGTCATAGACCGCCGCTACAGTGGCCAAACGCGACTTTTTGTGCAACTACCCTCTCTGTAATGCAATTGCTTTGTTGCAGAAGGGGCAACCGATGCATCTGAATAACTCGCCGAAGATCCTGGCGGAAGGTGTGCATCGTGTCGTCTCCGCTGAACATACTTTTGAGCGGGTCCGGGAAGTTGCTGTAAGAGTCGGGATCACACGGTTGGCGAATATTACCGGCCTGGACCGTATCGGGATTCCGGTTTACAGTTCGATCGTCCCAAAATCCAACGATGTCGTCTCCGTTTACAATGGCAAAGGAATTCGGCCAATTGACGCGAAGGTCGGCGCTATCATGGAGGCGATTGAAAGGTTTGCAGCCTGGAGCGCTCGCCCCCCCGGGATTTTTGGCCCATATAATGCCCTGGGATCCCGCCGTCGCGCTGTTAATCCGCGCGACATCGTTATCAATATTCAAGATGATTACACAGATAATACGCCGATAAACTGGGTTGAAGGCTACGACCTGATCCAGCAGCAGACGGTACTCGTTCCATTTTACGCCGCCGCGTATTTCAAGGATGCGAGAGATTACGGGCACCTCTGTTACACCGTGACTTCGACAAACGGGTTGGCATCGGGAAATACGATCGAGGAGGCGATCTGTCATGCGCTGTGCGAGATCATTGAGCGCGATTCCTGGAGCCTTGCCGAGCTAGTCAGCCGCGCGCTTCCGAGACACCTTGGCAAGTCGCGCGCCGATTTGGGTAAGGATATCTCAGCCGATGATCTGGAGCGTTACCCCAGCATCGCTTTGAGTTCGATTGATGGGGAAGCCCGGCCTCTGCTCGAGCTTTACGAGCGGGCAGGAATGAGGATCGTCATCAGAGACCTCACCTCCGACACGGGTATCGCCACCATCTCCTGCACGGTCTGCGATGACCTTCATGACAAGCTCTCACCGGCTCATCTGGGAGTGGGGGCTCATCCCGATGCGAGGGTCGCTCTTACTCGCGCCCTGACGGAAGCCGCGCAAGCGCGCGCGGTGGATATTCAGGCGTTGCGCGAAGACATCTCCATGGCGGATGAAGAGGTAAACGAGGCATTTCTGCATAGTAGGCGGGTAACCAAAGTGGTGGGTAATACTTTTTATCAATCAGAGTCAAGGCACCCCATTCCTTTTGACAAAGTCGTCTCGCACAGGAATAAAGATGTCCTCGACGATATTAATTTGATGCTCGGCAATCTGAAGCAGTCCGGTATGGAAAGTGCGGTCGTGGTGGATTTCTCGCTGCCTGACCTGAAGTCCAGTGTCGCAAGGGTGATTGTGCCCGGCATGGAGTCGTGGGCCGCGATGAAAGGGCGAATCGGAGACCGCGCCAATACGCTGATGCGCAAAGTGGCTGTCGAAAAGCAACGGGAAGCTGCAATCCTTACTAATAGCCAGAGGATAATGGATGCCCTATTCGGTAGTGTACCTGGGACCGAGTCTTCGACTTGAGGAAGCCAGAACCATTCTTGATGCTGAATTCCTCCCCCCGATAAAGCGTGGCGATGTGAGGGAGCTTATGCGGAATCGGACGCCGGATGCGATCGGCATCGTTGATGGTCAGTTCTTACAGAGCTTTTCGATCTCACCGAAAGAAGTGCTCGAAGCCATGGACGCCGGAGTAAAGGTCTACGGGTCTTCCAGCATGGGGGCGTTGCGCGCCGTAGAACTTGCCCCATATGGCATGGTGGGCGTTGGCCAGATTTTCCGGCTGTTCGCTTCAGGCGAATTGGACGCTGACGACGAGGTTGCGATGGTCTACGATAGCCATACTTTGAGGCCAACCTCCGATCCGCTGGTCAACATGCGAGTGGCGCTGGAAGCTGCCAGGAGTAAGGGTTTTATCTCAGAGGAAACCCGCACGCTCATAATCAACGAGGCCCAAAAATGCTACTTCCCGGAACGTAACTACAAATATGTCCTCAGCAGGTTGGCGGCGAAGATTCCGGAAAATGAGAGTACCAATCTCAAACAATTCCTCGAAACGTCCGCCCCGGATGCGAAGCGGGAAGACGCAATTGAACTATTGCAACATATGAAGTCCTATCTGGCGAGCCTTTGAAGCCATCGGACCGTCCGCCGTAAGACTGGTTTTTAGAAGATCGCCTTCGATCTGAAGACGTCATGCAGAAAAAAACTATTTTTGTTACTTTGGACATCTTGCCCCAGGTTTCCCCCCTGGCTGGAGGTTACCTCCAGGTCTACGCTTGCCAGGACGCGGAAATTAGGGATACCTGGGAGTTTGAACAGTATGTCAACACCGTTCAGAAAGTGACGCCTGCCCAATTAACTGCCGCCATGCTAAAAGCGGAAGCCGATGTCTATGCCTTTAGCTGCTATGCCTGGAACATGGGTCTCGTAAAAGAGGCGCTGTCAGTTTTACTCGAGGCGAAACCCAGGGCGCATTTCATTCTGGGCGGTCCCCAGGTAATGAATTACGCCCACAAATACCTTGATCCCAACCATGAAAATCTGGCGTTGTGTAACGGGGAAGGCGAAAAGACCTTCAGGAATTACCTGAAGGAGTTGACTGCGGGGAAGCCCGATTTCTCGCATGTTCAAGGACTCAGCTTCCATCAGGACGGAAAGCTCTTCACAACGAAGGCGGAAGAGAGAATCAAAGATCTGGATGAGATTCCGTCGCCAATTCTGAACGGGCTTTTTGATCCTGCCGTCTGTACCAGTGTTTTTATGGAAACCAACCGCGGCTGCCCTTTCACCTGCCATTACTGCTATTGGGGCGGAGCCATCGGCGCAAAAGTGAATAAGTTTTCCGAAGAGAGGATCAGGGAAGAGCTTCTCTGGATTGCCCGGCATCGGATTTACAATGTGATCCTCGTTGATGCGAACTGGGGGATTTTGCCAAGGGATACAGATCTTTCGAAGTATCTCGCCCAGTGCAGGAAGCAATACGGTGCTCCTTACATGGTGGGTTTTTCCGGTTCCAAGAACACGCCCGAACGAGTGGCTGAAATCACCAGTATCTTCTACGACGCCGGTTTGCTCCTCAACCACACGATCTCTTTGCAAACCATGCAGGACACGACCTTAGAAATGGTCGGCCGGCAGAACATTAGAACAGATGCTTATCTGAAAATGCAGGAACAGATGAATAGCAAAGGGATCAGTTCTCATATTGAATTGATTTGGCCACTGCCTGGCGAAACACTGGCTTCATTCATCGACGGGGTTAACCGGCTCTGCGGTTTAGGGGCCGATATGTTTTTCTGCCATCCGCTCTACCTCATCAACAATATCGAACTCATCAACCGGCGCGAGGCGTACGGCCTCATTACGGAGTCGTCAGCCGTGGTCGGAAGTGAAGCCGAAGTTGTGGTCCAAACGAACGAAGTGAACTATGACGACTATTTGGAAGGCTGGCGATTCATGTTCGCCACGATCATACTGCACAACTTGAGAAGCACGTATTGCCTGGCCAAATATCTTAAAGCCGCTGGTCTTGAAACCCATGACGGTCTTTTCTCGAAATTCGTACAGTTCTTGAAGGCGGACCCGGATTTACCTCTGGCGGCAATCATCGAAGAAGCAATTGAATCAAAGATTGTCGACGTCCAGACGCTGGGACAAATCGCTTATTACTTATACATTTCCAGAAAGGAGTTTGACGATCTTCTCTGGCGATTTGTCTCATCGCAACCCTGGTGGCAGGATCAAACTGCCCGGCTATGTTTTGAGATTGATTTGCTGAACAGACCGCAATTGTATTCGCCGAACTTCACGGAAGCACCTTTTTCTTTTCTACATTTAAAAGTGTTGAAAGTGCTCCCAGGCGAGTACGTCGTCGAGATACCGGAAAGTTTCCTGCCTTCACTACGATCCTATCTCGGAGCTAAAGCCTCTTTTCAGGCGAATCCTATCAGGATCAATCACCGGCAGAAGCAATTTCCCCATCATCCTTCGGCCAACGTCGAGGATTGCTGGCTGCACTGTTATTACAGCGCTTTTACCATTGCGCAAGTTTCGCCTTCCTGGCTGGACTCCATGGGACGGACTTACCTCGCGGCAAGCGGCTCAGAGCCGGCTTTGATCACTGCAACTCTGAGAGACAACGGCTTAATATGAGGCGGCTTGTGGTGGGTCCGTGGATAGGTGAATTCGGGTGGGAGTTGTGTTGCTGGTAATCAAGCGGATAGATCAATTTCTCGGTTCGAACGGCTGAGTGCGGGAAAACAAGATTCAGTGGAGCTAAAATAGCTAAAATATTTAAATATTTGACACTCTGATCGACCTTCTTTATAGTGCCGAATGCAAGTTATTACAGCTGTATCAAGTATCAACTCGGAGCCAACCGCAGCGAGTTGACCTTTCCCATCCAGGAGAAAAGCAATGCAGACACAAGAAGACGTCCTTCGCATCATCAGCAAAGTAACTGCTCAGGCCCAAGCTGACTCGGCTTTCAAGGCGGCTTATATGGCCGATCCCAACCAGATTCTGGCGCAGGCCGGACTTCATATTCCACCGAATGTGAACTTCAAAGTGCAGCCAGTGAATTCCATCAGCACTGACTATCAATTCACTTCTGACGGTACGGTGTACCTGGTTCTTCCAGAAGTCGATGAGGTTGTCCAGGACGAATCCCTCGCGACTGCGGCGGCGGCAAGCTGCCAAACTACGGCCAGCACTGCCGGCACCGTTTCAACATGTATCAGCAGCGTTTCGACCGCATCAACCAATTCCTGTAGCTAGTATCCCGAGTTGCCGACGAAAAGCGCGGTGGTTCTACTCTGAGAGGGACACTGTAGCGGCGGTCAATGACCGCCGACAGTCTCGCAAGTTGCTGCATCGTCGGCGGTCAATGACCGCCGCTACAGGTGAGTTTACAGGCAGGGGGGATTGAAAATATCTTCCCTGAAAGCAATATCCCTATGATTGGCAGGCCACGCTTCAAACATCAATATCACATCGAATTCCTTGCCCCTGACAAAGTGTTTTTGCTTGCCGAGTCTGGATACTTTGTACTGACTGCCCAATCCTGTGCCCTTGTCGCCCAACTAATAGATGGTCATCGAACGAATGATGAGATTGCAGACGCGGTCTCAGGCCAGGTCTCGATGAACCAGGCATACTACGTTTTGGCTCTTTTGGAATCGAAAGGCTATATTGAGGATTCTACTGGGACTGCGCCCACCTCCGCACTGGCATTCTGGAACTCGCTGGGCGTGGATGGCCAAACTGTCAAGCAGCGTCTCGACTCGACCCGCCTTTCGCTTCATTCGTTCGGTAATGTTCCCACTGCGGAATTGCAGAAAGCGCTTGAAGCGGTAGGTGTTCAGTTGGCGCCACCGGAGCAGAGCGCGATGTCCATCGTCCTTACAGATGATTATCTTCAGGTGGGATTGGCCGAGTTCAACGAAGGGGCGATCGCAGAAGGAAAACCCTGGCTTCTGGCGAAGCCTAACGGAATGTATGTCTGGGTGGGGCCGGTCTTCGAACCCGGGAGAACCGGGTGTTGGCAATGTCTCAGCCAGAGATTAAGAGCGAATCGCGACATTGACACTTTTCTTCAAGACCTGACCGGCAGGCGACAACCTTTTGTGACTCTCTCAGCGCTGCCCTCGACAATCCAGTTCAGTCTGGGAATGATTGCCACAGAGGCGGCTAAATGGGTCGTCTTGCGGGGCAATGAAGCGCTTGACGGGAAGATCATTAGCTTGAACATGGCGAATCTGGATAAGCAGGAACACGTTCTGGTCAAGCGCCCTCAGTGTCCTGTGTGCGGGGATCCAAAGATTCAATCCAGGCTTTCCTACCCGATCGAGTTTCAAAGCCGTCCGAAGAGACATGTCACTGATGGCGGTCATCGTGCCGTCGAACCTGAGGAGACGCTTCGCAAGTTCAAACATCATGTCAGCCCCATCACGGGAGTGGTGAACAAGCTGGTCCGCGTAACCGCGGAAGACGATCCTTTGCAGCACGTCTACGTTTCGGGCGCCAACATGGCGATGCGGAGCTTTAACTTCGATCTTCTTCGGACCACCATACGGAGTCGCACGGCCGGCAAGGGAGTCAGCGATATACAGGCCAAAGTGAGCGCGGTTGGGGAGGCAATTGAGCGCTACTCGGGAACCTATCGAGGCGACGAGGCCCGGATTAGCGGCAGCTTCCGAAGTCTGGGAGACCGCGCTGTAAGGCCCACCGACTGCATGTTATTCAGCGATACCCAATACCGCGAGCGCGAGAAATGGCTTGCGAGAGATAGCCCGTTCTATCGCGTCCCCCTGCCGTTTGACGAGGAAGCCCAGATCGACTGGGCGCCCGTCTGGTCGCTGACTCGAGAAGAGATCCGGTACCTCCCGATGGAGGCCTGCTACTATTCATACCCGATCAGGCTTGATCATCACTTCTGTCTTCCGGATTCAAACGGAGCCGCGGCGGGCAACACGGTAGAAGAGGCAATGTTGCAGGGTTTCATGGAATTAGTGGAACGGGACGCGGTCTGCATCTGGTGGTATAACCGATTGAACCGGCCCTCGATAGACCTCGATAGCATCGATGATCCCTATGTTCACAAGTTAGCGGCGTTCCATAAATCCATTAATCGCGACTTGTGGGTGCTCGACCTGACCAGCGATCTGGGGATACCGGCAATGGTCGCCATCTCACGCCGGAATGACAAGTTCCCGGAAGATATTGTCTTCGCTCCGGCTGCTCACTTCGATCCCGACATTGCAATACTGCGCGCGCTGACCGAACTAAACCAACTAGTAACAGCCGTAATCAATGTAGATCGGGACGGCGATTATTTCCTCGATGATAAACATTCGGTGCAGTGGTGGAAGACAGCGACCCTGGAGAACCAGCCCCACCTTGTCCCCAGTAAGACGTTGCGTCCGACTCGCCGGAGCGATTTCGATTCCAACTGGTCCGACGACTTTCGAGACGATTTACTGCGGTGCCAGTCGCTGGTCGAGCGGTTAGGTCTCGAGATGTTGGTGCTGGACCAAACTCGGCCTGATATTCTCCTGCCGGTTCTAAAGGTGATTGTTCCGGGGTTACGGCATTTCTGGGCGCGCTTTGCGCCGGGGCGGCTCTATGACGTGCCGGTCAAGCTCGGCTGGCTGAAGCGGCCTCTTTCCGAGCACGAACTCAATCCGATCCCAGTCTTTATTTAGTCAATCAAACCTCTATCCGGAACGATGATAGATTATTTCAAATCCAGGCAGTTCAAGGTTTCGCTTATCCCGGGAATTTCGCTTGTCGAGAATTCCGGGGACGAAATCTCCCTGGTATCTGAGTACGGGCATTTTCCGATAAAGCGAGTCTCTAAGGGGATCGCGCAAGCGTTTCGCGCACTCGCCCGCGGCAACCGGACCGAAGAAGAATTGGCCAAAGACGTACTTGAAACCGATGGAATTGGCGGATTGACCAGCTTCAATTATTACTATGCCCAGTGTGTTCTTCGCTGTTTCATCCAGTACAGTATTTACGCCGGGGATCTGCCTCTAATGACGTTGATGCTGACTGTGCCCCTTCATCGGTTCGACCTCGTCGAACCGGCAGCCGGCAGCCGCTACGTCGTGTCAAGATTCGCTTATTGCCGGAAACAGAATAACGTCCTCATTTTGGAAACGCCTCTGTTCGGTTCGATGCTATCGCTTAACGATTGGCGCTCCGCGGCTTTGTTTTCGATACTCACCAGCCCGCTGACACAGCAGGAAATTACCGAGAAAGCTCTCTTCATCCCTGCTGACTGTATCCCGGGAATGCTGAAACTACTGAATGCTTCGAGAGTTCTTTGCGTTTGCAGTGATCAATCGGTGCCAAACGAGGACGAGAACCCCAGTATGCGCCAGTGGGAATTCCAGGACCTGCTGTTTCATTCCCGGAGCCGGATAGGCCGCCATAATAACCGCATCGGCGCTACCTTTAGACACCTGGGCTTGATTGCCCCGCCGCCGCTGGTCAAGCAATCCTCCGGAGACGCCATCGCTCTCTATCAGCCGGAATCGGATCAACTTGAAAACGGCATGACGCTCTTAGAGGCCATTGAGACTCGCCGATCTATTCGGACGTTTGGCAATGAGGCGATCAGCTTAAGGCAGTTGGGTGAGTTTCTCTATCGCGCGGCGCGGATCAGGGCGCTTTGGAACTTCGAGTTCAAGGCTCCGGACGGTACGTTGATCGAAACGCTGCAACTAAGCAACCGCCCCTACCCGGCCGGAGGTGCAATTTACGAACTGGAGTTATACCTCACGATTGACCGCTGCCAGGGGCTGGCGCCCGGACTCTACCACTATAACCCGTTGGAGCATGTGCTCATCAGAGTCCCTGCCCAGGAGGCCAAACTCGCCGCTCTTTTACAGGACGCCTGCCTTTCTGCTGCCATCAGCCAGAAACCGCAAGTGTTAATTAATCTGGCGGCACGTTTTCAACGGATGACGTGGAAGTATGCCACGATCTCTTATGCGGCGACGCTGAAGAACGTCGGTGTGCTGTATCAAAATATGTATCTGGTGGCAACGGCAATGGGGCTTGCACCCTGCGCCCTGGGGAGTGGGAACTCGGATCTTTTTGCGGAGGCTGCCGGAACAGACTATTACGCGGAAACCTCCGTGGGGGAGTTCATAATAGGAACCCGGTCCGAAGCTGAGCAGCCTATTCCGTGGGCTAAAGACAGGACTTTTGTCCCTAATACCTTTCTACATCCCCAGGCTGAATAATGCCCTCACTTAGTGCCGAACTGCTGCTGATCATAACCAGGGCGGCATCCCCCATCGAACGTGCCGGCGGGGAATGGTTTGAACCTTTACCTGTTCAGCCTCCCGGAACCATCGAAAAGCGCACCCTGCAGTGGATCAACACTGTGACCGGCGGCGACAAAGAGGTATTCGAGCAGTATCTGAAAGCCCGCGGACTAAGTCACGAAGCTTTCGTTCGCGCGATCTCCGAAGGAACGGTCAATACCGCCGCGCAATTACCGGAGTGGGGTAAGGTTTTTCTGGAGATCATGGAGTCGTTCGCCTCAATCGGCCCCGAGGCTTTGGCCCCGCCTCAACCTTCGCAACGGGAGACGTCCAACCCATTCTATGCCGTTCTGCTGCCATTCCGGCAGATTGCGGCCGCGGAACTGCGAAAGAAAATAAGCAGCCTCGATCTTTCGATTTCTGATCGTGCCGAAGCTCAACTGCTGTACATCCTGGTGGCCCGCCTCTCGTACGCAACGATCCACGTCGTGGACAATGAGATGCAGACTGCGCTTGCCACCAGCAGTCTCATGAAGCAACTGGGTATAACACCTCGCCCGCATCTTGACGGCTCCCTGACGGGCTGGATGGATCGATTCAGCCGTTATCCGGTGCTTGCCAGGATGGTATCCGTGGTTCTTAAAAACTGGCGCAATTACGTCTTCGAGTTACTCGAACGGCTGGCACAAGACCGCGCTTTACTCGAAGAGCAGCTATTTGCGGGCCAGCCTCTCGGAACCCTGGAAGGTGTGATCGGAGATGCGGGTGATCTTCACGACCAGGGAAGGGCCGTGGCGCTGTTGGTCTTTTCCGGCGGGAGTCGATTGGCCTATAAGCCGAAGGATCTGAGAATTTCCATCGTCTTTCTGAATCTTGTCTCTCTGCTGAACAGTCTGGGGCCGGAGATGACGCTCCATTTTCGCCGGATTTTCCACCGTGGCCAATACGCCTGGGAGGAGTGGGTCGAGCATCAGCCGTGCGGCTCCGCGGAGGAAGTGGACTCCTTCTATTTTCGAATGGGCATGGTGGTTCGCCTGCTGCAACTGCTCGGGGCGAGAGATTTTTGGCTCGACAATCTGATTGCCTGCGGCGGGTACCCGGTCTTTATAGACTTGGAGATGGCGTTTCAACAGACCATGGCGTTGCCAACGCAGCTTCTTCCCGCCGAGCAAATCGCCTTCGCCAAATTGATAGAAACGATTGTTCCTATGGGGGCGATCACGATGGTGACACCCATCGGGCAAGGGCTCAAGGCCGAAGACCTGGGTGCATTGACTCCGGTGCGCGAGTTCCAGACTCCGTTCAAGTTCTCGTATTCATCCCCGATGATGGCGTTGCTCGCACCACATCTGAAGAAGAACGACAATACAAGATGGTACAAGACGGACTACACGCCAGTACTGGACGGACGGCCTGCGTTAGCTGCGGACTACCTCGACCGGGTGATAGCGGGTTACAAGTCAATGAACGGCTTCCTGATCGCAAACCGGCCCGCGCTCCTTTCCGAAACCGGCCCGTTCAAAGACGTGGGAGATTTCCCGCTTCGACATATCACCAGAGACACCTGGAGCTGCCTGCGTATTATCAACGACAGTCTGCGCACGGCTCTGCTCGTGGATGGCTTTCAGCGCGAATTATTCTTCGAGGGGCTGATGAGGGTCGCGGTTGACGGAAACCGTCCCAGCGCTCAGCTGATTAAGGTCCTCGAGAGCGAGATCCAATCCCTGCGTGATCTCGATGTTCCTTTGTTCCGCGCTTTGCCGTCTCAGACCAAGTTGCTTCTCAGCAATGGCGGAGAGATTCCCGGCTATTTCTCGGAGACCTCGATTTCGCGGATTATGGATCGTATCCGCGCGCTGGATGATTTCGCCGTTAATGAGCATTGCGATTTTATCCGCTCCAGTTTTGCGACCGGGCCCCACAAGGCGTGGAGGTCGCAACGCGCCAACGGCGGTTCTCGCCGGCCGGCCCCGACCCGGGAATTTTGGCTGGAGGAGGCCATCAAGCTGGGAGATTTCATCCTGGCGCAGAGCCTGCGCAGCGGAGAGGGTGACCTGGCCTGGCTGGGACTCATTTACCACCCCGACATTGATTTGCGTTCGCTTGACGTGTTGCGCCCGGATTTACTCTCCGGCACCTGCGGGTTAAGCGTGCTGTTCTCCGGTTTGTATGAAATGACCGGAATGGATCGCTTTCGCGATGCAGCCAGAGGCGCTCTTGTGACGACGGAGCGCTCAATCCACGGAGACCACCCGTTGTTCAAGGTGCTAGGCCGCACGGGGCCTTCCCGATCAAGGTTCATCGCCTCCGGGGGTTACTTCGGGATGGGCGGCCAGTTCTATGCTCTGCGGCGCTGTGCAGAGGCCTTGAACGCCCCCGATCTGGACAAGACGATCACGGCTTATCTTGATCTGCTTCCATTAGCCGAGCTATGCGAGCATTCACACATTGATCTCATTTCCGGCCTCGCCGGACTGTTGCTTTCCATTCTCCCGTTTCATGGTGCGGCACTGACCGATCCGGCGTTACCAGTCGCTAGCGTGCTGGCTGAATACCTGCTTGATTTGTGCCAGCAGGGAAACGGAAGTCTGAAGGATTTTTATCCGGAGAATGTGTCCCTGCGGGAGGGATTGCCTGATTTGTTCACCGGCCTGGCTCTTTGTTTTGCCAGGCTCGAAAAATCAATCGTCTCACCGCCGCTGGAACCTCTCCGGAACAGGATTGCGCCGGCGATTACCGCTCTTGAGGCTCTGAAACCGCCTGACGTTGTGCGGCGGCCGTGTCTGTGGGCCAGCCTGTCCATTCGCCATTTGTTGGGCCAACCTTATGACGATCTGCTGGAGCGCGTGAAAGAGCAAACGATCGCTGACCCCTCCCAACTAAATTCACAGCGATTGCTCGATCTGCTTGAAACGGCGCTTACCGCCTTTCGTATTACTCAAAATGAGCAATTCCTCGGTTGCGCGAAAAAAACGGCATTTCATTTGATCGAGTGGCGGTTTGCCGGCGGCTCCTGGTTCCCGGACAGCTTTGCTGCCGACCGGCATAACCTGTCCGCGATGCACGGAATCGGAGCCATCGCGAGTTACTTCATGTGCCTCTCCAGGCCCGAGAGGATCCGCTCAATTCGGGGATTGGAATGAGAAATGAATATTAATGAGTTGTTCAGGCCAAGATACGGATTGTCCCATGATCCGAATTGGACAAAATATCACCAATGGGCTTGGGACTATTTCCCGATCATCCTGCCCGCATGCACGGTCCACCGCCACCAGGCAGATCTGAATCGGGGCGACATCGGCGTCGTCAACTGGAAGATCGAAAAAGGTGTCCCTATCGTTTCCCGATTCGACGACTCCGACGGCGGCGTGTTGGTTGAGATACTTCCGGAACTCCCTGTTGAAAACGAAGAAAACGTTCCGGCGGCAGCGTCAATTTACGTTTCTCGTACGGATAGCTTCGGGATAGACGTTCTCTCCGGGATGCTGGGAATCGGATTCGAGTGGGTGTTTGACATCCCGATCAAGCGCGTCGGAACGTTGCAACCCTGGCATCCGCTCGGCGTTGTCAGGGTGGACGGCGCCGAACTGATCGGTAAAGAGACGAGCATCACGATAAACGCCGGCGGGCGGGTAAAAGGACATGATGAGTTCTTGGCGCAGGAAAAAAGAAAGATGTCGGCAACGTAGGGCGGAGAATCCGAATGGGGAAATTGATTGTTATCCCAAAGCCTGAACATGTCGTAACTGACGGCTCAATCTCTCCTTCCGATCCACCCGGGCGGAAATTGGCTGTCAACTTCCATGCGGCGCGACGGGAAAAACTTCATGCCTTCGCAGCCCAAGTCCTGGCCGCGAGACCCGGCCAGCGGATTGCTCCTCCGCTCTCATTCTCCGACCCTCGATCACGAGCGGTGTCCCGAAGATATAAAGTTCTCGAGGGGATCGGCGCGTTGGTGTTGGATGAGGACGATGTTGATAGAAAGCACCTCGAAGAAACACTCGACGCCAGAGTTTGCGAGAATAGCCTGATCGCCGGCCTGGCGCCGAGCGCTACGCTCAGACTGGCTGATTCAGGTCCGCCCGACTTCTGGCACCTGCAGAAGATCAATGTTCAAGCTCTTAGAAAGCGAGCCCTGACGGGGGCCGGAGTCGTTGTCGGCGTGCTTGATAGCGGCATTCAAAGCTCGCACCCGGAGTTTTCCGGCAAGAAGATTCATTTTGCGCACTTCGATGAGGATGGCAATCAGACCGATGCACCGGCAAGGGATTTTGGAATTCACGGCACTCATGTTTCAGGCTTAATTGCCGGCAAGAATGTGGGAGTGGCGCCGGACGCGACGCTGGCGGTTGCTGCGGTGCTCACCGAGAAGCGTGGACAGGCCTGTCATTACGCGGCGATCCTGGCGGGCCTCGATTGGCTCATCAAGACGGATTTCAGTGGCAATCAGAAGCCTGGGTGTCCCCTGATCAATACGTCTCTCCAAATCAAGGGATTCAACGACTTCCTATACACCGCTCTGGCTAGGGCTTGCGAAGCTCCCGGAACTTTGATGATTGCGGCAGGCGGGAACTATGCCACAGCCAGTCCGCAGCAGCCGACGACCCCTGGCAATTACGACATCGTCCTCGGCGTCGGCGCGACCGATCAAGACGACCGCGTCGCTCGGTTCAGTCAGTGGGGCAATGTGAAAGAATTGGGCGGCATTGCCAAGCCGGACATGTGCGCGCCTGGCGTTGACATCTGGTCCTGCGTTCCCACCGACAGCTATCAGAAGATGAGCGGAACCTCCATGGCCAGTTCGCTTGCCTGCGGCGTCGCCGTGCTGCTGCTGCAACAAAATCCCGCTTTAGCGCATGAGGTGTCACGCCTGAAAACAGCACTACTGAGCCATACCCTGGCGTTACCGGATCAGAAAGATAAAGCCGGACGCGGGCGTCTATTGGTCTGCGAATCGATGTGAAGGCCGCCGTTACCTCTCAGAAATTGAACCGTGCCGTTGCCTGGAACGCCCGGTGGTCGGTGGTCTTCGTTTGGATCAATCCGAATGCGCTAGTGCTGTTGATGTTCAGAATCGGAGCAATCGGATTGGGATGATTCAGAACATTAACGGCATCGATACGAAGTTGGAACTGCTTCGATTCCGTGATTCTGAAGCTCTTGCTCAGATTCGCGTCGAGGCTCCCCGTCCCGCCAAGCGCTCTACCGATGCAGCCCATACCAGTCCAAAAGCAGAACCAGGATGGCGCCGCCTTTGATATGAACTACGTAACACCGTACGTTCAGAACTTCACGCTTTCCATCACGCATGATGTCAAGCGCAACATAAATGTGGATGTGCGCTACATCGGAACTCGAGGCCTGAAGCTGGGAAGCGGAGGCGGAGCGAGTTTCAATCTCAACATTCCGAACGTCTTCTATAACCCGGCATTATTAGACGCCGTCGACAGGACCCGCAAAGGAGAAGACGTGACGCTGTTTGACAATGTTCTAATGGGTTTGAACATCAATTCCGGTGTCACGGGTTGCAATCCTGCGGCTCCATCCGCCGCCTGCGCCGCAGTGAACGGCACGACCCAGAGAGGTTCCGCACACCTGCGGCTGAATTCGACCTTTAGAACCGCTCTCGCCACCGGCGATTACAACACATTCGCGAGCCTGCTGAACGTCTACAATGGCAGCGGAACCGCGGCCACCGGGCTTGTCCCTCCCACGGGCGCGGAGCGTGGCACGGTGCTGCGAAGGGCCAACAAAGGATTTAATGTTCCCGGGGGAACAACAATCGCGGGAGATCCCACCGTTCCGGCCGGCTTATTCCCCGAAAATTGGATCGTCGCCAATCCCCAGTTCAATGCCGCCAATTACTGGACGAATTCAGGGAGCTCCAACTACCATTCGTTACAAACGCAGGTTACATTTCGGAACATTCACGGCTTGACCTATCAGGCATCCTACTTGTGGTCCAAGACCCTGGGAATTACCGGCAGCGGCTATACGAACCCCGCCGAGCGTGAGCAGGATTACACTCTGGCATCAAGTCACCGCACGCACGAGTTCCGTTCCAACGGAACATTCGAGCTGCCGATCGGACCAAACAAACTGTTGCTCTCCAAGAGTTCGGGATGGCTGGCGCGGGTTATTGAGCGGTGGCAGACCGGCATGATTTTCAACCTGGCGAGCGGAGCGCCTACGAGCATTGTTGCCGCC
>Ga0207099_1046_pt2 | contig 15640 bp, 20 predicted proteins | sample Alteio_BWMinHeat_85_FD_153521 | JGI IMG/M metagenome (GOLD analysis project Ga0207099, IMG submission 153521) | Enriched cells from forest soil in Barre Woods Harvard Forest LTER site, Petersham, Massachusetts, United States -... | ecosystem: Environmental > Terrestrial > Soil > Temperate forest >... | reverse complement strand
GTGATCTCGCTTGGCTTGTATTCGAAAGTTGAAGCTGAAATGCGAATGACTTGTTCGTTGTTTCCCGCCTCCCGAGCCGCGGATCGGATGACTCCTTGTTGCATGAGGAAACCGGCTGACGCGGCGACCAATACGGCATGGGTAATCTTTTTCATGGTCATCACCCCTTGGAGACCGGAAATTCTTCGATCTCGTAGCGGGCTTGCGCGACCTCGGCTTCTACATCCCGAAACCCCAGGCCTTTGTACGGCGCGGATGCATCCCAGGGTATCTGCGCCTTTTTGGGAACGGAACCCGGCTCCGGAAGCGCCCACATGAGGGATTTGGCGGCGTGATGCGCGATGTGTCCGGTCATGTGATGGTGTTCCTGGTGAATGTGCCCGTAGAGGACCGTTACGTTGGAGTGCGGCATCAAAGTGTCGATGACGGCTGCGCCGTCGCGTGTTGCCCAATCCCAATCGGGCGCGAGATCGAACAATGGCCGGTGCGTCAGCACGACAATCCGGGAATCCTTGTTCATCTGTTTCAGGTCGGCCTGCAGCCACTGGAGTTGCTTCTCACCGACGGCGGCCATGGGGTCCGAGACATTGTCGAGGGTGACGAAGTGAACGCCGTTGTGATCGAAGCTGTAATGAAGGTCACCGAAGAATTCCTGGTAGGCTTCGCCACGATCCAAAGAGGCGTCGTGTTCGCCAGGCATGAATCGCACCGTCTTCACCTTGAGCTGACTGACGATGTCGCGAAATTCAGCCATCCGGTCGCGCCGAATCTTCCGATCGTCGGTTGTTTGGGTAAGATCGCCGGTAAAGACAACAAAATCCGGCTGTTCGTCCAGAGCATTGACGGCCGCCACGGCCTTCTTCAGTGTCCCCTGCGAATCCGGGTTGATGTTGGGTCCGTTAAAGCCCCAATGCGTATCGGAGAGCTGAACAAAATAGAAGGATTCGTTCTTTTGCGGCCGGAAGCCGCCTGCGCGAGCCGCCGTCCCTGAGACGAACACGGCGACGCCCATTCCGGTAAGCTTCAGAAGGTCGCGCCGATTTATAAGGTTGGTCATGTGTAGCTCCTTTTGTGTTTTTGTGAAGTCACTTTTGTGATTTCACTAAGCAAGACCGGACCGCGGCCTGAGAAATTCCTTCGGGAATAAGTGGATCGTATCCCCGGTCTGAGGGGAAACACGTTTGACAAATTCCCAAACCGTCAGCGCGTTGCAACAGGGGCAACGTGAAAACATCTGCCCCTTCAGGAAAGCGGATTCCTTTAGACAACATTCTGAAATGTACAAACCTGAGCGATTGGCATCCTGTCCGGTTTTCATCTTCTTTCTCCTTTTTTATGGTTTCGGATTCACATTCTCTGCGTAGTAACACTTCTTGAGCGGCCGTACAGTTTTGTTCCTCCTGTTGGCGGGTTGACCTTCAGGCGGATCTTTCGCCACCGTCCATCCCTGGCAGCATTGGTCGAGCTCCGGAAAGAAGGCTTCGCCGGAGGCCGTCTCCACCAAATCCTCGATAATGTTGCGGCCCGTCTGGATTTCGCCGAACTCTCCAGCCGGCCCGAGGATTCCGATCGCAAAAATCTGGACATCCTGCTCTCGAGCGAATTGTTTGACCTGGGAGAACGAATAGCGGCTATGGTTGTCTTCACCGTCGGTGATCAACAGCAATGCTTTTCTCTTATTGCTGGCGCTCTTCATTTTCTCCAGACCGAGGTAGACGGCGTCGAATAGAGGCGTCAGCCCTTTAGTCCCCGTAAACAGCATGTCGTTCTGCAACCGGGAAATATCGGTTGTAAAGCTTTCGATAAAGCGTGGCCGTTCACTGAACGTGATCAGGAAGTACTCATCCTCGGGATTACCCGTCTTGAGGAAAGTAACCGCCGCGTTGTGGGCTCTGGAAACCTTATCGGCCATGCTTCCAGTGGCATAGTAGCGTTTGGTATTCACTGGTGACCTCACCTGGAAGACCTGCCGAGCGGCCGCTAAATTCCATCGGGAATAAAATCGCCGCATTCGGGGTCTATGAAGATGACTGCGCAGTGCGTGAGAGAGACAACGATTGTTTGACCAAAACGAATTGAATGCCTTCAACGAGACAGTTCTGCCGCATCTGGACGCGGCCTACAATCTGGCGCGATGGCTCACGCGTAACGATCACGACGCGGAAGATGTGGTTCAGGAGGCGTCCCTTCGCGCGTTCAAATATTGGAAAGGGTTCTCCGGCCGCGATTGCCGGTCATGGCTGCTGGCCATTGTTCGAAACACTTATTATTCATGGATCCGGACACGGTCGGTCCAACCGGAACTTACTGAAGATGGAGAAATCGATGACGTCGATGAAGGTAATCCGAGCCCTGAGACGGCGTTGCTTCAAAATGCAGATCGAGAAATGTTGAAGGCGGCACTAGAGGATTTACCGGTCGAGTTCCGTGAGGCCATCGTTCTGCGGGAGATGGAAGGTTTGTCGTACAAGGAAATCGCCGATATCGCGACTGTCCCTATCGGGACCGTGATGTCCCGCCTGGCCGCGCGCGCAAGCGGCTTCAAATTGTTCTGACAAACTCTGCTGGACAGAAAAGTTTATGACCTGCAACGAGACCAGGAACCTTCGTAACGCATATGTGGATGGCGAGCTGGATTCCGCGGGCAGCCTTGCCGTCGAGAGTCACGTGCGAGCGTGTGCCTCATGTTCAAGAGATGTCGAAAACGTCCGTGCTTTGATATCCGGTATCGAAAATGGGGCATTGCGGTTCAAAGCCCCTCCACGTCTTAAAAGGAACGTGCAAGCGGCGATCCGTAAGGCAAATCCCACGGCGACGAGTTCGTTCTTCCGGTGGCGTTGGGTGAGCGTCGCCGTGTCGGTCGTTTTGATAATCGCTCTTACATGGACGGTAACGATGCGCCGGACGCAATCTTCCGAGGAAGCGCAGTTGGTCGACGACATTGTGTCGAATCACGTACGTTCGATGATGGCGAACCACATAACGGACGTATCTTCTTCCGACAGTCACACCGTGAAGCCATGGTTTGGCGGCAAGCTCGATTATTCACCGCCGGCGAAAGATCTAACCGAGCAAGGATTCCGGCTGATCGGCGGCCGTCTCGACTACTTGGAGAACCGCCCCGTGGCTGCGCTGGTTTACCAGCGCAGCCAGCATTTCATTAACCTGTTTGTCTGGCCGTCCGGCCGCAGCGAGATCAAGCCGAAGGACCAATTGTCGCTCCAGGGATACAACGTGATCCACTGGACCCAATCCGGAATGACCTACTGGCTGATATCCGAACTGAACCTCCCAGAGTTGAACGAGTGCGCCCGGCTGTTACAGGAGTGACTGTGTATCCAGACTCTGGCCGCCGATGTCGACTATAAGGCCTGACCTCACCAAAGCTTCCGACGCCTCCGGCCGCAAACGGCCTATGGTTCTTTAGAAATTGGGCCGAATGCCGGACGGAGGCACACTGTTCCCCTCCCACACATTCTGCGTTCAATTGAATCGTTGGAAGAATGTTTCGGTGAATGGAGTCGCACTACAAGAAATGACTGTCGGTCGTGAATTTGTATGAAGGGAAAAACGATCAAAATGAGCCCGGAGCTTCAGCGGATCGTAAAGGATCAACTCGCATCGTTCCGGACCTACGACCAGATGCGCGGCGCGCACGTGTTTTGACTTAATGCCACGCGAGACGTAGAGTGTCGTCACCGCCAAGTTGCGTACCTCGAACATGTACCGTGGACCTCGCCGTTCACGGAGGTTGCACGATTTTAAATTTAGAAACGGGAGGTCGTATGATTCTGTCAAGGGCGTCTTTGTTGGTAATGTGGCGGTATTGGCCTTGAGTGGCCGGTTCGCCGCACTCGACGGCTTGAAATTGAGAGACGCGGTGCGAAGCGTACCAGTTGCAGGAATACATCAGTTGTGTTCAATCAGGTCGAATTGGCCTACATCGACAGTTTTGGCTTGGGGCAACTGGTATCCGCTGATATAGCCACTCGAAACTAAGGTGGGGACGGGAGGCTGGTCAAGCCGGCTAAGCGCGTGAGAGAGTTGTTGCAGATGACAAACTGGATGCGGTTTTCCAGACGTTTGCCAAAGAGTCCTCCGCAATCCAAAGTTTTGCTAAAGCCGTAGGGAAATCCGCCTGGACTTCGTTGAAGTCGATCAGATCAAGACGCGACAGGAACAACCGCCTGTGACGGACTCCAACCAAATCCAACTCTCTGCCTCCACCCGTGGCATCGTCGATCATTTCTTCTGTTTCGTATTGATGGAGTGTCCGAGTTGTTGGAACGTTGCAGCAGGACTGCTTACGGGCGGCGCTCGATAAGCGTTAATCCATCGAGGGGCTGAAGGCTTTTTTGCCATTTTGAGGGAACCAAACATGAAAATGCTGAAAATCATCATTCGCTCCGAAAAGCTCGAGGAAGTGAAAGCGGCCCTGGCTGGTCTGCATGTTACGGGAATGACCGTCTCGGAAGTCCGCGGGCACGGCCGGCAAAAAGGTCACAAAGCGATCTATCGTGGCATGGACTACACCGTTACTCTTTTGCCGAAGACCATGATCGACGTGGTCCTTTCTGATGAAATGGTGGATTCGGTCGTGGAGACCGCCATTAAAACCGCACGAACCGGAGCGATCGGAGACGGCCGCGTTTTCGTACTTCCAGTCGAACAAGGATACAACATCCGAACCGGTGAACGCGACACAAGCTAGCACTACCTTCGCATCAGATGCTTTATACGCGGCGGAACATCTGGCCCAATGATGGTCAGCAAGTAGGTGGCCTGTAGTGACAGAAAGATAAGGAAGCGTCGCGAACGACATCCGCCAATCCGCGTATAATGCGGGCCGATGACGTCGCGAATCCGTGTCCGTATTGCCTTTTTTCTGGTTGCTGTCACACTTTTCGGTCTGGCGTTTGGCAGATCGGCCACGGCGTTCAACTACGTGGCCGCCGCCAACGGCACCTACTGGGGTATCCAGGATGCTGCCTCGCCGCGCGTCGATACCGGCAGCATTCGCGGCACGCAGGTGGGGCCGGGACAGGCGCCTGCTTTCAGTACGTCGATCAATGGCTTCGGCGGCATCCGGGTCCTCGTGCAGACGGTCCCGGCTCCACGCTTCAACGGCGAGGTGATGCGCGGGTTCGGCTTGCGCTTCGACGGGGTCGATCGCTTCAAAACGACTCAGTCCGTCGACATGGGGGGCGTCACCATCTCACGTTCGATTTACATCAACCGCAGCGCGGATTGGGGCCGCTGGCTCGACACATTCACCAACACCACGAAGGCGGCGGTGACCATCAAGGTCGCCTTCGGCGGCCAGTCGGGCATCGGCTCATCCGGCGCGAACTCGAGCGCGCTCGTCAACACTTCGAGCGGCAACGCCCTGGTCACCCCAGCCGACTCCTGGGTCGAGGTTGCCACGCCGCCCGAGGGAACCGGCATGGTCGGCGGACCGCAGGTGACGGTGCTCGGGACCCCAACCACGACCGCGAGCCCGTTCGGCGGCGCGATGACTTTTGCGGGCAACTGGCTCTACGACACGTTCAACAACCCGCTGTCGTTCTCCGGTCACGAGAGGAACTTCCAAGCATATGTGAACACGATCACCCTGCCCCCTGGGAAAAGCAAGTCGCTCTTGCATTTCGTCGTTCTGGGAACGCGCGTCACGGCTGAGACGTCCGATGGGGTGCGCGTCGCTGTCGAGGCCACAGCGAGCCGGCTCGCCACCGCACCGCAGATCAGCGATCTGACGGCGGCGGAGATCTGTTCGATCGCCAACTTCAACATCGCGTCGATGACGATCAGCGGCTTCCGATACGACTCCTGCGCGGGCAAAGAAGATGGGTCTCGTTGCCCAGGCTCCGGCGCCGAAAGCGGGGACCGCGCAGACCACCTCGACTTACGATGTGGTCGAGAAGACGATCGGCCAACTGCGTGCCGATATGGAGTCTGGCATAACGACCTCGCAGCAGATCGTGCAAGCATATCTAGATCGGATAGCGTTCTACGACCGTGGTCAGTTCGGATTCCATGCGTACGAGATCGTCGCGGCCGACGCGATGAAACAGGCTAGCGCCGCGGATGTCGCCCGCAAAGCGGGGAAGAAAGGGCCGATGCTGAGCATACCGATCGTCATCAAAAATCTGTACGACACCTACGATATGCCGACGACCAACGGCAGCTTCACGTTCGAGGGATTTCGCCCGGCCCATGACGCGTTCCAGGTCGCCAGGCTGCGAGAGGCCGGCGCAGTCCTGATCGGCAAGGCGGCATTGGAGGAGTACGCAACCAGCGGCAACTACTCCAATGATGCCTGGGGCCAGGTGTGGAATGTGTTCAGCCCGTCGAAGTCCGCGATCGGATCCAGCGGCGGCTCGGCAAGCGCCGTGGCGGCGAGCCTGGCAGCGGGAGCGCTCGGATCGCAAACCGGTGATTCGCTGTACGGCCCCGCGAGCGCCGCAAGCCTTGTGACTTTGCGGGGTACCGATGGCCTCGAGAGCGGGAGCGGGATCATGCCGCTGAACTGGCTAACGGACTTCGGGGGAGCCATTGCCCGCTCGGTTTCAGACCTGGCCGACATGCTCAACGTCGTGGCCGGGACCGATCCCGATGACCCCGCAACCGCGCCGGCCAGCGGCCGCATCCCCAAGGACTGGCGTTCCGTGCTCGACATCAATGCCCTGAAAGGCAAGCGGATCGGCTATATCCCTTCGACGTGGGTCGATCCGCTCGGAACGACCGGCACGATCGCCGCCGAGAAGACCGCGCTTCGGTACCTGGTGGATGGCGGCGCGACCATCGTCGACATGGGCGTGACCGTGGGCGGACTCGACACGCCGCCGCCGTCGCCTGACACGACGACAGGCGATCTCCGTTCGGAGGGATGGATGCAGTACATCGACCGCCATCCCGAACTGGCGAACCAGGGTTTCGCGATCGCCAGCGCCGTCGACGTGAATTGCTCGCAGAAGAAGGTTGCCTATGTCCGGGCGGATTCGGCCTCCTGTTCGGCGGCGCCGCCGCCCCGTATGACACCCGCCGAAATCCAGGGGAAGCGCGACTATCGCGTGCTTCGTCAGAACATCCTGAAAACGTGGATGGACACCGCAGGCGCCGGTCATCTGGGCGTTGACGCCATCGTTTACCCCGGGCTGTTGAGCGAGGTCAGCGTGAACGACGGAGGCGGCGGGAGGGCCAGCTTCGGCCGCCGCGACACACCGGGCGCTGCGAATGGCGTTCCGACGGTCGTTTTCCCTGCGGGATACGATGATCACCGTCAGCCGATCAATATCCAGCTCCTGGGCCGCGCATGGGACGACGACAAACTCGTCAGCATGGCATACGCATTCGAGCACTACGCCGAAGCCGCGGGCCATGGCCATGTCGCCCCGAATACGGCGCCGGCGCTGAGCCGCCCCAAAGGCGGCAGGGAGGGCCAGGTACGCCGCGGGACGTGATGCCGCTTCGCTCTCCTTTCTCTCGAAAACGGGATTCTATCGATCGCGCCGCTTCACCAGCATGATCGCCAGCCCGAGCAGAAGCAGCACGCCGCATGCAGGTCCAGCGAGATTAAGCGGCGGTGCAGGTGCCGGCACGAACTGCACCCAAATCGGGAAGATCAGGGCACCTGCCGGCAACAAAGCCAGAAAGATGTGGCGTCCGACGCTGAACTCCGTCCGGTGTTCCCGATAGTAGAAGAAGGGAACCGAGATGCAGGTTGCGAGATAGACGACGAGAATCAGAATCGTCACGATCGTCCCAACCAGCGCGAAAGCAGTCGACGGACCGTAACGCAGTCCCAGCCACACCGTGAGCAACATTCCTACGAACACGGTCGTGAAAATCGCGGCGTCCGGTGTTCGGTATCGGCTATGGATGTGCGCCAATGGGCGCGGCAACATTCCCGCGGCTCATCGCGAACATCGCGCGCGATGCGGCATTGATGCCCGCTACTGCGTTACCCAGCCCGCTATTCAGAATGGCGAAAATGATGATGATGCTTTTCTCTCCCCACACGCGTTTCGCCATCGCGCCCCATGGGTTCGGATCCGATGCGAACGACGTGATTCGATCCGCTCCCCATCCGGCAACGGCCGCATACGAACAAAGCGCATAAAAGAGGCCGATCAAAAGCGTCGCGAAGATGATTGCGCGCGGCACAGTTCGTCTTGGATCACGCGCTTCCTCTGCCATTGGCGCCGATGACTCGAATCCAGCGAACGCGAGAAAGACGAAGATCATGCCATGCAAGATGCCCTGCCAACCGGCGAGTCCCGGTTCGAGACTTCCGCTAGAAGTAAAAGTGGCCCGCACCGATAGACGATCTCCCACAGCGATCAGCCAGACGGACAGAACGAGAAAAATCACGATCTCGATAGCGCCAAGAATCACGCTGCTATCGGACGAGAGTTTGACGCCGAAGAAAGTCAGCGCCAGAGGCGCGCACGCGATCAACAACGCCCAGACAATCCATCCCCATGCGAGGTGAAAACGCTGGCTGGCAAAATCATCCGCGAGTGGTCCAAGCACCAGCAGCACGAGCGGTACAATCAGCACATACGCGAGACTGAACAACCATCCGGTCAGCCAGCCGGCCGCATCGCCAAGTCCGTGGCTGACGTACGTGAAGTATCCGCCCGCCGACGGCAGATACTTCGCCAGCGCAGCAATGTTGAGAGCGATCAGCGTGCAAATGGCGAGAGCAATTAGCGTCGCCAACGGAAGGGCTGTGCCTGCAAAAGGAATCGCGGCGCCCAGACTGAAGGCGACAGCGCTGGCGGGCGCCATCGCCGTCACCGACTGGAAGAGCACTTCGGCAAGTCCAATGGCGTTTCGATGAAGCCCGCTCCCGGGCGACTGGTCATTCATCGGCCGACTTACTTGACGAAGATGTCTTCAGGCAGCAATGCGGACACCACGAAATTCGGGACGTCGACGACGTTGCTGATTCGCAGATCGACGGCGACGCTACAGATGCAGTACGCCTGTTCTTTGCTGTAGCCGCGCTCCTGCAGAATGTCGATCATCTGGAGCAGCGCGTTCCGCGTGGCGAGATTGAGATTCTCCGCGTCGTTGGAGCCGTCCTTGCGAATCGGCATTCCCATTGTCCCCGTGAAATCAGTCACCTTGAGCAAAGTGTCCGTCTCCGGTTGAGAACAACGCGCCGTCGACGTAAACGGGAAGGAACAACCTGGAACCTTTCGTGAGCTGCTTCACGTCGAAGTTGCCGCCGCATTCGCGAGGGGGTACGGTCCGCAATCCTTCGGTCGCCGCCAGCCCTGACGCCGGCACGGCTCCCGCCGGATCCGGTGGGAAGACCACGTGACCTTTCGCCATCGCGTCACTTTCACGCTTCGCCCACTCCTTCACCTTTTCTTTCGAAGGAGCGACGCCGGACACTCCCATGAAAGATGCTCCGGGGATGCGCACTCCGGGCAATTGTTCGGATGTCGAGTAATTGTTCTCGATCTTCCACTTCACCAGGAACGGCGTTGTGAACAAATCGGCCAGGAATCCCAGCCCCGGCAAGATGCACGTGAACGCGAAACGCTCCGGAAGAATGTCCAGGAATTCAATTTCGAGAAGGTCGCCGGGCTTGGCTCCTTTGATCAGAACAGGGCCGGTGAGCGGATGAATCGGACCCGGATCGAGAAAGGGCCAAGTCCGCTTCTGCGGTCGTCGCGTTGAATTGTCCATCGAGGGAATCGCGCGTCTGCAATACGACTTCTTCACCAGGATCGGCTTCGATGATTGCCGGGATGTCCGGGTGCCAGCGGTTGTGACCCGTATGCGGCTGTTGGCTGAGCTGCTTGCTTCGATCGATTTCGACGATTTTCACATCTCCTCCTAACTAACAGGTTGCTGAAAAACTCTTTCCGTTTGCGGATTTACTGTAGCGGCGGTCTATGACCGCCGACAATTCAGCAATTTGCGGAATCGTGGGCGGTCATAGCCCGCATTTCTCACCGCTTGAGCCGAAGGTCGGCAATCAAGCATGTAGTCGCGGGCTTTACGCCCGCGTTCACTTCAGCGCGAATGCTACATTGTGCGAAGCTCGAACGCGGGCATAAAGCCCGCGACTACATATTTAACTGACGATTTCTCGGTCTCCCCAAAGTGTTGGTGAGAAATCCGGGATAGAACGCCCCTACAGTCGATTCGAGTTTTTCAGCAACCTGCTAAACGCCATGAAGTCGGGAAGTGTAGCAGCGAGAATTCCTTCTTTCTTGCAGCAAGGTTCTCTGTGCGATGACCCGCTGACCAAGCAGGGCTCGCCGGGCATGCGAGTTTTTCATGGTGGCCTGACAATTTTGTACCGCGATGAAACGAACACCCGACAATTATGTGGGAGCGACATGGTTCCTTCGCGGGGCTCGAACGGCCGATCATGCTGCGTTTGCTGCAACTTGCCGTTCTTCCGCAAGGGTTGGCACGTGCAATGCAAGTGCAGGTCTGTTTGCACCGCAGGATGCAGGTTGGACAGGTATCGGCCCGCACCTTTGTGGGGGCGCAAGGGCACAGAACACTGTGCGGTGAATGGGTAGAAGGAGTTTACTCAAGGGGAGGTTTCCATGAAGCAAGTTACGCGAGAAGACCGTGTTGCCGAAGAACCGCGTCCATGGTGTGACGAATGTTGTGTTCGCGTTGCGCCCTACGAGGATTTCGTGACACACAGGAAACGGAAATTTCATCGGCACTGCTTCCTAAAGCTGCAAGGGAGAACATCGAACACCCGGGCGCTTGTTGGCGCCAGCCCGAACGCGGCGAGAGCGTAGTTGCCCGCTCCTTTTCACTTTCCGGCATACGCAGTTCGCAGTCAAAGTGCGATCACGAAAAATCGTGGAGACAGAAAGAAAAATGGAATGGCAAAGGTAAAACCTGAAAAGAAGAAACCGGCACGGGCTGGCAAACAATTGTCCTCGCCAGTCACGGAAGAAGCCATTGCGCGCCGCGCTTATGACCTATATCTAAAGCGTGCCGGTGAAGCCGGCGGTGATATTGATGACTGGCTTGAGGCGGAACGACTGCTGAGGTCGGAACAATTCGTAAATGACGATACCAATGCGCATCTCGGCCGCCGGGGAGCCGAATAACACGGAGGCTTCGCTGATTGAGCGACGTGATCGGCCTTCTCCACGTCGTCCTGCGTAAAAGGCATGTCTCCTCTTCTCGCGACTGACAAAGCGCCGAGTTTTGCGGTCGCTCACGAACATCGAACACGTGCATGCAAAGCGAATCCCTTCGGCGCGGATGAGTACGCCATCTCGTGGAGGAACGTTTGGCGAAGGACCGCCCAAATCGGCCCGATTTCGCTGATTTCGCCATGTGCTAGGCTGTGTCGCGTTCGCCGGTTCGGATGTTTTATCCTTCTTCGATCGGAAGTACGAAAACGCGGCCGTCTCCAATTTGTCCGGTTCGTGCGGTTCTCATGGCGGTCTCCGCGACCGAATCCACCGCCGCTACGCGGCCTTTGCTTTCTCAAAAGTATCAGAGCCGACTTAAGAGTTCCTTCTTCTTTTCAGCAAACTCCTCCGGACTGATATATCCCTTTTTCAGTAGGCTGGCCAGTTTTTCAATCGTCGCAAAGACATCCTGACTATCCGTGTTCGATATGTCTGAAACTTTAGATCCCTGCGAGCCGCTAGTTTCAGAAGTGGCGGCCGAAACTTGAGCCGGTGGCGGAAGGGGACTCGCTGGAGTTACAAGACTTTCTCCGGAAACAATTGGTAAGTTGAAGAGGCTCACCAGCCCATACTGACTTGTAAAGCTTATTGAGGCTCCGCCGGACTGCTGCTGAGAGAATCCGCCGATCTGATGATCTTCTGTGTCGTAAACGCTGATCCTCCCATTCACGTTGATCGCAAGCCGTCGTGCCTGGGGAAAGTACGCGTACCGAACCTCGTTTTGAGCTCCCGTACTACTGGGCTGCCCCAATTCCTCGGGCCACCACTGTCCCGTATTTTCGCGCGTCGCGGGAACAAATAAGCTGGCGCCGCTGCCCATGCCGAAGTTGCCCTGCTGTTGATGTTGAGATCCACCCATTGAAGAACTTTGAAAATTCCTGTGATAATCCGGCTGTTGTCCCTGGTTCTGCGATTGAAAACTGCCGCTTACCAGCAGATTTGGTTCATTTGCCACAAGATTGGAGAGCTCCGAACACAAGCTGTCGACACGTCCTTTGAGCTGATTATTGAACATGTCTGAGACCATCGTCATTCCTCCCCGCATCCACTGGCCGGCGCCCGAGAAATCAGGATGACTGAACTGAGCCATGCTGCCATTTCCATTGATCACGGACTGCAACATGCTGAGCACGCCATCATCACTGAAACCGTGTCGCTGCGCCACCTCGTGAATCATTTGCCGGCCGTCGGCCGAAAGCTGTCGCATTGTCTTTGACCTCTATTTCAGGAATAGTCCGCGATTTCAGCAAATGTGCTGTTTGTTGAGCCGCAGACCGCTAGATCAGACTGAGTCGATGGAGTGCATCTACCTCGCGCTCCGTTTTCAAGCGTACGGCACCCGGAAAAATTTCGCAAGGCGACAGGCCAACGATCGCAGCATGCAGGATCTCGATGTCTCCGTTCCTGTTGAAGAGGGTTAATCATGGAACGGGACTGGACCAGCCTCGGGCCCAAACTCACAGGCAAGATTCATATCACCAGCGGCACGATGGACAACGGATTTCTCAACAATCCGGTCTATCAGAGCGAGGATTTCTTCAAAACAACACAAGAACCGCCGGCCGAAGCCGAAATCATTTATGGCGAACGGCGCGAACACTGCTTCACCCGCGATACGGAGAATCCCAACAATGCCGGCAGCCGCACGGTGCACCAACGCTACATGCCCGCCATGGCGAAGTGGATGATCAAGACGGCGCCCAAAGGCGAGGACGTCACAAGCTGGGTGTACTAGCCGATTGGGTAATGCGAACGTTCTTTTACTGTAGCGGCAGTCAGTGACCGCCGACAGTCCTGCAGGGCGCCAGATCAGGACTGGCTCGCCCGGCAGTGAATGGTTCACTTCATTTTCCGGACGACCGGGGGATCATGGCGTCGCGCATCGCGGCATCGTATAAGACCGTTGCCATCACCACGGCCGATCGCTTCATGGCGTCGACATTGATCCGCTGATACCGGGGCTCGACCATTTCAATTGTCAGCTTTTCGAGCTGCCACCCTCGTCCGAACTCCCACGGCTCGAGGTGCACGTTGTCGAAACCCGCCCGGACCAGCCTTTCACGGCACCAATCGACGGCGGTCTTGTATGCCGGCGACGCCGTCAAACGCGGCCCGATGACATTGACCAGATGATCCAGAACCTCCATCACCTGCGAATGCTGCAGTCCTTCGGCACGAATACGGGCAATCATCGATGCATCGATGCTCTCCTGGGCGCCGGCAGTCGTGGCGATTACCAGCGCAATTCCCGACAAGGCGAGCACTGCTTTATTCATGATAGTCCTCCGAATCCCTATGGATTTGCCAGGATATGTTAACCGCGGGATTAAGGTTGAGGACCACAAAAAGCACAAAGCACAATTGATCGGTCACTTACCGCCGGGGGCGCGCACCGTTGGATACTTGTTTCCCAGTTGATCGAGATAGGTCTCGTATTTTGACGGATCGTAATAGAAAGCCTTCATGCGCGGGCGGTACTGCTCCATCGTTTTCTGATTCAGCCAGATTGCAGGTTGATCATCGGTCCGAAGGAGGCTCTTGTACTTGTTGTCTTTCGTCTGCACGTTGTTGTAATAATCCCAGGCCTTCTGTACAAGTTCAGGGTGTAACAGAATATCGAGCATCGTCATGGCCTGAACCTTTGCGCCTGCAAGGACGCCTTTGTGCGCGATCGGCGTAGCCATGGACACTCCGTTAGCCCAGTTGTGCCCGGGGCCCCCTGGAATGTTGGATGGATAATTCAACGTCACGGTCGGTACCACCCATGAAACGTCGCCGATATCATCCGATCCACCGCCTGTCGGACCGATCGAGTTTCCATCTTCACCTTCGTCTGCGGCGGGACGCGGCGTTCGCATGTCGGGAATTTTCGCCGCCAGCCCTCTCTCCGGCACTTTCAACTCCCGCTGCAACGCTTTTGCCAGGGTCTGATCGGCGTCCGACCATACGGGCAGCCCAACACGCTTGATGTTTTCATACATGTCCTCGCCGATCGGAACATTGAAGTGGCCGGGCCAGGCGCTGCCCAGCACGCGGGATGTAAAGGTCGTGTCGGTCATGAGCGCGCCCGCCTGCGCCATGTTATCGCCAATGTGCCAGAGGTTCATGATGTGGTCGTAATCGGCTTCGCGATAGTAGTACCAGACGCTGGCTGTCGGTGGCACAACGTTCGGTTGATCGCCGCCATCCGTGATGACGTTATGCAGACGCGTCGCCAGCCGCAAGTGTTCCCTCCGGAAGTTCCAGCCCACGTCCATCAACTCAACGGCATCCAGAGCACTTCGCCCGCGCCACGGCGCGCCGGCCGCGTGGGCGCTTTCCCCTTTGAAGTTGTATTCGACCGAGATCAGACCGTTGTTCGAACTCGGCCTCCTTCCTTCTCTAAAATGCCAGTCAGGTATTTCCACGTCTCTAATTCCTGAAATCCAAGTTCGCCGAAGCTGAAGACGGTGTCAACCATGACCTGCGTCTGCTTTTTCATGCCATCGATTTGAGTGGCGGCCTCGGCCTTCAGCGCAGCCTCTTTCTCCGGCGCGACTCTCTGCTGCCCGGAAACCAAACCCGCACCTAATAGCGAGAACAAGAGAATTCTTCGGATCAAATCGACCCTCCTTTCAAGGTGTTTCATTTCAGCTGCGAGAGGTCCAATTCCCGATCACTTACACGAAGCTTGCAGCAACAGCAGCGGGTCAATCGACTGGAGTTGTACCCCGCTACTGCTTCGAGCGTCACTGGCCGCCGCTCGCTCTGCCTCCGTCCCCTGGCGCGGATGGAATGACGTAGTTGTTCGGCGGCTCGGCGTCGAGCAGGTACTTCACGAAGTAATCCCAGCGCCGCCGCATCACATAGTTCGCCGGCGCGTACCCGTGCCCCGAGTTCGGAATCAGCAAGAGATCAAATTCCTTGTTCGCTTTGATCAGCGCGTCGGCGACCAGGAGCGTGTTGTACGGCGGCACGTTGTTGTCCATCGTGCCGTGAATCAGGAAGAGATGGCCCTTGAGACCGGCAGCCTGGCTCTGGGTGGCCTCGACCGTGTAGTTGTCCGTGCCGTCCGCATTCTTCACGAGCTGGCCCTGATACCGTTCGCCCCAATCGTCTTCGTACTGGCGCTGATCGTGGTTGCCCGACTCGGCGATGCCGACCTTGAAAAAGTCGTTGTATGGCGCCCGGAGCAACGCATCCGCGGTGATGAACCCGCCGCCTGAATGGCCCCACATGGCGGCCTTATCGATATCGATCCACGGATACTTCTTCGCGAGTTCCTTCATGCCGGCGATCTGATCGGGAATCGTGTTGTCGCGCCCCATCGCGCCGAAGTAGGCGTCGGTAAACGCCTTCGACCGGTTCGGCGTCCCGGTGCCGTCGATACTGACCACGACGAAGCCGAGTTCGGCGAGCGCTTGCTTGTCACCGCGCGCCGCGGTGAACGCCCGTGAGCCCACGCTCCCCGACTG
>Ga0207099_1117_pt1 | contig 15986 bp, 12 predicted proteins | sample Alteio_BWMinHeat_85_FD_153521 | JGI IMG/M metagenome (GOLD analysis project Ga0207099, IMG submission 153521) | Enriched cells from forest soil in Barre Woods Harvard Forest LTER site, Petersham, Massachusetts, United States -... | ecosystem: Environmental > Terrestrial > Soil > Temperate forest >... | reverse complement strand
CTGCCCCAGCATCGGCGGCGGACAATCGACATCCGGCTGGTCCTTGCTCAACCGAAACCCCAGCCGTGGCACTGCGACATCGCGGCCAACGCCAGGCGGATTCTGAAAGCGCTTGATGAGCTGCCTGCATTCAATTTGCGGGTGTTGAACAATCTCAGGAACGTTGAGAATCGGTCCTGCCGGGACGCCCGCTTCATTGAACAGCCCCTCCCACTCGCCGGCGCTCTTTGCCTGCAGCGCCTCTTCAAGCAATTCACGCAGCTCGCCCCGATGGGCAATGCGCGAATAGCGATCCGAGAATCGGGCATCTTTCATCCATTCCGTGCGCCCGACGACTTCGCAAAGCGCCTCCCACTGCTTCTGCTCGTTATTCACGATATTGAGCAGGCCCTTGCCGGTTTTGAACGCGCCGGACGGGCTCGCCGTATGGTTCTCGTTGCCCATGGGCACGGGCACTTTGCCTGCATTGAGATAGTTTGACAGCGGCCATGCCGCCATGGTGGCAAGCGAGGCATCGAGCATGGACACATCGATCATTTCCCCTTCGCCGGTCCGCTCCCGCCGATACAGCGCGGCGCATACGGCAAACGCCGCGGTGATGGCAGCCATCGTATCGCACACGATGTAGCCGGCCCTCGTGGGCGCGGTTTTCTCATCGCCGGTAAGGCTCATCAGCCCGCAGAAGCCCTGGATGATCTGGTCATAGCTTGGGCGTTGCGCCAGCGGGCCTTCCTGGCCAAAGCCCGAAATCGCGCAGTAGATGATGCCCGGATTGATTGCCTTGAGAACGGGATAATCGAGGCCGAACTTCTTCATCGTGCCGGGGCGAAAATTCTCAATCACGATGTCGGCATCCCGCACGAACCGCTTGAAAATATCCTTCCCGCGCGGGTCCTTCAAATTCAGCGTCATCGACTTCTTGCCCGCATTGAGCGTCAGATACGATGCCCCCATCTGTTTTTGCCCAAGCTCCGCGTCTGCGCCCATCTTGCGTGCAAGGTCCCCGACTCCCGGGGTCTCGATCTTGACGACATCCGCGCCGAGCATGGCGAGCTGATACGATGCGAGCGGGCCGGCGACGACATTGGTGATATCAAGCACACGTACTTTGTCTAACAGCAAGGGCATGGATCGTCCGTCATCATAGGGATTAATCGAGTGCGCCCGCGCAATTCTACCAGTCCGGCCGGCAACCAATTCTCCGGTCTTCCCGGTGCTGCGGGAAATCATCATTTCTCGGTAGACCATAATTTGGCGTTATGGAATGCCCGCGCAGTCCCGCTGAGGCAGACCCATCACCGGAAGTTATAACCCACAGAAGAATCGTGATTTCCCCACGCACAATATAGAAAGCATAATTTTTTGACGATAAGAGCCAATTCTCAATCGCTCGCCAGTGTTCTTCCTATAATAGAGGCGCTGCGAGGAGAATGACGCCGCGGCCCACATTACTCTGTATTCGAGTAGTGATGACCCGTAAAGTCACTCGCTCGCGACCCTTTACACTACTGGGCGTCATGCGTGAGATCCGCGGGAAGAACTTAAGAGAATGGGCGCCATCCACCGTAGCACTGATCCGACGAAGTCGACACAACTCTTACCGGAGCGCACATCATGCAGACACAGCCTTTACTCATCGACAACCAACGTGTGACGTGTAGCGCGCGTTCGCTTAACGCTTAAACTGTTATCACGCACAACGGAGATCAAAAATGGGACGCGAAACCGGTAGGGCGATGGTATGGACCGCGATCGACACGCCGCTGGAGCCAAGGGAATACCCGCTGCCGGAAGTCGAGGACGACGCGATTCTCGTCAAGATATCGATGGCGTGCATCTGCGGCTCCGACCTCCACACGTACAAGGGCGAGTTTTCGGGGCGCCTTAAGCCGAGCCGAGAAAAGCCCGTTATCATGGGGCACGAGATGTGCGGGCGGGTCTACCGGATGGGGCGCAATGTCAAGACTGATTATCTCGGGCGGCCCCTCAAGGAAGGCGACCGTATCATCTACAGCTACTTCAGTCCGTGTGGAAAATGCTGGGCGTGCGTGACCGGTGCCGCGCCATGCCCCACCAAGCTGCGTTTCCGTGGGACGAGCGAGGAGTTCCCGCATTTCCGCGGCGCATTTGGGGAGTACTACTACCTCAACCGCGGCCAGTGGATTTTCAAGGTCCCCGACGAGTTGCCCGACGAGAGCGTGGCGCCGGTGAACTGCGCGCTGTCAACCGTCACGTATGGCATGCACCGGGTACGCGTACCGCTCGAAGGTACGGTCCTCGTGCAGGGCGCCGGCGGACTCGGCCTGAGCGCGGCCGCAGTCGCCAAGGAAATGGGCGCTGCGCAGGTCATCGTGATTGATCGGGTGGCGGAGCGGCTCCAGCTCAGCCGGTCCTTCGGCGCGGATGAGACCATCGATATGAATGACTACCCTACGCCGGAAGCGCGGCTCGATCGCGTGATGCAGCTTACCGGCGGCAGGGGTGCAGACATTGCGGTCGAGGTCGTCGGCCGTCCGGAAGTCGTGGCCGAGGGTCTGGAGATGCTGCGTCCGAGCGGGACCTATCTCACGATGGGGCTCGTCACGGGCGGTCTTATCTCCCACCTCGACATGGAGAAGGTTGTGCACAAGGCCCTGACCATCGTGGGGTCCGGAAACTACGCGCCATGGACCATGCCCAAGGTGCTCGACATGCTGGTGAGGACGCGCGATAAATATCCTTTTGATAAGCTGGTGTCGCACAAATTCAAGCTCGCCGAAATCAACGAGGCGATCCAACAATCTCTCGCCGGCAAGGTGGTCCGGGCCGGCATCGTGCCGGACTGACGTCGGGGTGCGTAGCGATGTCGTAAAGCCCGTCGCTGCGGCGATAGCCGCGCATCTCGATGCGTCGCAGGTGCAGGTCGTCCCGTGGCAACGATGGTGGTAGCGGCATAGTGGAAGCGTGTCTTCGTATCGTGGATTGAGATCGGGCGGCCTGATGCAGCCTTCCCAATCCGGGAGCACTCGAACGTGATCGAGTCCGGTGCTAGTCCTCGGCGGTGATGTGGGCAACGCGGATCACGTTCGCCCACTTCGTCATTTCGGTCTTGACATAGGCGCTGAACTGCTCGGGTGTGTTTCCCACTGGGTCGAGCCCCTCCCCCGCCAGCCGGGCCTTCACCTCAGGGAAGCCGAGAACCTTCACGAGATCGGCATGCAGGCGATCGATCACGGGCTTAGGCGTTCCAGAGCGCGCAAGCACACCGTACCACGTGCTCGCCTCATAGCCCCGCAGCCCCGATTCATCGACCGTTGGCAGGTCCGGCAGAACTTTCGCGCGCGTCTTGGTGGTCACGGCGATCGCACGCAGCCTGTTTGATTCGATGTAGGGCAAGACCGCCGGCGCCGCGCTGAATACCACCTGCACGCGCCCGGCAAGCAGATCCGTGTTGCGCGGCCCCGCGCCTTGGTACGGCACGTGCACCATCTTCACGTTAGCCATGGTGTTGAACAACTCGCCCGCCAAATGCGAAATGTTCCCCGTCCCGGAAGACGGAAAAAAGACCTGGCCCGGTTTCGACTTTGCATATGCGATGAGCTCGGTGATGCTCTTTACCGGAAGCGAAGGATGCACCACGACCAGCAGCGGCGAAGATGCCACGATCGAAATCGGCGCAAAGTCGCGTATGGAATCGTACGGCAGCTTCGGATGCAGCGCCGCGTTGATCGGCTGCGTAGTGCTGGTGAGGACGAGCGTGTAGCCGTCCGGGTTCGCATGCGCGACGAGACTCATCCCGACAATCGTATTTGCGCCGGGACGGTTGTCGACGATCACTGACTGCCCCAGGGTTTGAGTCAGTCCCTGCGCGAGTATACGCGAGATGATGTCGTTGCCGCCGCCCGGAGCAAACGGCGATATGAAGCGGATCGGCCGCGCGGGATAATCGGCCGCCGTCGCACTGAGTGCCGCAAACGCGACCAGCAGTGCTCCCGTCATGCGAACCAGCGCGCCGATCCATTGGGCGCTCGACTCGTGAGCCGGGAGCGTCAGGGTGTGCTCAGGGCGAGCGTGAAACAAGTGACGGGCTGTGCAATTGTTATGCTTCATGGCAGGGCATTCCTTCATGTTGAGCGGCGAAATACAGCACGTGCTTTGCGCATGCCGCCGCCTGGGTAATATGGAGGTTGTGATAACGCGAAGGCAGATGCACGAGGGTCAGGCACTTCACATGCTGGCGCAAAAGCGCTTCCTGCTCCGGAGTAGTGATGGGGCCCTCGGAAGGATATATCGTCAAGACCGGCGCTTCGATGCGGGAAAGATATTCTGTGGTATTGATCGTCTCCGCGAGCTTCTGCACCGCGATCATCGCCGCAACATCTGACCGGCCCTGCTCCCGGGCGAACCATTCCATGAGCCCGGGATCGGTGTCGGGCGCGAAGCGGTCGGTCTTGTTCTTAAGGTTTGCCCAGCCGCTCGCGCCGAGCTGCTTCAGCGCTTCCTCCCAGGATCCGTGCCCGGCCCGGTAGCGCGCCTTTGATTCGTCGTTGAGATAAACCCGGGCCGAAATGAGGTTTAGCGTGCGCACGCGCTGCGGTCGCTGCGCCGCGAACAGCATGCCGAGGATGCCGCCGAACGATTCGCCGCAAAAATGCGCGGAGCGCACGCCGACCGCATCGATCAGCGCTTCGAGGTCGTCGTACAGTGTTTCAAAGCTGAGGCCATTCCCGAGCTCGGGTGTGGCCGATCGTCCAAAACCGCGAAGATCGGGACGCAGCACCTTGAACCAGCGCGCCAGGTAGGGAACAAAACGGTACCAGAATTTTGACGACCGGCCGAACCCGTGTTGAAGAACGATGCACGGGGCATCGCGCCACGGGTCAGTGTAGTCGTCGAGTTCGTAATAGAGGTCCGGCGCGCCGGCGCGCTTCAATACCGGCATGTCATGGCTCTGGCTTGACTAAGTCTCCGCACGCCCGATTCCCTAGTCATTCTTGATCCCCGCACTCTGGATGAGGCGATGCCACTTGTCGATTTCGTCAACGATTTTCTTCGACAGCTCGGCTGGCGTGCTTGCCGCCGGATCCAGACCCTGCGCGATCAGGCGCTCACGAACTTCGTTGACTTTCAGCGCTTGCGCCGTTTCACGGCTCAGGGTATCCACGATCTCGCGGGGCGTGCCGGCCGGCGCCAGCAATGCATACCAGGATGCGGCCTCATAACCCGGGAGTCCCGCTTCCGCCATCGTCGGCACGTCGGGCGCGGTCGCCGCACGCCGGCTGCTCGTTACAGCAAGTGCCGTGGCTTTGCCTGCCTTGACCATCGGAAGTGCAGACGCAATGCCGGGAATAGTCGCGTCTACCCGCCCGCCGATGACATCGGTCATCACGTCACCGCCGCCTTTATAGGGCACGTGGATTACGTCGATACCCGCGATTTTTTTCATGAGCTCCAATGCGAGATGTCCGGGCGAGCCATTCCCTCCCGAGGAGACCGTGATCTGGCCCGGCCGCGATTTCGCAGCTTCGATGAATTCCCTGACCGTGCGGACCTTGAGACTCGGGCCGACGACCAGCAGGCCGGGCGCGGTGACGACCAGGCTCACCGGGGCAAAATCTTTGACGCTGTCGTATGGAATCTTGGGATAGAAGCTCGGATTGATCGCGTGCGACATACTGACCATGATCAGTGTGTAGCCATCCGGAGCAGCCCGGGCCACGGCTTCAGTGCCGATCAGCCCATTCGCGCCCGGCCGGTTGTCGATCACTACGGTGGTTCCGAGCCGGTCACCAATCTTTTGTCCGACCAAGCGAGCCGAAGCGTCGACGCCGCCGCCGGGAGGAACGGGGACCACGATGTGGATGGGATGCGAAGGAAACTGCTGCGCGTATCCCGCCGTTGCCGCGATCGCAACGACGAGGTAAAAGACCAGCTGGTAAATCCTAGCTCTAATTACACTCATGAACCCTCTCCTCTAACTAACGTTCGATGTCGACGGTTATCTTTGCGTCGCGTATTACCTTCGTCCATTTCACCATCTCGGATTCGATGAACGCCTTGAATTCCTCGGGCGACGACGGCGCGACGTCCGCCCCCAGGCTCGCGAAGCGCTCGTGCACCTGCTGCGAGTTGAGCATGCGCACGAGTTCGCTGTTCAGACGTGCGACGATCGGCTGCGGCACATTCGCAGGCGCCAGTATCCCGTTCCAGATGCTGGCCTGATAGCCGGGCAGGCCCGATTCCGAGATGGTCGGCAGCTCGGGCGCGAGCGAGGAGCGCTTGAGCGACGAGATGCCAAGCGCCTTCAGCTTGCCGATCTTGAGATAGGACACGATAGAGGTGAGGCTCGGATACGACATCTGCACGTTGCCCGCGATAACGTCGGTGGTCGCCTGCACCGAGCCCTTATATGGCACGTGCACGATGTTTATGCCGGCCATCGAGTTGAGCAGCGCGCCGGCAAGGTTGCCCGGCGAGCCATTGCCCGACGACGAAAAGTTGAGCGCGCCGGGATGCGCACGCGCAAGCGCAATCAGACCTTTCAGGTTTGACGCGGGCAGGCTGGGGTGCGTGACGAGCACGACCGGTGTGGAACCGACGAGCCCGATCGGCGAGAAATCGCGCACGCTGTCGTACGGAAGCTGCTTCACCATTACAGGATTGGTGGAATGCGAGCTTGCGACGATGATGATGGTATAGCCGTCCGGCGGCGCCTTGGCCGCAAGCTCGGTGCCGATAATGCTATTGGCGCCCGGACGGTTGTCGATAACAACCGGCTGACCGAGCACTTCGCTCAATCGCTGGCCTACTATGCGCCCCATGATGTCGGCATTGCCGCTGGGCGCATAAGGAACGATGAGGTGAATCGCGTGTGTTGGGTAATCCGCAGGAAATGCCGGTGATGCAAACGCGAGCAGTGCGCTCAATACGAGGGTGAGTGGGCGAATGTTCATGAGGGTGTGCTCAGTCGATGTGGGCGCCGGAAGCCTTGACGACCTTTGCCCACTTATCGAGGTCGGTGGCAATCAGCTTTGCAAACTCTTCAGGCGTGCTGGTATACGGATCGACACCCTGATCGGAGAGCCGCTCCTTTATCTCTGGAAGCGCCAGGACTCTCGCGACGTCGTTGTTGAGCCGCATCACGATTTCGCGCGGTGTATGCGCCGGCGCGAGCAACCCGTACCACAGGCTCGCCGCATAACCCGGAACGCCGGCCTCGGCGACCGTCGGCAGCTCGGGCGCAGCCGGTGTGCGCTCGGGGCCGCAGCTTGCGAGCGCGCGCAGTTTTCCGCTCTTCACATGAGGCAGGACCGCCAGCGAAGTGCCGAACGTCATCGAAATCTGCCCGCCGAGCAGGTCGTTCACCGCGGGTGCCGTACCCTTGTACGGGATATGCACCAGCTTGGTCGAAGTTATGTTGCCGAACAGCACGCCGGCGAGATGCCCGGACGAACCGTTGCCCGCCGAGCCGTAAGTAAGCGCCTCGGGCTTGGCCTTCGCGACGGCGACCAGCTCGCGCACCGAATGTATCGGCAGCGATGGATGCACGACCAGGATCAGCGGCCCGGAGCCCACCAGCGTGATCGGGGGAAAATCCTTGACTGCGTCGTATGGCAGCTTCTGGTACAGGCTCGAATTGATCGCATGGCTGCTCGGCACGAGGATGATGGTGTAGCCATCAGGCGGAGATTTCGCCGTGAGCTCGGTACCGATTATCGTGTTGGCGCCGGGACGGTTATCGACGATCACCTGCTGGCCGAGTAGCTCCCCGAGCTTGGGCGAAATCGTCCGTGCCAGGATATCGTTGCCGCCACCCGGGGGATAGGGCGAAATGATGCGCACCGGCTTCAAAGGATAGGTCTGCGCGAGAGTAATCGCGGGCGCAAGGCTAATCGCGATTGCTGCCGTCAGTATGATTATCGCACGCGGCATTACGGTCTCCTTGCGCTGCCTGGGCTACGAATTGGCATGCCTATCAGTCGAGCTGGAGGCGCTCAAGTTGGATTCGTTTTCGAGCTTACGCGACGCATGGGAGGTCATCCATGCTCTTCTATCGGGTCGGCGGTCAAAATGGCGTGTCGCAGTTCGTATTGCCGCACACGCCGAACCGGGGAATACTACACACCGCCTCCTGATTAAGCAAATTCCCTGTTATCATCATCCATAATCGATTGTTATGGATGCCCATGAACCTGCAGAAGATGAAATATCTGCGTGAGGTTGTGCGCAGAGAGTTCAGCGTATCGGCCGCTGCGCGCGCGCTCCATACCTGCCAACCCGCAATTAGCAAGCAGATCCGTGACCTTGAGCGTCAGCTCGGACAAGAGCTCTTCGTCCGCCAGGGAAACCGGCTGGTGCGGTTAACACCGATCGGGCAACGCATCGCCAATCTGGCCAATACGGTATGTGAAACCATCGATGAAATTAATTTTATAGCCCAAGAATCGCTGCTGGAGGCGGAGCATCATATACGGATCGCCACCATCCCCGCGCATGCACGGTTTATTTTGCCCGAGCCCATGCAGCAATTCTCCAAGCAGCACCCGCGGACCCACTTTCAGGTGGACCGCGCTTCGCCGGCAGAAATCACGAATCTGGTTAGGTCAGGCGAGGTGGACCTCGGTGTGACGCCGGTAATGGCGTCTGATGTGAAGGACGTGGGACTGCTGCACTATGAATCGTATCCACGCGTCGTGCTGGTCCCCGGGAAATATGCAGCACTCGCACGCAAAACCCTGACACTGAAGCTGCTCACCGATTACCCCATTATCACAACCGGCCGTGGCGGCTCACTTGGCTACTCCTCCTCTGACGTGCTGAGTGTTTTTGCCGCAGCCGGGGTGCAACCCAATATCTTGCTGAGCGCGCCGGACCTCGATATCGTCAAGGCCTGCGTCAAAAAAGGCCTGGGCATCGCCATTTTTCCCAGCTATGCGTACGACAAAAAACAGGATCGCGAAATCAAGGCTGTTGACGCGAGCCATCTGTTTCCGCCGAGCCACATCAACATCGTCATACGCGTTGACCCGCCGGTGCGTCCGATCGTTCGGGAGTTCTTAAAGCTTCTACAGCCTCGCCGCGCGCCTACGCCGACTGCTAGAGTTCCCGAATGACGTCGAACTGCTTTGCGTAGCAGCTGTTGTCGATGCGCGCCTCGATCAGGCTTGCGGAATTCCTGTCGGCAACCGCACTCGTGAGTGCGCGTTTGAGCTCTTCCGGCGTGCTCGCAGTGTAGCCGCGCATGCCGAAACCCTGCGCGAGCGCGAGATAATCGGGCCTTGGAAAATCCAGGCCATATTTCGGCTGACCCTTGATCTGCTGCTTCGCGGTAATCAGGCTGTGCTCGTCATCCGCGAACACCACGTAGACGATGGGCAGCTTTTGCCGCCGTCCTGTAAGCAGCTCGGGCAACCGCATCAGGAACCCCGCATCGCCGCACAGGCAGATGACCGGCCGCTCCGGGTGCGCCAGCTTCACCCCCTGTGCCGCGGGCAGGCAATAGCCCATGGTCGCAAGCCCGTTCGACATCAGGAACTCGTTCGGCGCATAGCTCTGCCACAGCTCGACCACCAGCAGCTTGTTGGCGCCGACATCAGTCACCATGATGGCATCGCGCGGCGATGCCGCGCGCGTCTCGGCGATGACACGATTAGGGCTCATCCCCTTAACCGGCACGTCGAGCGCGCTGACCACCATCTCGACGTATTTTTGGACCTCCTCGCTGCTCCATTCCGATTTGCCCTGCTTTGCCGATGACCGTAATGCGTCGACGGCGGCCCCCAGATCACCGACCAGTTCAAGATTTGCGGAATAGGTGTGCTCGGTATTGGGAACATGGTCGATAGCAATCGCATACGCGGGCAACTGCCAGGGCTTGGGCAGGTATTCGACCGGATCGTAGCCCAGCAGCAGGATGAGATCCGCCTTGTCCAGTATTTCCTGCTCAAGCTTGCCGCCCATGAACACGCCCGCGCACCACGGCGAATCGCCGGCGATTGTGCCCTTGGCCTTGGCCGAGGTGAGGACCGGCGCACGTAACTGACGCGCGAGCGCTTCAATCAAACCGGCAGGCAGCTCGAGTGCGCCGAGCCCGGCGATGATCACCGGGCGGTGCGCATCGTTCAACCGCGCTGCCGCATCCTTAAGGAGCTGCGCATTCACGGTGGACCGCGCACGATTGGGGAAGCAGAACGCAGCTTCGGTTGTCACCGGCGCCAATTTGCCGCTGCTCGCGGCCGGGAAATCGATGAACACGGGCCCCGGACGATCGGCGAGCGCGGTGGCAACCGCGCGCCGCAACCCGGTATCGAAGGTCGATTCGTGCAGCGTGATCTGCGCCTTGGTGATCGGCTTCATGAAACCGCAGTGGTCGAACTGCTGGCGCAGCGCCACTTCGTGTACACCGTTGCTGTAGCGATCGGTGAAGATTAGCACCGGCAGGCGGTCGAGGGCCGCATGCGCAATTCCGTTCGCTGCGTTCGCGATGCCGGGACCGATGGCGGTGACTACAACCCCGACCGTGCCTTTGCGCTGGCCATAGGTACCCGCCATGATGACGGCGGAAGTCTCGTGCTGCGTTAATACGAACTCGACGCCCTGCTGTCCGGCGGCGCTCACCATGTCGGCGGTCGGCCCGCCGCCCGGGATCCCGAACATGCGATCCACACCCAATTGCTTCAACGTCGAAACGATTTGCTGCGCAACAGTAGTCATATCATTCTTTCCTCTTAAGACAGTCCCCAGTAGAGACCCTTGCTCTGCTGATAGACGCGTATGCCGTGCATGCCCTTCTCGCGCCCGATTCCGCTTTCCTTGAATCCGCCGAATGGGGTCGCGATCGACAGTTGCTTGTAGGTGTTGATCCAGACCGTCCCCGCCTGCAATGCCCGCGCGACGCGCCATGCGCGCCTGTAATCCGAGGTCCACACGCCGGAGGCGAGCCCGTACACCGTATCGTTGGCCTGCGCAATCAGGTCGTCTTCGTCATCGAACGGCAACACGCACAGCACCGGCCCGAACACTTCCTGCTGCGCGATGCTCGAAGCATTCGTCACCCTGCCGACGATGGTCGGCCGGTAGAAAGCGCCTTTTGCAAGGTGCTCACCCTCGGGCCGTGTGCCACCGGCGAGAATCTCGCCGCCTTCCGAGCGTGCGCGCGCCACCATGCTTTCGATTTTGTCGCGATGCGCGAACGACGCAATCGGTCCCATCTGCGCACCCGGTGCATCGGGCAGATCGACGCGCAGGGATTTCGCCTTCGTCACCATCATCGCAAGAAAGCGGTCCAGCACGCCGCGCTGAACGAACAGGCGCGAGCCCGCGACGCAGGACTGTCCGCTGCCTTCGAAGATGCCGCCCGCAACGGACGCAGCCGCCGCATCGAGATCGGCATCTGCAAACACGATGTGCGGCGACTTGCCGCCCAGCTCGAGCGCGACCGGGATCAGCTTGTCGGCTGCGGCGTGCGCGATCGCACGTCCTGCCATGCCGCCGCCGGTGAACGAGATCATGCGCACGCCGGGATGCGCGACGATGGACTTTCCGGTGTCGCTGCCCAGGCCCGTCAGCACGTTGAGGATGCCCGGCGGCACGCCGGCCTCGAGCGCGATGCGGCCGAGCTCGAGCGCGGCCGATGGGGTTACTTCCGAAGGTTTTAATATGATGCCGTTACCCGCGGCGAGCGCCGGCGCAATTTTCTGCGCCTCCATCGTGAGCGGCGAATTCCACGGCGTGATCAGCGCCACCACGCCGTACGGCTCGTACACCGTCATCGAAAGATAATCGCCGCGCGACGGCGTCACCTCCGAGCCTGTGGTCTCGCATACGGCCGCGTAGTAGCGATAGATGCCGACCGCCGCCGCGACCTGCGCCTTGCATTCGCTCCATACCTTGCCGTTCTCCAGCATCTGCGCACGCGCAAACTCGTCGGAGCGCTGCTCCATGAGATCGGCGATCCGTGCGATGACGCGCGCACGGTTGTGCGGCAGCAGGGTGCGCCATGATTTATCCGCAGCGGCCCTGGCCGCGGCGCTCACGGCGGCATCCACATGTTCCGCGCTCGCCGAGCTCACCTCGTAATTCGTGGCGCCGGTCGCCGGGTTCACCGACGGCACGGCGTGTGCGGCATCGGCGATCCATCGACCGCCGATCAGAAAGGGTTTGGGTCCAGACATCGTCATACCTTCACTGTGATCGGATCAACATACCGGCGCCGCACTACTCCACACGGCACGCGGAACGTGGAAAGCGCGCCACGGCGGCAGGTCTGAATATGCACCGTCCGAGAACCTGATCACCGGCCGCATCCGGGTAAGCTGGCCGAGCGGTGACGGCACGGTAACGAGCATCGGGGCAAGTTCGTCACCCCTTAGGTCCTTAGGCGTGGCCTTCACCTGATCCGCAGGAATGAGCCCCTGGCTCAACAGCCATTCGCACACGCGTGCAAGCGACACGTTGACGCTGTAGCTGCCACCGAACTCGGCCCGGCGCTTGAGCGCCACCAGGGTGCCGAACGTCATCAGGTAGCCCGCCAGGTAATCGAGGGCGGACACCGGCGTCAGCTCCGGTGTATCCAGGCTACCCCCCTGAAGCATGGCCATTCCCGATGCGGGCTGCACGACAGTGTCGAAGCCGCGGTGCCCCGCCCACGGCCCCGTGTAGCCAAATGCGGTGAGGCTGGTATAAACGATACCGGGACGCAGTTCAGCAACCCGCTCGGGCGAAAATCCCAGGCCTGACATCGCGCCACGACGATAGGCCTGACAGAAGACATCGCAGCGGCGCACCAGCTCATCCAGCTGGGCGCGACCGTCAGGGGAGCGGAGATCCAATATCGCCTTGCGCTTGCCGTACGCAGTATCGGTTTCATTTGCCGCGGAGTCCGGACGCCGTTTGGAGCCGATCTTAAGCACGTCCGCACCGTACTCGGCGAGCAGCCGGCAGCAGCTCGGGCCCGCGATTACCCGCGTGAAATCGAGCACGCGCATGCCCGAGAGCGGACGGCCTTCAGGTGCGAGTGCCATCGGCTTAGAGTCACCGATCTTTCTGATCTCCACCAGCGGTTCTCTGGCGAGCGTTGCTGTGTTGGGCAGCGCTGCCCATTCCTCGCGCGTGCGCACCACGGGTGCACAGGCCCCGGCCTCTTCGACAGCGGCTTCAAGTTCAAAGCAGTCCCATCGGCTTACGGCCTCCGCAACCTTCGCGCAGTCGGCCGGCACTTTGAGCACGCGCAGTATCGCTTCCTGGTGCCAGGGGAAATTGCAGTGAAAATAAATCATGCGTCCGCTGGCGGTCCTGTAGAAGCCTCCCACCGATTCGGGCGGATTCCGGCCCGGCTTGCCATCGACCAGAATATAGTAGGTTGAGCGCATCGAGACCGCCGCACTGCGTGCATCGACCAGTACGTCGCTGCGAGCGCCACTTTGCAGTTCGCGAAGCTGCGCGAGCATCAGTCCGACCGCGCCCAGCGCTGCAGCACCCGTTACCGCAATACGAAATGGGGTCTGGAAGACAGGATCACCCCCGGTGAAATGGGCGTGGTCCGCAAGGCTCACCGGCATGCCGCCCAGCCTGAGGATTTCCTGCAGCATCGGCTGTATCATTTCGCTTCTTCAGCGTGCGAGTACATGCGCTTGCCGGCAACCGGCATGCGCGCGACGAGGATGTGGTGCGCCCTCGAATCGGTGATGTACAGGCTCTTCATGTCGTCGCCGCCGTACGCCATGTTGGTCGTTGCGTCCCCGCCGCACGATTTTATTTCGTACACAGGCACGCCAAACTTGCTGAAGCCCCACACCGTGCCGAGCCCCGGATGCGCGACCAGCACGTTGCCGTCCTGATCGAGCGCCATGCCGTCGGGACCGGGACTGAACAGCTGCACGAATAATCCCACCTTGCTGATGTAGCCTGACTTGTCGAACGGGATGCGCCACACTGCGTTGGCACGGGTCACGGCGACGAACAGCGCGGTTTCGCGCACGTTGAGCACCAGCCCGTTTGGGCTCGGCACCGTGTCGATCAGGCAGTGCAGCTGGCCATCGGGCGTGTAGCGGTACACACAACCGGTAGGATCATGCAGGCCGGTTTGTCCCTGGTCGGTGAAGTACAGGTCGCCATTGGCAGCGAATATCAGGTCGTTGACACCTTTGAAGCGCTGCTTGGGCGGCCCGTCGAGGATGGTTGTCAACGAACCGGTTGCGGGATCGAGCAGCAGAATGCCCTTATTGTGATCGGCGATGAATATGCGGCCGTCCTTGTGTATCTTGAGCCCGTTTGGCTCGCCGTCGTATTCGGTGATGAGTTCCCAGTCGCCCGCCGGCGAAATGCGGAACACGCGGCTGCCGGGAATATCAACGCAATAAAGGTTGCCTGCGCGGTCGAACGAGGGTCCTTCCAGAAAGCACCTCGCCTTCGCCTTCTTGAAGCGCGGCGCAGCCTTGACGTACTTCTCCGGGACAGTCGCAAAGATCTCGGTCTTGATGACCTGTGGCGGTGGTCCGAAATACATACTTACTCCGTTTAAAGAAATGACGTCCTAGATCCTGAGACCATTGCCACCGCATGCGCGAACCCAGCCTCGCTTAAGGCCGCATTGGTGTTGCTATTCTGCTACCTTCCGGTTGCCGCCTTGGCACGGGCGCGTATCTCGCTCAGAGAGCCGGCCTTCACTGTGTGGCCCGGCACGGCGTGGCCCACGACTTCCTCGGCAATGCTCGCAGCGGCAAGCATCGCCTCCAGATTAATGCCCGTTGCTATTCCCATTTCCTCGCACATCAATACAAAATCCTCGGTGCAGATGTTGCCTGCCGCGCCCTTGTGTTTGGCAAACGGGCAGCCGCCCAAGCCAGCCACCGAGGAATCGAACAGGCGCACGCCCATCAACAGGCCTGCATAGGCATTGGCGAGCCCGAGCCCCCGCGTGTCGTGCAGGTGCAGCCTGATTTCGAGTGTCGGAAATTTTTCCTGCATTATGCCGACCACGTGCCGAACCGCTTCGGGCGTCGCCCACGCCATGGTGTCCGTTACAATCAGTTCGTCGAGTTCGACGCCGTTGGCGCGAGTGAGCTCCAGGGTGTCCTGAACCAGCCTGACCAGCAGGTCAGTGGAAATATCGCCCTGGAAGTTGCAGCCAAAGGCCGAGGACAGTGAGGCCTGCTTGACCGGCACATTGAGATTCCTGCACAGCGCAATCAATTCCACATTCTTCTGCGCGTGCTGCTCGGGCGTGCGTCCCATGTTCGTCTTGAGGAACGTCTCTGACGGATACAGTCGCAGCTTGCCGTCCACGCTGAGCTGCGGATATTCCAGCGCGCTGCGCAGGCCGCGCTCGTTCATCCACAGCGCGCTATATTCCACGCCCGGCACGACCTTCATGCGTTTCACGACGTCGTGCACGTCCGCCATGCCCGGCACGCGGCGCGGATCGACGAACGAGCCGACCTGTATGTGCTTGACGCCAGTTTCCGAAAGCGCATCGATCAGGCGCACCTTGTCGTCGGTTGCGATCGGGCCTTTTTCTACCTGGAATCCCTCACGCGGACCTTCTTCGAAGATCATCACTGATTTTGGTAATCCCGTCACTTGCTGCTCCTCTACTGAATTTTCGACTCACTGGACGCCAGCATCCCTCACAAAGGCATTAGTGTCGAACCTGCTGCATTTTACTTTGTGCCGTTAACAAATGCTGCGGAAGCCCTACTCCCCGTGTATACCCGCGTCGCGGATCACTTTGCCGAGCGTTTTTATTTCGGATTTCATGGCCGCCGCAAACGCCTGGGGCGAATTGGCCACCACTTCGGTGCCTGCTTTGAGTAGCGTCTCTCTTGCTTCGGGTTTGTTGAGCGCCTTCACCATTTCCTTATTGAGCAGAGCGATAAGCCGGGGCGGCGTTGCGGCAGGCGCAAATCCACCTGCGGTCGAAGCCGAGTCGTAGCCCGGCAACCCGGATTCCGCAACCGTCGGAAGCCCAGGCGCCAGTACCGACGGCTTTGCGGTGGTAACCGCGAGCG
>Ga0207099_1116_pt1 | contig 16028 bp, 14 predicted proteins | sample Alteio_BWMinHeat_85_FD_153521 | JGI IMG/M metagenome (GOLD analysis project Ga0207099, IMG submission 153521) | Enriched cells from forest soil in Barre Woods Harvard Forest LTER site, Petersham, Massachusetts, United States -... | ecosystem: Environmental > Terrestrial > Soil > Temperate forest >... | reverse complement strand
GTTTGGGCGATCAAGGTCTTGGCTACCACCATCAAGCCGCTGGTATCTTTATCCAGCCGATGCACGATACCGGCACGTGGCACGCCGCTTATCGCCGGAAAGTGATGCAACAAACCATTGAGCAAGGTGCCAGACCAATTGCCAGCCGCCGGATGCACCACCAAGCCGGGCGGTTTGTTGATGACCAAGATTTCTGCATCTTCATGCACAATTGACAAGTTCATCACTTCTGGCTTGAACGCCTGCTCCTCGGGCGCTGCTTGCGGCAATATGATGATATCCTCGTCCCCCAGCACGGTAGCCTTACCCCGTGCCGGTTGCCCATCCATCGTCACGAAACCCGCTTCTATCCATTGCTGGATGCGGCTGCGTGAATATTGGGGAACTAATTTTGACAACACTTTATCCAACCGCTCGCCGCAGTCGTCGTCGGTCAACTTAAGATAGATAGGAGACAACTCGATTAAGCCGTCCTCACCCTCGTCTACATCGTCAATTTCGACTTCGATCAAGGTTTTAGTCAAAATTGAAGGATCAGTTGGCATCACAGCAAGTCCCATCGGCTATAATCATTGATTGTTCAGGCGCACACTCGCAAATTGTCATGCAAATAAAAAAATTATTCAAAACTGCTACTCTCACTCTCGTATTGTTGCTCTCTGCCTGCAGCGGGTTGCCGGACGCAAAAGATGAGACCAAAAACTGGTCGGCCGAGAAATTATACTCGGAGGCCATGGATGAATTGAAAAATGGTGGCTACGATAAGTCCGTTACGCTATTTGAGAAGCTCGAAGCGCGCTATCCGTTTGGAGTTTATGCCCAGCAAGCGCAAATGGAAATCGCCTATGCCCATTATCGCGCAGAAGAGCAGCCGGAAGCGATTGCAGCGGTGGAACGGTTCATTAAATTGCATCCTAACCATCCAAATGTCGATTATTTGTACTATTTGCGTGGTCTGATCAATTTTAATGACAAAATTGGCTTGTTCGACTTTGTTTCCAATCAAGATCCGACTGAGCGCGACCCGAAGGCCGTGCGCGAAGCCTTCGACTCCTTCAAATTGCTGGTGGATCGCTATCCGAATAGTAAATATGCGCCGGATGCCCTCGAACGCATGAAATATCTGGTCAATTCGATGGCACAGTATGAAGTCCATGTGTCCAACTATTATTACCGGCGCGGCGGCTACGTGGCAGCGGTCAACCGGGCGCAATCGGTGATCAAACAATTCCCAGGCACGCCGGCGACCGAAGATGCGTTGTATCTGATGGTGTTAAGTTACGATCGCATGGGCCTAACCGACTTGCACGATGATACAGAACGCGTATTCCTCGCAAACTACCCGAACAGCCCGCTATTGACCGGTGGCAGAGTCAAGCCGAAATCATGGTGGAAATTCTGGTAATTTTAGCCAAATTGGTAAAAAAAGCCTCGCTTTGCGGGGCTTTTTTCATTCAAAGAGCACCGTCAACACGACGGCGAAATACCCAGGTATGCTTATTGGACTGCTCCGCGGCATATGCGTAGCCCGCAGCATCGAATGATTTCAATTTTTCGGGCTGGCTGATACCCTTAACGGCCGCGTAACGCGCCATCATGCCTCTAGCGCGCTTGGCAAAGAAGGAAATCACCTTATATTTGCCATTTTTCCAATCTTCAAACACGGGCGTGATGACGTCACCGTTCAATAGAGTCGGCTTGACCACTTTGAAGTATTCTTCCGACGCCAGATTAATGACAGTCTTGTGTTTAGCCGCTTCAAGCTCCCGATTCAGGGTATCGGTTACGATGCGCCCCCAAAACGTATATAAATCCTTGCCGCGCGGGTTGGTCAGACGAGTACCCATCTCCAATCTATATGGTTGCATCAAATCCAATGGGCGCAATACGCCATACAATCCCGAGAGTATGCGTATGCGAGATTGCGCATACGTCAGTTGTTTTTGACTAAAGCTGGCGGCTTCCAAGCCATCATAGACATCGCCATTAAATGCCAGCAATGCTTGCTTCGCATTTCTTTGGGTAAATTTCGGCGTCCAGTGCGCAAATCGTGCAGTATTTAACTGCGCCAGGTTGTCTGATATGTCCATCAAGCTGCCGATTTGCGATGAAGAATATTTCCTCAAAATGTCGATTAATTCGGCAGAATGATCAAGAAAATCGGGTTGGGTATGCTGATCGGTTGTCGCCGGAGTGTCGAAATCAAGCGATTTTGCTGGGGATAAAACGATCAACATGGGTGATTCCAGACGTGAAAAAGTCTGCAATGATACCCAAATTAGTCATATCGAAGCGAGCGCCGTAGAATCCTGAAAACGAATAGTATGGTAAGTTCTGCAATAATTTTTTTATTGGACCACGCATGATCATCGTTCACCACCTCAACAACTCCCGCTCGCAGCGCGTCTTGTGGCTATTGGAAGAGCTCGGCCTGCCTTATGAAGTCAAACGCTATCAACGCGATGCCGTCACCAGCTTGGCGCCGCCCGAATTGAAGGCAGTACATCCTCTGGGTAAATCACCCGTCATTACCGATGGCGACGCAACGATCGCGGAATCGGGCGCTATCATCGAATATTTGCTAGACCATTATGGCGCCGGTCGGTTGCGCCCTGCGCCAGATAGCGCAGATCGTCTGCGTTTCACCTATTGGCTACATTACGCGGAAGGCTCGGCGATGACGCCGCTGCTGTTGAGTTTGGTCTTTTCCAAAGTGGCAAAGTCGCCCGCGCCATTTTTTGTCCGCCCGATTGCCAAGGCGATTGCCGCCAAGGTACAACAGTCTTACATCCAGCCGCAAATCAATGCGCATCTGGACTACATGGAAAGTGAGCTTGGCAAAAGCACATGGTTTGCAGGCGAAGAGTTTAGCGCCGCCGATGTCCAGATGAGTTTTCCGGTCGAGGCAGCCGCCACCCGTGGCGGGCTCGATACCGCAAGGCCAAAATTGTGGGCCTTCTTGCAGCGCATTCATGCCCGGCCCGCCTATCAACGGGCGCTGGAACAAGGCGGCCCTTACGAGTTGATGCGCTGATGCGGCACCTGCGTCTGCCGACGCAACCGAGCTTTGCCGATGCCCCCCGATTTAGGACGCGACGTGCGACCGGGACTGGATCTGCTTAACCCACAGATCATTGCCGCATTGCGTGACGTGTATCCAGCATTGCATCAATCATCCGCAGGCGAATTCATCGATAAAAAGGGGCGCGATCTGGTGCGCGGAGATGTTGGCGGAGCAGTTCGCGAAATCGCACTGCGTCCACTACTCCATTCCGGGCCCACGAACTGAAAATAGTGGAAAGCTGTTTTACGGCTTAGTCGCCGAGCCGGTAGCATCATCGCAGGAATTCGGCGCGAAATCCGCTCCGGCAATAGGCAGCCCGTCTTTACCTTGGTATAGATAACCCACGGTCACACCATGATTAAAGAAACTCCGAATTTGCGCACTGTCACATAATTTACTTTTCAACTGTGAGCGAATAGTAGCGGCAAAACTGGTCTTATCGATTTCACTACTATTGCTGGCCAATAGCGTGTAATGATAGGAAAAATGCGCGCCGGGCTCGGCACTGACACGATCGAGCCGGGTCTCTGTGTCTATCGCCTCCGGCATGCGTTTATTCATGTATTCACTGACCTTGAGCAAAACGTCGTCGAGCTGCTTTGCTTGCCCTTCCCGTCCGGATCCGTATGAATCGAAGCGCCCCGCAAAAGCACCGAACATGTCGCCCACTCCAACCGCGTTGGCAGTGACCGCAATCAGCATTGCAGCTGTTGCACCTATGATTTTACGCATCCGTCATCTCCTGGTGCGGGGGTGTTTGCATGAAAGCATGCATTAGTCCGCACGTCGTGAATGAGAGGCATTCTACGGCCACGATGCTATTTATTGCAAATATTTTACTGAACACCAATAAGTAGCAACTGACGTGGGGGCCTGACAAATCGACTATATCAAATGATATCGCTTGCTACTTGATTCAAATCAAGAGAATAGCGACTGATTAAACTATCATTTCACGGTACAAAATGAGCGCTTAGCAGCGATGGCAAATATCGATGATTATTGCTCCGCGTCAACTCCACTATCGATTTATAAATTCACTTGAATCCCGATTTTGTGACTAGTGCCAAACCCAACCGCAATCAAGTAATTTCATTCACGGTAATGGAACCGATTCGAGCAAAACATGTCCAACGGAAACAGACAACTATGCCGATTGGGTCGGTGTTGACTGATGTGTTGAAATACATGGCGAATGTGTAACAGCGTGTAATCGAGCTTTCGGATTGAATAATTCGCCGTATACTTTCATCATCGATATATTGTGCGTGAATCAAGTGCAGTTCCATTTGAAGCGTTTACTTAACATGACGAGCTTATGATGAAACCGATCAAAGTAATTACTCTATTATTAATGGCAGTGCTACTGGGACCAATGACCGCAACCGTTGCGCTTGCCGACCATGGACATGGTCACGGCGGCTACGGCGGTCACGAGTGGCACGGGGGTTATTACGGACCGAGATTCGGTTTAGGTGTTGGTCTCGGCCTAGCCCTAGCCCTCAGCCCTTGGGCCTATCCGTATGGCTATGGTTATTATCCATACGGTTATTACCCTTACGCTACTTATCCGCCAGTAGTCGTTACGCAGCCTGCGGCGCCCACCGTCTATATGGAACAAGGCAATCCTGCACCGGACAATCGCCAGCAATCGTATGCGCCTGCCGGCCAATCAAGCGACTGGTATTATTGTCGCAAACCGGCCGGCTACTATCCATATGTTCAATCGTGTACGGATGAATGGCAGCGGGTGCCGGCACAGCCTCAGACACAACATTAATTGAAAATAAGGTGAATTATGTTACGAACTTTCAAATATTCGACGTTGCTGGCAACACTTATAATGACTGCCTGCACAACCGTACCAACCAGCCCCAGCGTGGCCGTGATGCCAGGTAGTGGTAAGAGTTTTGAGCAATTCAACTACGATGATAGCGTTTGTCGTCAATATGCCAGCAATCAAAATGCGGGAGCCGCTGAGGCCGGCAATAACAAGGCTGTTGAAAGTGGTGTAGTTGGCACCCTGATTGGCGCAGCCGCCGGCGCAGCAATTGGTGGGCGTAATGGCGCTGCAGTCGGGGCCGGAACTGGGCTATTGGTTGGCAGTGCAAGCGGCGCAAATTCGTCAGAACGCTCCGGTTATAGTGCGCAACGCCGCTACGACATCAGTTATGAACAGTGCATGTACGCCAAAGGCAATAGCGTACCGGTCAGCGGCCAAATGCGTCACGAAAGCCGGCCGGTAACATATGCACCGCCACCACCAAACATGCCACCGCCGCCACCACAATATTAACGTATTCAGACATCATCTCTGGCATTACCGGATAGCCGCTCACTTCGAATTCGACCTGAGCGGCTTTTGCTTTCATTCGCTTCTTAAGCACTTGCAATCTGAATCAAAGTCTCCCGCAACGAAAGTGCATTTGCAAGAAATTTATCATTAAAACAATAAATATCCGCTTGCCCTATATCCTTCGATTTTTGCCATAGGCCCATAGGCATTTGTGAGCCCCGAAGCACACGTGTGGGAATTGAGTGTGCGCCGAGCATCATTCTGTATTCCTACATAGAGCACCTAACAAAATGGTAATGAGTAGGCGCGCCGACGCAGGCAGTACTGCAGTACGGCAAGGAGGCGCAACACCCTCAGTACCATTTTGTTAGGTGCTCTTAATATAAGCGCAATGCCTCTGGCCCAGAGGTGTAAATGCCCGTTACAATAGCAGGTAGTCCATTTTGCGCGTTTATGCGCTACTACCCGTCGCTATTATTCGCTGCCGCTACCCGCCGCAGCTACCTGCCCTACCACTGATTAGAATTAGATGAACCTGCGCGACCCAGCATTACCAAGATCCGAATTTGCCGATATATTACTCGGAGCAAAGCAGCCCGAACTATTGCGCAGTGAGACTCTAGCCGATCTGTTGGAGGCAACTGCCAAACGCGTTCCAGATCAAATTGCGCTGATTTTCGGCGAACACCGAATCAGTTATCGCGAGCTCGACCAACGGGCAAGTACCGTCGCCGCGCAACTTATATCGGCAGGCGTGGGGCCAGGCAAAATAGTCGGTTTATGGCTTCCTCGTGGCATTGACTTGCTCGTCATGCAAGCTGGAATTGCCAAGACAGGCGCAGCATGGTTGCCGGTAGCGGACGATACGCCGGTGGAACGCATCAACACCTGTTTGCAAGATGCGCATTCAGTCGGGATTGTTACTTGCGCGGCGTACGCGCCATCGTTGGCCGATACCGGCTTTGCAGTCTGGACCGCAGAATTTTTATTGGAAACCTGTTCGATTACGGCGGCCCCCGTGCTACGGCACGGCAGCATGCCAAGCGACCCGGCTTACGTCATTTACACCTCCGGCTCAACCGGCAAACCCAAGGGCATCGTTATCAGCCAGGCGAGTATTTGCCATTTCTTGCGTAGCGAAAATGCTGTGTTAGGGATTAAGCAAAGCGATCACGTGTATCAAGGCTTTTCGGTCGCCTTCGACATGTCGTTCGAGGAAATCTGGATCAGTTATCTGGTTGGCGCATCCTTATGGATCGCCCCACGTGAATTAACCGCCGATCCAGAAGCCTTACCACGCGCGTTGGCACAAAACCACGTCACCGTACTGCATGCGGTACCGACCTTGTTGGCCTTGTTTAGCGAAGATGTGCCTACACTTCGACTCATCAATCTGGGTGGCGAAGCGTGCCCGGAAAGCCTGGTCGAAAAATGGTGGAGGCCAACACGTCAAATATTCAATACCTACGGCCCAACCGAAGCAACGGTGTCCGCGAGCCTGGCGCAATTACACCCCGGTGAAGCGATCACCATTGGTTGTCCGCTGCCAAACTATGGCCTGCTGGTGATCGATCCCGCCATCGAAAATGGCCTGACGCTGTTGCCACGCGGTGAAATTGGCGAGTTGTGCATCACCGGACCGGGGTTGGCAGCTGGCTATCTTGGCCGCCCTGACCTTACCGCTGAAAAGTTCTTGCTTAATCCGTGGAGTAGCGACGAGCATGATCAACGTTTGTACCGCACGGGCGACTTGGCGCGCATCGGCACCGACGACAAGGTGCAATGTCTGGGCCGCTCCGACGATCAGGTGAAGATACGCGGGTTTCGTGTCGAGTTGGGTGAAATAGAAGCAGCGCTGGCACAACAGCCGGGCGTGGGAACGGTCGCTGTGATCCTGCGCCCGGTCGACGGCTTCGATCAATTAGTGGCCTTCATTGTGCCGGATAATCATGCGAAACTATCCGCGATCACGTTGCGCGCCGCACTCTCTGCATGCTTGCCACCTTATATGGTGCCGAATCGCTTCGAAATGTTGTCGAGTGTGCCGCGCCTGACATCCGGAAAAATCGACCGAAAGGCATTGCGAGCCATGTCGCTCGCTGCAGCGGCTGAGCAAAGTGGTGAATCTGATCGTGCAGAAAACCCTGCGGAAGAGGCATTATTTGCGGCATTAAAACATTTATTCCCGGGTCAGCCAATCCGACGTAACGACGACTTTTTCACCGATCTCGGAGGCCATTCGTTCTTCGCGGCACGGCTGGCATCGAATCTACGAGCGGATCCACGATTTGCGCATATCACGGTGCGCGACATCTACCAGGGTCGCGTGATTTCCCGCATTACAGAGAGTTTATCTCAAGCACAGGATCAAACCCTGACTTCGGATTGCAATTGGACGCCACCATCCGCATGGCGCCGCTGGACGTGCGGAGTCGCGCAAGCCGCTGCTATACCGATCCTGGTTACCCTGCGCATGGCACAGTGGTTGGCTCCCTTCTTCACCTATCATTTTCTGACAGGCGACCCAACCGATTCCATTCCGATGGCGGTGGCGGCATCGGTCGCGGTTTTCCTGTTAACCACGTTTGTCGAATTCGCAGTGGCCATCGCAGGCAAATGGCTAATTGCAGGTCGCTTGAAGGCGGGACGCTACCCGCTCTGGGGCGTGACCTATTACCGCTGGTGGCTGGCCGATCGGTTGGTGGAATCCGCCCCGGCCTATTTGCTGAGTGGATCGTCGCTGTATATCTGGTGGCTGCGCGCATTGGGCGCGCGTGTTGGCAAGGACGTCATCGTCGGATCGATGACCTTGCGCGCACCCGACTTGCTCCATATCGGCAATCAAGTCAGTGTCGGCAACGCCTGTAATTTCGAAAATGCGCGCATCGAGCATGGTGAACTGCGGCTTGGCAACATCACGCTCGCAGACAATGTTTGTGTCGGCTCCTACGCAGTCCTGGAAGGCAATACTGCCGTGCAACCCTGGGGGCATTTGGAAGGGCAATCGGCTCTCAGCGACGGCATGACCGTGCCTGCTGGACGCATCTGGACCGGTTCACCTGCGCGTGATGTTGGTGCATTCGACGCCGCCGCGCGCCCGTCCCGTCCTATCGTCTCAAAACGTCGATTGGCTGGCGAAGCAATTTACTTTTTGTTGGGCGTTTTAGTGATCGCGGTGCTGTTTTTCATGCCGGTCTTCCCTAGTTTTGTATTGATCGACTGGTTGGACGAAACCGAATCCATGTCTTGGTTGATGGGCGACGATATTACCACCCAACTGATGCGCTACCTGGTATTTGCATTCCCGGCCAGCGCGGTGCTGGTGTTATGCACCGCACTGGTCTCCGCTGCAATTCGCTGGAGTGTGTTGCCGCGCCTTAAACCTGGAAGTTGGCCAGTGCACAGCAACACCTACTGTGGCAAATGGCTAGTGAGTCAGATTCAAGAATCCAGTTTAAACGTATTGCACGGCATTTATGCCACCATATTTGCGCCATTCTGGTATCGGCTCCTGGGTGCAAAGGTTGGGCGCGACGCGGAAATATCGACCGCATTAGGTGTCGTGCCCGATATGTTGACGTTAGGGGATGAAACCTTCATCGCCGATGCAGTGCTTTTGGGCGATGAAGAAATCGATGGCGGCTGGATGACAATGAAACCCACCGTCATCTCCCATCGCAGTTTTGTCGGCAACGGCGCTTATATCCCCGATGGCACTGTATTGCCGGAGAATGTGTTGATCGGCGTGCTCTCGCGCGCGCCCTCCAACATGCAAATGCAGGATGGCGATACCTGGCTGGGTGCGCCACCGATCAATTTACCGGCGCGCGAACAAACCAGCGGCTACCCTGAATCGCTAACGTTTCGGCCATCTCCGCTGCGCCGGCTGGGACGTGGGCTAATCGAAGCCTTCCGCATCGCCGCGCCCCATGCGATTGTCATCGCAGTTGGATACACGCTGGTATTGGACTTGATGCCATTGGCCGGTGCTGGGCATTGGTTAAGCGTCATTTGGGCGCTTAGTCTGGCTGGCTTCTGGTATGGAATCGGCACCTTTGCATTTGTTGCGCTGTTCAAATGGCTTTTGCTCGGGCGCTACAAAAAACGCGCGGAACCCATGTGGACACCGTTCGTTTGGTTATCTGAAGGCGTAACCAATATGTATGAAGGTATCGCTGTGCCCAATTTCATGCGTTATCTGCGCGGCACACCATGGCTCCCGCTTGCATTCAATTTGCTCGGCTGCCGGATCGGGCGCGGCGTGTATTTGGATACCACTGATATCACTGAATTCGATTGTGTCAGCATCGGTGAATATAGCGAACTGAATGCACTCTCATGCCCTCAAACCCATCTATTTGAAGATCGTGTGATGAAAATCGATCACGTGAAGATCGGCGCAAGAGTCTACCTGGGGCCTCGCACGACGATATTGTATAGCGCCGAAGTGGGCGACGACGCCAAAATTGGCGCGATGACGCTGGTGATGAAAGGTGAACACATCCCATCCAAATCGGTTTGGAGCGGCTGCCCCGCTGCGCCGGTACGGGCTTGATCATTATGACGCTCACGCCTCACGATCGATCACGGCGTCAGGCGACAGCACATCCATAGGCAAGCGCATGGTAAACGTCGTGCCGACATCAATTTCGCTGACAACCTTGATTCGCCCCCTTAGCAAGCTGGCGACGATATTGTATGAGATATGAAGACCGAGCCCCGAACCACCGGCCCCCAGTTTGGTGGTGAAAAATGGATCGTAAATGCGCTTCAGATTTTCTGGCGCAATGCCGTTGCCATTGTCTTGCACCGATATTTCGATTTCGTTAATATTTATTTGACGCGCCACGATCGTGACCGTGCCCGAAGAACGACGATCAAATCCGTGAAGTAATGAATTATTGATCAAATTGATGATCACTTGCCCTAACGGCCCGGGATAACTCGCCAATTCAATATCGATTGGTATGTCTTGCTGGATCACAAACGGCGTCTTCTTGATCCTTGGCTGCAACATCATCAGGATCTCACCGATGGTCTCCGATAGGAAAAATCGTCTGCCTTGAGAAGACTCTCTATCGACCGCCACTTGTTTAAAGCTGGTCACAAGATCCCCTGCCCGATTCAGATTGCGAATCAGGATTTCCCCCGCTTCGGTGACCGTTTTCACATATAAATTCAATCCCGAGCGACTAACGCCGGTAGTGCTGGCCTTGGCGAATTCACGGGTGACGTCCGATAAGGTACTAGCAGCCATGATGCTATTGCCGATCGGCGTATTGAGTTCATGTGAAATGCCGGCGACCAGTGAACCTAATGCCGCGAGCTTTTCGCTATTGACCAAATCATCGCGCGCACGATTTAATGTTTCGATCGTTTCTGCCAATTTCCCAACGGTCTGGGCCAATTCACGGTTGGTCTCTTGCAGCGCATTCCCGCGTTGCACAAGGCTATCGCGCATGCCGCCCATCGCATAGAGCAAGCTGGTATGGTCGCTTTCCGCAATCGCAATATCGGACGACAAGTTCCCCGCCGCAATTTGCCGCGCAATTTCTGCCGCATAATCCGGCTCGCCACCTAATTGACGCAGTAACGAGTGACTGATCACGTACGTAATCGCAAAGCTCAACAACGCCGCAATCACTACCAGCGCGTACATGACATTGCGCGCATTGATATAGGTTTGGCCAACTTCCTGGCTGGCTCGGTCCATTAAATTGCCCTGTTCGAGATTAAGCTTATCGAGCAATTCAAAATAGGAATTTTGATAGCCATAAACATCGACGAGCAACAAATTCTTGGCTTCGCCCATCTTATGCGCATCAACCAGGCTGATAAAATCGGCTTGATTGACAATATATGCTGAGTTGACAATCTCGATTTGCTTTAGCAACTCCTTGCCTTTAGCGTCAGTAATGCGCAACTCCAATTGCTGCAACACCGCCGCCATCTTGTCGCTGGCATTGACAATATCCGTTAGCTGTTCACGCACTTGGTCAGCGTCGGTCAAAATCAATGCATTGCGCATGGCGCGTGCAATGATTCCGAGATCGGCAATCACTTGATTGACGAGAATGGTTTTGGGATATTTGTCTTTTAGCGCATCGTCAGTCGTCAAACTGAGAGTATGAAGCTTATCAATCCCGACAAATGTCATCGCGATCAATAACAAAATAACCGCGCCATAACTCAATGCCAGGCGTTGGCTGATTTTTAGTTGGGGCAATTCCATCGGCATCGGGTAATCAGCACCAAGAAAGAAGCGGCAATTTGAAAAATAGGCTAATTATTCAGTTAGGGCCCCGGAATAGCGCGACTTTCATTCACCGCAATGACAATTCGACGTTAAATTCTTGCTTATAAATAAGCGCTTCAATTTCATTTGCTCTCGTGACCAAACACCGTTTTATTTGCGACGGGAAGTAACTGCGCTATGTTCTTATTGGTCGCCACCAGAATAGGAACCAATACCTGTTTTGCCTGAGGCGCGCCGTGCAAGGCCCCCATCAAAGCCTCTGCCGCCTTATTCCCCATCAGATATGGCTGTTGCATTCCAACCGCGATCAGGGTGCCACCTTTCAGCAATTCTGCAACCTCGGGCATTGCGTCAAAGGACACAATCAATACGTCGCCAGTCTTTTTCTCCACCTTCAGCGCCTGTAGCGCACCAGAAACAGGCTGATCCGTCTCGATAAAGAGTCCACGTAAATTAGGCGTCGCCCCCAATATTTCTTTCACATATTGAAAAGTTTCGTCGGCCGAGTAATTCACCATCTGTTTCACGCCGACATCTTTTGTCATGCCGGCGTCTTTCATCGCATCGCGAAAACCGTTGGTGCGATCCTGGCCATTTTTGCGGGCTAAGGAAATGGTAACCATTGCATAGGGTTCAGCGCTCCACCCCTTTTCTTTAAAGGCAATAGCCAATTCTGCGCCAATGTCATACGCGCCACGATAATTATCAGACTTTACATAGGTCACATAGTCGCCGCCATTGGTGCCAATGTCCGCAATGACAACCGGTATGCCGGCCTTGGACGCCACATCGAGCACCTCGGGAGCCGACTTGCTATCGGTAGGGGAAATAACGATACCGGCCACACCTTGTGCAATCGCGTTCTTGGCATTCTGAAGTTGCGTCGCACCATTCAGATTGCTATCCATTTCTCGATAGATATAGCCGTTCGCTTCAGCCACTTCTTTAACACCTTTTCCTAAAGTGTTCCAAAATGGCAAATCGGACTTAGCAGTCAGGTAAACAATTTCGCGTTTCGCGGCGTTGGCATCCAGTGAGAGCCCAATGACCAACCAGGTGAGGCAACCGACAATCATGCAAGACTTCAGCCATTTGTGCATCATTTGATAACTCCGTATCGAAGAAGTAAATCGAACATGCTAAGCTTCAGCTGGCTAATCGGCGCCACAAGGCTTTCGCGCAGATCTCCAATTCGGCTGAATTATTGAATATCAGTCCGTACAGCAATATTTTAGAGACACCTCCAACTGAAGCCAATATTGACCTTTATGCAGTGCACTGTCAACGCCTTCGAACGGCAATGTGGTATCGTCGAAAATCGAATTTAATAACACGTTTCAATGCCCGGAGCGACGCCTGTTCGGTAAGGTCGCCTGGCACGACACAGCTATGACAAATCACGCTCATCACCCCAACCTGCCAAAGCCCTACTCTCCGCAACACCAACACCAAGCGTTACAGGACAACCCCTGCGTGTCTTGTGGCGCATGTTGCGCCCATTTTCGCGTCTCGTTCTATTTCGGCGAACTCGCCGGAGAAACAGGCGGCTGGGTGCCGATCGAATTAACCAGTAAGGTGAATGATTTTCGTGCCGCCATGAAGGGGACCGAAACAGGAAATGGTCGCTGCGTAGCGCTGCGCGGAACAGTCGGTCAAGCCGGTGTTTCGTGCTCAATCTACGAAAACCGGCCCACGACATGTCGCGAGTTCAACGCGTGGCAAGCGGACGGCACCCCGGACCCGGAATGCCAACGCCTGAGGGCGCAACGCGGACTGCCGGCGTTGCTCGCGCAAGCGCGTTTCTAGGCAAAACCCTCGTCAACTCATTTATCGCTTATTTTGGTGCCTGCGAGTTTGGCATGTCACCTTGCTTCATGTGGTGGTGGTGCCCATGATGGTGATGGTGATGGCGATGATGGTGGCGATGGTGATGATGGTGGTGATGTCTATGATGGTGAGGCATCGATTGATCTTGCGCAGGCGGCGCGGCAGGAGCATCGGCAGCAAACGCGCTTACGCCGACAACAGCAAACACGGTCGCGACAAGAAAGGACAGTAGACGTTTCATGATTTCTTCCTTTAAAAACAAATTGGAGTGCTGCTGTTACCTTAACGAACTGCACGATCAATAAGTTGACTTCAGGAATGCGATTGCGTTTTACGTCGGAACCGGCAAGTTTAATCCACACTGCTTTCGCTACGCTTCCAATTCTAGTTCCTATCGCAAAATAAGCTCTAACTATTTCACCTGCTGTGAATCATTTTTGCCACTTTGCAATAATGGCAACGCTAATTATTCTCAGTATCGGGGGATAAAGCGATGGTCGATACGCCCAATTACCATGAGCATCAGCCAACGCCTGGGCATAGCAATCCGGTTTATCGCTTGCAAGGACGAATTACAACCTGAGATACGGATATCGAAAACCGAACACCGTGTAACGAGGAACGGGTAATTTCGCGGCAAGTGCTCAACTACCTAATGCAGCGACTTCTTCTTTCAGGTTTAGATACTCGGCGTCGAGAAATCCAAGGTGACTTAAAACGCTTTCCCGCATGCGTTCCCATTGCGAATGATCGCCCAGCAACATGGCTTCATCGTTAAAATGTTCAGCCAGATAGGTGATGGCAATTAGCGTCAACGCCTGCGGAGAAATTCCGTCGCTGTCGTTGAACACGGACGGGTCGTGATGACGCAAGATTCCTTCGCAAATTGCCGGCGGCAAAAACCACGCCTTTGCAATCAAATAACCCAAAGTGGCATGATTGACCGCATGCCGCTCGTCTTCGATCTCGGTAATCGAACGTTCTGACCTGTTGCCCGCCATCTTAAGCGTTTGCAAATAATCCGGATAGCGTTGGCTCAAGATGGGGATCGCGGCATTATGGAATAGGCCAAAGCTATAAGCGTCATCACGCGGCCCATGCGGCAACGAAGCGGCGATGTGGGCGGCGATACCGGCGGCTCTCTCTGCGCTATCCCAGAAATGTTCCAGCGTCCGGTTGTTGTTGCCGATACTCGCACGCAGCATAATACTGGTTATTAGCGTTTCAACACTTTTCAGCCCCAATAGACTGACCGCCTGGGTCACCGAGCTGATTTTCTTGGTGAGGCCGAAAAACGGCGAATTAACCGTTTTCAAGACGGCCCCGGAAAGTCCGACGTCGCCGCCTATTTGTCGGGCGATCAGCTTCAAGTCGGGCTCGTCTTTGCTCATCTCATCGCTCAAGCTGATCAACACCTGTGGGCGCGGTGGGATCGCAAACCCCTTAAGGGTGCTATCAATCTGCGATTGGGTCGGGAGCTGGTGCATGCAAGTCTTTCGGAGCAAAGTCGATAGACGAAAGCAACGTTGTACTGGAATGGGGAGACCGGGTGATTGCGCTGGAGGACTGCCAGCGTGTGTCCCATTGTTCCAGATTATGCGAAACGGAGCAATCGCCAACACGCAATCCCATAGATAGAACATGTTTTAGCGCAATGTACATTCTATTTGGGCATGCAAGATCAACACTATTTCCTGGCTTTCGCCCGCACCTCAATTAGTTCTTCATTGCGCTAACAATTACTCAGGACCGCATTGGCGATGCCTCGAACATCGCCACGTCGATGCAGAAGGAATAATCATCTTGCACTGCCAAATAGTCACGCACTTCCTGCGGCACGCCTTGCAGTAACCCGCGTATGACAGCCACCCGTTCGATCGGCGTTTGCATCCGCGTGACCCATGCGGTGAAATCAAGCGGCAATTTCCATTGATCGTGGGCATCAACGTTGAGAGTGGGCCGCGCAGTAGATTTTTAGGGGTGACCCCATCATAGGTCTCGGTTTATCCTGGTACAAGACCATAACTTATACTAGTATAAATACCAATACCCAGACCACCGATGCAATCTAATACTTCATGCCGCTCGTCAAATCCCCATTATTGGGCGAATTCATTCGCGCTCACCGCGAACGTTTGACCACTTCCCAAGTCGGCCTTCCTGACGGCTTGCGACGTCGCGCCAAGGGCTTGCGGCGAGAGGAAGTCGCGTCGCTTTGCGGCATCAGCCCAACTTGGCTGACTTGGATCGAGCAAGGTCGTGCGTTAGCCGTCTCTCCTGGCACGTTGGCACGTATCGCCACAGTATTAAAGCTAAAACAAGCCGAGCGCGAATATTTATTCGATCTGGCCGCTTTGCGCGACCCGGATGCACCGGAACCTGAAATCAACTCCGAATTGAAAGAGACCTTGACCCGCGCCGTGAATAGAATCCAGTCACCGGCGTACGTGCTGGACCAAAAATGGGATGTGCTAGTGTGGAATCGACCGGCGGAAGAATTGTTTGTCGGTTGGTTGACACGTGAACCCGCAGGCACGCAACCCAATTTGTTGCATTACATGTTCAAGAATCCAGGTGCGCGTAAA
>Ga0207099_1114_pt1 | contig 16191 bp, 19 predicted proteins | sample Alteio_BWMinHeat_85_FD_153521 | JGI IMG/M metagenome (GOLD analysis project Ga0207099, IMG submission 153521) | Enriched cells from forest soil in Barre Woods Harvard Forest LTER site, Petersham, Massachusetts, United States -... | ecosystem: Environmental > Terrestrial > Soil > Temperate forest >... | reverse complement strand
CCGATCAGAAGACATTACATTATCGAACAGCGATGCTCAGATTTTCGGGCACAGGCTAGCGCTGGCTGCGCAATAAGTTCCGAAAGCCCACTGTTTTTTCTCGAGATAAGTTTTGTAATGTGAGTAAGTTCCGAAAGCCCGCTGTTTTTTCTCGGCATAGGTTTAGGGTTTGTATAGTCAGACACAGACAGAGTTAACCAGTCGCGCCAGGACGCGAGCATTGCGGCTTCGCAAGCGGGTTGGCCAAGCATACTTAAAAATAAATTATCGCCAATACAAGACGAAACAAGAGTACGAATATCACTGCCATCGCGACAAATAAATGAACGGAGCGGCACAATTTTATTATTGCCAAGATCTTCAATGTTTTGCGTAAAATGATTTAACCAACGAGGAGATAAAAATGACTGAATGCTACCGATAATTTTTTGTAAAAAATAATGATCTCGCTTGTCACCGATGAATTTTTGTAAAAAATAACGAAATTGCCTGTCATAATTGCAACGAATACTGTTACCGATGATTTTTTGTAAAAAATAACGATATTGCCTGTAATAATCGTTGATAGCAGGTAAATTGGCATAAATGTCATACACGGTCTGCAAAAGATAAGGGTTATTAATTGGGTGGGTTTTCACATAATTTAATACTTTTTGTTTGATAAAATCATTTACCTGGTCTCTTAATGGTAATGAGGGGGTGCTTGTACCATGGGGAAAATCTCTCTCGTCGACATCTATAAACCTTTTCCGTAAAACAGCACATAGTGTTTCTGCTTCTCTCTTTTGCACCTCACGCATCACCCTGAAATAATCTTCTGTCGTGACATTGTTTTTTTGTAATGATGCGATGTGATCTTTTAGTGTTATTTTTATTTCATCTGTTGTGCTGTTTATGGCGTTTTCAAACACTTCTCTACATTGATGATGAAATTCATCATCAATCATTTTTGTTTTAAGATATCCCACCATTTCTTCATCATCATCGAAAATCGCCATTTGAAGAAGTGTGCCTGTGCGTGTAATCCCAGGATAGCGTTCTTTTAAATGTTCAATGGTGATTGTGCCTTTTTCTGATAACAAACTTTTTCGAGCATTGGAACTGATAGATTCTAGATGTTTTTTTAATCCATCTAAATCGGCGTTAAAAGCGGCTGTGAGTACAGGTTGTATTAAGAAACGGATTTTGTGACGGATGCTCATATGGAAACAATAATTATAGGGTATGCTCAACACATTTCCCCAACTCTCTGTGCGAGAGGCGAGTATTTGAAAAAAATTAGTTGGTCGATAGAGCGCTAGCGCGGTGCGATCCAACTGCATATATGGATGGCTCTGTAACTTAGGTGCTACCAGTTTTGCAATATCCGCATACAGAAAATGCAACATTACTCTTAGCGCACCTCCATCGTAAAGCGGAATAATTTCCCAACAATTTAACCCAGACATTCCAGTGTTAATTCGATACAGATGCAACATAAACCAACGAAATGTTGCATATTCTGCTAAGGTCATTTCTACACTGGGAACAGATGCGGCAAAAGGTATTCTGCTCACGATGAGCGGTTTGCCATGTCGCGACCCATTTTGTGCGGCAAGATATATTTTATTATTAGTAGTAGTTACTGCACTGCTGGCTGTTGATATTGTTGCTCTGCTCATAGTATTTCTTCTCTAATGAAAATATTAATCAACCTTCTCATCTTACATATTGGTTTGAAGTACCTGTTAAGCTGTACTAAGATATTTTATAAAAATACCACTTTGACACAAGAAAACTTCAGGTATAGCCTGATTTTCTATAAAAAATGACGTGTTAACATATTCACCCAATGCATTAGGAGGTATATTATGCGTAACACAAGAACAGGAACCGCGGGTTTTTTTGCGACAAATGAAGCCAGAAGAACCAACCAAGAAGAACTCCCCGAATTGCTTGATTCTTTATTAGATGCGGTACTGCATGCCGAAAAAGAAATAGCCGAAAGTTTTTTAAAAGATATTGCTGAACGAGGCCAGTTAGTATTATTAACATATAGCGGCATAAAAACTATAATTGGTTCGAATAGGATACAAACTGGTACCGCATTACAAATGGCATTCTATAGTCGCAATGAAGAAATAGCCAAAATGATCGCTGACAACTTAGATCCAAATACGCTTCGCTCTCAATGCGTTGCTGTATTTGGTGAGGATTATTACGCATTTTCAAATAAACAGAAACAGGACGCAATAACATTATTTAGAGAACTTCAATACACATTCAACGATAAGCGTCCTATCAGCGAGTTGGAAACTGTAAAAAATGATTTTATTATAAGAATACAACAGTATGCTAAAGACAATCCGGTGCATAATCTTTATATTCTACAATGCTTGACCGATTTTTATTTTGGTTCAGGAACAGAAACTTATCCTTTTAATAATGACTGTTCTCCAGCGAAAAAGATGAATAACGATAACAGCGAAAAGATGAATGACGATAACAGAGAAATTAATTGGGATGATAACAATGATGTGCCATCTGATGAGGATCCTTTTCAAGATCAGTCTGGCAATGAAAGAAGCGCTTTATTATATTGCTTGATTGAAACGTTATCTCAGGATTTTTCACCAGCCTGTTTGCATCAGCGCCTAAAAAATATGGGGTGGGTAAAATACAAAGAAATTGTTTCAGAAAAAGATAAGGCACTCTTAGAAATTATTGGGCGAGCATATTACTACGAAAGATCAATGGAAACGCTACCGCAAGATGACTTGCTGAAACCGAATGGTACCAGTTTTAAGATGAGAAATGGAATATAAAATACAAATATCATCATACCAATCGAGCTTTTCTTTCATTTTCTTCCTGATGCTACAAGCATTTTTTCAATTCTTCTTGAAATAATTTTGGATGTGTCCAAAATGGCATATGTTTTGCTTCCAAAATTACGTGTAAATTAAGGTTTGAATTGAGTTGTTTTATATGTTCGTGGGAAGCAACGGGTATTGATTCATCTTTTCCGCCTAAAATAAAATCAATAGGGCAGCTCAACGATTGAAATTCTGATCGTAAATCTGCCGTATCACAAATATTAATTCCTTCGAGCAAAATTTCCAATTTTTCGGGTGGTAAATTCACGAGCATTTTCTTTAATTTAAAATAATTTTCTGGTTTTGGATCGATGTCAGAAAATTCCGAATCATAAAATCCTTCAAAAAAAGCTTTAAATCCAATTTTACGCATCATATTTGAAAAAATTTCTTTAAATCCAGGTAAAGGAACACCTGGCCAGTTTTTATCTTCGATAAATTTTGGGGATGTGGTAATGCCAATTATTTTTTCCACACGCGAACGATGTCTTGCTGCTAATGAGATTGTCACTAAACCGCCAAATGACCACGGAATATAAATAGCTTGTTCAGGTAAATGCGGTAATAGTATATCTGCAAAATTGTGAATATTTTTTATATTAGAATTCCAGGTGCTTTTTCCAATACCGGGTAAATCAATATTTGTTACACGATAATTTTTTGTCAGCATATCTGCGATGGGTGCCATATGACGATGATCGCAACCCCAACCATGAATTAATACGATATCTTTTCCATGACCGACCACATTTTTATAAATCGACATGATTTTCCTATCCTTGTACGTTATTTCCGCATGCATTAAAAAACATTTTATAAAATATATTACATAAAGTCCATGAATCCATATTAGACATAACGATTCCATTGGTTTTATGCGAGCAATTTATGATATATATCTGGTAGTAGATAACTATCGTAAAGATTTTTCATATCTGGAAAGTGTATTAGGTAAATCTTCTGCGAATTTCAAAATTATTTGCAGTCCTGATGAGTGCGCAGATGTTTTTGCAACTAATGAAATTGCAATCGTGTTGCGAATATTTTCATATTTCTTATCAACTATCTTTTAGAGCATAAAAGAGTTCCGTAACGAGTGGGTTGGATTCTCCTAAACAACTTATTGAGAAAACTGAAGACGAATTAATCTGGAGACAAGAAGCGGAAATATTCAAAAATGATGACATCCCTGGTTACATCATCACAAAAAACAACGCTCATCTCGATCCACAAAAAAATATTTTTTATCTCATTTTGGCCTAACAGTATCATCTACTGTGATACACCAAGGTAACATCGTTAGTTTACGATGAGACGAATCATAATCTCTAAGCTGCATGCTAATTTTGTTATCGGTGTAAAACATTTTATATGCTATATTTCCGCCAGTAACATCTAATTCCAGCCTGAATTCTCATTTTTTCTTAAAATTGGTTCTATTTTGCACCTTCGTTGAATTTCTTCATTCAAGAGGTCTCGGAGAGGATGCTCAGAATCCATGTCATCTCGGACTGATATTATGTCTTCGATTGTAAGTTCTTTTTTTGAAAGAATGTCGCGAATTTCGCGGTCTTTTGTAGTAGCATTTTTCTCACAGTCAAATCTATGTACAGCTGCGCATAATCGACTAAACAAAATATCTCTAACTGACGGAAGAAAGAGTCTTGAAGTTGTTCTCATTTTTTACTCATGATTCGTGTTTCGTTTCATAAATTTTTTTTGGAATGATATTATGTTCAAAGAAAAATAAAATCAGGCAATCCCTGATGTTAATGTAGTGTTTCTATCGATACTATTTTGTGAACCGTGAATTTACTGGGGGAAAATTTTGCTATATGAGACTTAAACATACGAATAATAATCTGCAGTAATCAGGCATTTGAATAGCTTGGATAGTACGCAAGTGATCTAAACCGTTTTTATTAATTTTCGCATATGCAGTGTACCAATAAATTTTGAAACTTCTGTAATTTATTTTATATATCTGACAGTATACTGCTTTTACAAGATGATTAAAATCGCACGACTGAGCGACCATGTGTACTAATACAGCCAGAATGGGAGAAAAACAGCATGAGAAAAGAGTAATTTCAAGGGTTGGACATCTTGCAATCCCGCCCGCTATTACCAATGCAAAACATGTTACAAATAATCACGACAACCATTACATAAAGTACAATGGCTCCCAACCCTTATTAAAATTTGAACAAAATCATTCGAATTCAACCTCTAAGTAATTGATTTTTAAAGATTAGACCTTAAAATCTAGCAATTTTATCCGCTTTTTTTATCTTTTTTTAGAGAATTTTTTAGAGAATTTTTAAGAATTTTTTAAGTAACGCTATGTATAATTAAGTATATTCGCTTATACATTGGAGGGTTTATAATTGATTGAAAATATAGTAAATAATAGTAAAAATCTTATGATTTATGCGAAAGATAAAAATTTAAAATTTTCATTTTGCAATGAAACGCTTGCTCAAGCTGCGGGCTTGGATTCACCGCAACAAATTATTGGAAAAACTGACTACGATTTAGTCTGGCGACCCCAGGCGAAAGTATATAGAAATGGAAATAGAGATGTTTTGCGAGGGAAGATATTGATGAATAAACGTCGACTCATGACGCAATGCACAAAAATCGTAACGCTTTTATGTAGCGCAATGATTACAACTGACAAAAATGGCTACCCAGATGGTGTTGCTGGTCACTCCGTTGACATCACCGGCTATACAATAACAAAAAATAATGGCCAACTTGATTCTCAAAAAAATATTTTTTATCTAGGGCCTCATTTTTCAAATGAATATTTTACAAGACGTGAATTTGAAGTATTTAAGTACTTATTAATGGGGAAAAGTGTTGCTGAAATTGCTTGTAAGCTTGCTCGCTCAATTAAAACAATTCAGTCCCAGGTTAGGAGTATTGCTAATAAATTGCAATGCAAACATCAATCAGAAATTGTTCCTGCTGCTGTCAAATATGGTTTAACATATGTACTAGATGACATTCATGTAGTAAAAAATTAGCATATGCAATCAAGCAGTGTATATTTTTTAATTTTGTAAATATCGCCTAATCTGAGTATTAATTTTAAGTGCAAACTGAATCAATGGCCAATCGCCACGCTGAGCAATTGGAAGTGAAAGTCCTATGACCACATTTTCACTTGGAATCCAAAAATAAATAGCATTGTATCCCAGTGTTCCGCCTTGATAGTAGAAGATTTCCCCACCTTGGTTTGGCATAAACAACATTCTAACGCCCATTGCAAAGCAGCCTTCGTGAGTGTCGCATTGGGTTTTTAAATTAGTGGCAATTTTTCCGCTTGGTACTTCGACTTGATATTGCTCTAGCTGAGAAGTGGGTGGAATGATTTTATCGTGATATAGCGCATAAATAAGCCTTACCATTGTGTTTGTATTTCCAAAAAGTGCGCCTGCACTTGAAGCCAATGATAAATTATCATTCGTTACATCAATCCAAGATTTGGGAAAATGTACCTTTGAGCCGGATCGATTATCAATATATCCATGGACCATATTATTTAAAAGTACTTCTGGTAATTTTTGCGTACTATAATAAACAGCGCTATTTGAATTTGTTTTTATAAACGGATTTAATATAAATTCCTGCATAAGTTCACTAAAAGGCTTTCCCATATATTTTTCAGCGATTAATCCCAAAATGATATAATTGGTATTCGAGTAAAACCATTTTTTTCCAGAAGGGTAAAAACAGCCTTCTGATACTTTGCAATGAAGTGTCTTATTTTTAGCGATTGTGACCAAATCATCCATTGAAAAATATTTGTTTTGCATCATTGCAATTAATGCATTGTTGTCGACGTAGGTAGGAATGCCGCTTGTCATATTCATTAACTGCGCAACATTTATTTCCCCCCATGCTTTTGGCCAAGGATTTCTTGCATTCTTTTTAAAATGTTCTGGTAAAATCTTTTCTAAATTATCAGTTAGTTTAAATTTATGTTCATTAATCAATTTAAAAACAAGTGACGCAGTAAACTCCTTTGTTATACTTCCCCATTGCAGTAACATATGATTTGTAGCGGGCTTGTTCTTTCCAAATTCTTGTGTGCCAATAACATAATCACGTGGTTTGTTATTGTTGGGTAATAAAATACTAAGCTGCACGGCTGAAAGATGGTATTTATTTTTATTTTTGTTTAAATATTGATGAATGGTATTTTGTAGTTGATTATCAAGTGAATCAGCATATGCATTGAAGCTAATTAAGGTTGAAATAATCAAAAATATATTTTTATAGTTCATTCGCATCCTGCGTTCTATGTCTGAACGTAATAACATTGATTATAATTTATTAAAAAATGGTGAATCAGCTCTAGCTTAATCATTAAAAAAAGTCTTGGGAGTCGCAAAGTTAAATTTAATATATCTGCTTTCATTGAATATGTCATCTAAACGATCTGAAAAATATTTCAGGTTTTACCTGATTTTTACAAATTAAGATGATGTTATAGTAAAAAGCTAGAGCGTTAACATATGCAATTTTAAACTAAAACAAAGTTAATAGGCATGCGCACTCAAATAATACTTTAGCGTCGTGTTTGAGCTCGAACTTTCTCAAGCGGGTGTAATGACTGAGGGTCGCTTGGTTCAAAAGAAAAATTCCGTATCAATGACGAGCAGTTCATTAGAACCTGAGTCAAGTAAAAGAGTTCAAAATAATAATTTTTTTCATCCGGGTAATAAAATTAAATTTTTATGGGTGTCGGGTGAAGCAGAACGCTTTCAATTATAAAACAGGTTTAAGAAATCCCTGAATTTTTTAGAAATTTTCAAAAATTCGATGTTGCCTAAGGTAACACCGTCAGTAATATATTTTGAATATTATCTAATTCATATTTTAATGAGGAGATTTATATGAGAAAAATTACCATTTTCTTTAATGGTGGCTTTTACTTTGACTTCAATGTCTGCATTTTCAGCTTCATTACAGTCAATGAATAAAGAAAAACTAGAAAAAGAGTTTATTGGTAAAGCAGAGCACTAAATTGGAGTTGATAACTTGAATGGGAAGACAATTCAAAACACATTTTCTATATATGGATCATCATGGAAATATGATTGGAGAAATGTCTAAAAAACCTATTAATGAACCAAAAATGGATGCTGGTGTTTATTCAATCTCACCTGACGACACATTTTATTTTCAGTGGCAACATTGGGATTTTCACAGGAAGCTGTGTGGTCGCGTATTTGAAACAAAAAATTCTTTTATTGTTGTTGATTGTGGCAATCTTTTTCATACAGTTTATATGAAAGACAATGTGCAAAATGGAAACCATTTTAAAAAATAAATTATTTTTTGAGGCTGTGAGGAAAATATATGCGTTTTTTTGAGCAATTACCAAAAACAAAAATCAGAGTTTACGAAGGTAGCTATGTAACCATTCACTACTGGAAAAAAACACAGAAAAATATTATTGGTCATGTAAGCTTAGAAATTTTTTGTAATGATTCGAGAAAATACATAAGTTTGTATCCAAGAAACTTTATGGAAAGTAAATCAGATCTATTTCCTGTTTTATCGTTTGATGAAGATTGTTTTGTGCAAGGATATCGTTATGAAAATGAAAAAAACATTAATATAGAGGATATATTATCAAGGTTAAACCCATGGATTAATAACACGCTTTTACCAACCCAATCAATAAAGCTGTATTCACTTAATGTTCAAAAAATTCTTGATGCTAACTTAGAGTATGAAAAAACTTCCTGCGGACAATCGAGTTATTTTGAAAGATCTCTATATTGTCAGAAAAATACGCATAATAATGCCAGTTTTATTCTGTTTTTATTGCATGAAGGTGGTATAAATAAATTATTTTTAAGTTATTCTGAGAAGCTTGCGAGCTTTCTTGTGTGTATTTCAGGCATTATCTCAGCAGGGTTCGTTGGATTAGAATTAAAAAATTCTTTGGTTAATGCAAAGGGTAGCATAACAAAAAACGATTTATGTATTGAAGTTGTTCTTAGAATTATGAGTACAATTTTAGCAGTAGGATTAGGCACTGTTGTTGGTTCTGCTGTCGATGGATATTATGATATTCAGCCTTATTTGCAAATATTGACCAATCAAAAAAAGAATTCTTTTTTGAAATCCGCCTGTCTTAATGGCGGTGCAATTTTTGTTTCAGCAATCCATTCCTTATTTTTAAGTCCCCATTTTATTACGCGATTTTTGGCATTGCCCGACCATCTTATTGATATAGCACAGGCTGCTTCTCAAGTAGAAAGGAAGGGTGGTTTAGACACATATAACCGCCAAATAGCGGGCTTTCAAATGTAATAATATTTCTTTAAAAAAATCTCAAAGGCATTGATCATAATTTTAATTTAAAAAAGACTGAGGTTATATAAGAAAGAAAAACTTAAATATTCCTTAACAAAATATTAAATTCTCAAAAAATCGCTTTCTTTTTCAAAATTCAATTGGTTGAAGAAAACAAAATCAGGTATTGCCTGAATCTATTTTACTCAAGATTTCATACTCTAAATCTAATAAAAATATTTGAACTCGAAGGGAGATGAAATGAAACGCAATTATCCTAACTCGCTATTAATCTACCTCAGTTATTTTTTAACGATAATATCCTCAGTATCAGCTATAAGGGTACATAATAATGCTACAGGAAATTTCACAACAACAAGAGATAAAAATACTGATAATTTCTCGGTTGTATTGTTTTTCGGTTTTTTGATTTTTATAGTTGTTGCTCAATCTGATAAAGAAAAAGTTGAGCAATCATTAAGGAAAAATAAATTACTTTTGCTTTGTGAAGCAAAGAAAATTTTATCTAGTGAGAATGCAGAACATCTAGAAAGAAAAATTTATAATAGTGAATTTATTGCAGAATATAATCACAAAGAAAATAATTTCAATCTGTGTAAAAATCAACTAATTAAACTTATAGATTACATTATTTCATTAAATACGACAGATTTTGATATTTTAAAAAATACAAAGAAAATGTAGAAAATTTAACAGAAAAAAATTCGTTTGAGGATGTCTGGCACACATTATTTCACGCAAAAAAAGAATTAGAATACGCACTTTTTTTTATTCAAAAATCTCAGCTTGATTCCTATACGGTGCATTCGTGTTATTCGGGCGCTTATTCGAGTATTCACTCAATAGTTGAGTTATATACATCAGTACAATTGATAGGACGAATCTGCCATGCAAAAAATGGTAAGGTTTTATATGAAATTTTATGCATACTATCATTCAACAGCAGCCTATCGTATACGCATTGCACTGAATTATAAAAATATTAATCATGAATTAGTTTCGATTGATTTAATGGCTGGAAAGCATCATGACGAATCATATAAAAAACACAATCGTCAAGCGCGAGTGCCAACATTAGATGATGATGGTTTTGAAATAGGGCAATCTTCAGCTATTCTTGAATATCTTGAAGAAAAGTACCCAGAACCAGCACTGCTTCCACATGACATCAAAAAACGTGCTTGGATAAGATATTTATCGCAGATTATTATTAGTGATATTCATCCATTGAACAATTCTGGTGTTCTCAATTTTTTGAAAAATTTACTTAATCAAGATCAATCAAAAATTCAATTATGGTATCATCATTGGGTTAAATGTGGCTTTGATGCGTTAGAAGCGATATTGACGGATCATCCTGATTGTAAAAGTTTTTGTTATGGTGATACACCAACATTCGCTGATATTTGCTTAATCCCGCAGGTGTTTAATGCTTATCGTTTTGGTTTTCCCATGAATAATTATCCAACATTGCGTCGGATTAATGAGCATTGTTTATTGCTCCCCTATTTTGAAAAGGCGAGGCCAGAAAATCAAACAGACTGTCCACTAGATGAGAAGAAATAAGAGGGTATTAGGGGTTTTGCGCGATGCTGTCAAATAAATCGCAACATATTACCGCAAATACAATGATCAGCAAAAGCTGCTAACAATGATTTATATTGGATTGTAGAAATGGAAGCAATAATGCCACAAGATAAATACAAAATCACTTTATTAGTTATGTGGATGACAACACTGGGTCAGGCGGCGATTACACTATATTTACCCGCTTTTCCGGCTATATCTTATGCGCTTCATATTTCACCAATTGCAATTAAAAATTCAATCACTATTTTTTTAATTGGATTCGGATTTTCTCAGATTATTTACGGGCCACTATCTGATCGTTATGGACGAAAACCAATATTGTTGCTCGGCATATTGATTTTTTGTATTGGGTGTATTGTTAATTTATTTTCGCATACTCTAAATATCTTCTTGTTTGCGCGCTTATTACAAGGCATTGGATGTGGAAGCCTGCTTACAAATGGACGCTCAATCTTGCGCGATTGTTTTAGTGGGCGAGAATTAGCAAGTGCTGCTTCATATACATCGATGGGCTTTGCAATAGGATTTGGCGTATCGCCAATCATAGGTGCTTATCTATCTGAATATTTTGGTTGGCGAGCAGATTTCATTTTTTTATTATTAGTTGGTATAAGTCTTTTTTTAATTTTATGGCGTTATCTCCCTGAAACATCATTAAAGTCAGAAAAAAATGTTAGTTCTAAAATTTTTTTTCGAGAAACATTTGTTGATTATAAACTAATAATTAAAAATCATTTTTTTATGCAGTTTCTTATGGGTGGGTTATTTGCGTATGTAGTTGTTGTTGCTTACAACGTGATGACACCTTTTTTAATTCAAAATGTTCTTAGATTTTCAGCGAGTGAATATGGATGGTTGGCTATTTTAGTTGCAATACCATACTACACCGCAGCAACAATGAATAAAATATTAGTTGTAAAATTTGGAACTGAACCTATTTTTGCGCTAGGAGCATTTCTCATTATTTTATCTGGCGTGATAATGTCAGTAACAATGATAGACCATAAAATTCTCCTCGTTTATATTATTATACCGATGATGATAGCAACTTTTGGTCAAGCATTGATTTTTTCAAATTCGATTGCAATGGCACTCCATCATTTTCCAGCGGCTAAGGCGGGTAAAGCCAGTGCATTGTTTAGTAGTCTACAGATATTGTTGACTGGTGTTTTTTCTGCAATTATGGCGATTTTGCCAGACACTACGCAAATGTCATTAGCCATTGTTGTGCTGAGCTTAGGGTTACTTTCTATGATTGTGTTGTGGAACCAAATAAAAAAAGATATTTTGAAAAAGTGAGACCAAAAAATAAAACAGATTGTCCATCAGATGAAAAGAAATGAGAGAGTATTAAGCTGTGCATATAGTGCAATGCTAATAATTTTTTTAAACATGAGGATATGCTCTAATGCCAAAAATAAAAATCAGAAATACCAAGTTATTTTTTGATATTTATGGCTCAAAGTTAGATATACAAAAATCAACCGTAAAAGAAAAACCAACGATGATTGTGTTACATGGCGGGCATGGTATTGCTGATCATACGTTATATGTTGAATTTTGGTCGCAATTTTCTAATTTAGCGCAGGTCATTTTTTTAGATCAGCGCGGATGTGGACGCAGTGATGTTGCTGATAAAAGCGAGTGGAATTTAGCGTGTTGGGGTCAGGATATTGTGGATTTTTGCGAGGCATTATCTATTGTAAAACCAATTATTGCAGGCGTATCAATGGGTGGGCATGTCATGTGTGAATATGTAACAAAAAATCCAGAACATCCTGGCGCTTTAATTTTTTGCAACACGGAAGCAAAATTTGACGTGAATGCGGTGATAAAAAAATTTGAAGAATTGGGTGGTTCTGAAATTGGGGATATTGCAAGGCAAAATTATTTATTCCCATCACCTGAGAATGCAAAAATATACGAAGAACGCTGCATCCCATTTTATGCAAAAAATGCTTATTCAAAAGATGAAATGAAGCGTTGTCAGCAACGGACAGAAATATTTGAGCATTATTGTCGTAACGAATTTAATACCTTTAATTATTTAGATGCGCTACATAAAATCTGTTGTCCAACATTGTTTATGGTTGGCGAAGACAGTCCTGGTCATCCACCAGTTTTTGCAAAAGAAATGGCTAATAATATAAATCAGAAGTGGGTTACCTATCATTTATTTAAGAATGCGGGTGCTCCAGTTTATAAGGATGCTCCAGATGAAGCATATCAAGCAGTAAAAAACTTTTTAATAAAAAATTATGGAGAATAACAATGTCAAAACCAAAGCAATCAGAAATGATGGAGAAGCTTTATGGATCTCAAATTGGGGTTCTAACCATTTCCCCCGCCAAAGTTCCCAGCAGCTTTAAACACGCATGGTTAAGCCAAATTTAGGCATAAAAAATCGATTTTTAGGGCATTACTCACACCAAAAATCGCCACCGTTTTTAATGACTTTTAATCACCCGCAGCTAACGAGTCAAGAAAATATTATTAAAATTTTAAGTTCGCACGAATATAAAAGTGACACTAAAAAAGCATTGTGGGAACTCAATAAAATATTAAAAAGCATTCATCTTTTAAAATATATTGATGACATTGATTATCGACGTAACATTCGCGCAGCACTCAATCGCGGTGAGGCATATCATCAACTGCTTAAAAAAATAATGGAAGTTGGTGGTGGAAGCTTTCGCGGAATGTCGGAAATAGAAGTTGAAATTTGGAATGAATGCGCGCGATTAATTGCGTTAATTATTATTTATTACAACATGCATTTGTTATCAAAATTATATGAAAATGCCGTTGCTAAAAATGATACGGCAGCAATTGAATTTTTAAGACATATTTCACCGGTTGCATCACAGCATTTGAATATCGATGGGCTGTATGAATTTGCAGAATCCATCGGTAATATCATCAGCGTTGATAATGTGGTGGAAGTGATGAGCAAGCTTCTTGATGACGCCATGAATCCATCGTCAACCAGCATAAAAATGGGGAAATCAAAGTAATGTCCAATGTAATAATTTTAACCAATTGATTTAATGGCTTAATTTCAGCATCTTTTGTGAATTTTTGTGCCGTTATTTTGTGCCGTTATTTAAGGAAGCTTTAATAACAAATCTGTACAATTCCTTTTAAATCACAATATCAAGAGGGTAACGATAGTGAGCCGAGGCGAACTTGCTGTTCAAACTGAAGATTCTGAAAACTTTGATCTGGATCTTCTTACATGCCCTGTTTTACTAACACTGTTTTTTGAACCTGTAATGGCAGTGCCTTGTGGTCACTTGATTGAAGAAGATGCAAAAAATAAATTAGAAACTCCGGGACGATGTCCGTGCTGTCGAGAGTCTGTGTTGAGCTGGATTCAATGCCCACCTACTTTTAGGAACATGCTGCAATCCGAGCTGCAAAAGGCTATTTCCGAGAGGCGTGTATCATACCATGATATTCATTTTAACAGCGATCATTTTGTAAAAATTGTTGGGCAAAAAAGAATTGTTGACGACAAAGGAAAAGTGACTCAAGAAGAAGGATTAAAAACACCAACTGGGTTACGCTTTATTACACTTTTAGAAAATGCTCCTAAACACTTAAATCAAAAACCAGTGACTCGAACTGAGTCAGCTGACGGGACTGTGACAGAATCAGTTGGAAAATCAGCAATTGAAATATTATCCAGTACTCCCCAAGGTCGCGGTCTACTACGAAAAAAATTACACATTGATGTATCAGGAAAGTTTTTCTTTGGTCGCACTGAAATATTACCTACATCTTTAATGATTCAAACAAACGGAAAAAGCATTCGTGAGTGGTTGAGCATGACCACCGCAATGGAAAAATTTGAAAAAGACGCACTTGAAAGAATTGAAGCGATTACAGAAGAAGAGCGCATCATTACAGCGCAAAAAGAAAGGCTCAGCAATCAATTCAGGTTATTTTTATCTCGAGGCGCGCAAGGCGGTGCTGCTGCCGGCGGGTCTCGCATGCATTCTGAAGCAATTAATCCTGTATTGCAGCATGTGGCGTATGGTGAAGAAAGCAGGGTAAGAGACGCGTTAGAATCAGTTAAGCGTGATCCTGCGCAATTAGCTGCGCTATTATCCGATACGGGAACCGTTAAAGACTATTCCGATCGCATCATTACAGGCATGACATTATTACAAGCCGCAGCTGCTGCTGGTGATATTGACATGTGTTTGATGTTAAAAAATTACATGTCTCCTGAAGAATTTGCGACACAGCTTGCCGAAATATTTCCCAATGGTATTGAAGCGCATGAAACTGATCAGCAACGAAACACCTTTAATTTCGATGCGATTCTTGCGGCTATTCGAGCGGCTACCCCTGCGGATCTTGATGCTGCATTAAATAAAATCGGCGCGGAATTTACGCAGTCTGATTCTGCGCGCGCAAAACCAGATCACGAGTTATCACTCATTGAAGCACTCAATCGTTTCCGGGAGCAGTTCGCTCAGCATTCACACAGCGAAAAAATATTTAACCCTCAACACTTGCTACGTGCCTTTGAGGTGTATAACGCTCTGTGGAATCAATGTGAGCGTGACGGTAGTGATCGTGATTATAAAAAACGTGATTTATTTTGGCGTCAAATTATTGGCTACACCCAGCGCTTTATGCCAGCGTGTTACGCTCAAGCTTTCGCGCAGGGTTTATATTATCTTGTAAAAGTGGATCAAGACGCTTCGTGGCGTCCAGAGCCCGTCAATCGGGCATTAAAACTTAAGCATGATAATTTTTCTTATTTTCCTTTACCTGTTGATCCTCGTTCTGGTCTGGGTTTTGATTTTGCAATTTACGTCGCGGACCTGCTTCCGTGGGCGGGCGTACAGGGCCGCAGCGGGCCTGCGCGCGCGGTCGACATTTTTTCAAAAACTTTTGTCGAGCAAAAACAGCAGGCTTGCAGAACATTATGCCGCGAGTTCGAGTGCAGTCGCGCGACCAGTCTGATGAACGTCGTTGCGTAGTGAAGTCAATGCGATAATGTCGTAGTGCGTCGGCCGCAAAATCTGCTGCTGAGGGATCGCGACATGTTCCGATATACTGCGCTTTGAGTTCTTCGTGTTTCCAAATGCCTGATGAATTTACCCACCAGCATAGCCATCGAACCAAATAACGTTTGATCTTGGGGCGAGAAACACCATCGGCGACCATCCATTTGACTGACTCGCGTGCTTTTCGCAAAGTTCGCGGATGCGGAACCATGCGTAAAGCGCCATGTGATTGATTTTGCAATAATAAATACCCCCCCCTTCGATATTCACACTACGGGGTTTAGGATCGACTATTGCGCCATTATCAACCGGTGCAATGCTGGTATTATCCACCGTTCGTGTCGGTGGATACTGTATACCTAAAAAATGAAATCCTGACTCAATTGCGC
>Ga0207099_1112_pt1 | contig 16361 bp, 15 predicted proteins | sample Alteio_BWMinHeat_85_FD_153521 | JGI IMG/M metagenome (GOLD analysis project Ga0207099, IMG submission 153521) | Enriched cells from forest soil in Barre Woods Harvard Forest LTER site, Petersham, Massachusetts, United States -... | ecosystem: Environmental > Terrestrial > Soil > Temperate forest >... | reverse complement strand
CACCCAGAAATACTTGTTTAATTTTCTTTTTCTTTTCTGCAATGATAATAAACGGCAGCGCAAAGGCAAATGCCAAAATTAAAATAATTAAGTACAAATTAATTTGTTGCCATTCCGTTAACAATAAGTGTTTGCTTAAGATAATCGGAATAACAATAAATAATGCTGTTAAAATCGCATGCATTGAAAAGATGCCGAAATTTAAGCGCAATAATTGGGTGTTGTGCAATACAGCATTCACGCCCTTTGAAAGAGAGGGGCGGTTTTGCGGCAGTAAAGCCGGGGGGACTTTCCATGCCGTCAACATAATCCCAATCAACGCCAACCCTGCTGTTAGCCAAAATATGCCTGACAAATGAAACCAATGATTAACCGTGGGGCCTGCAATCATCGCAACGGTAAATGCTAATCCAATCGTTAATCCAATAAACGCCATTGCTTTGCTACGAGATTCGGCTGGTGTGATATCAGCAACTAAAGCCAATACCGTGCTACCAATGGCGCCTGTCCCTTGCAATGCGCGTCCCAAAATTAAAAAATAAATTGAATGAGATAAAGCCGCAACAACACTGCCGATAAAAAATAAAATTAATCCGATAAAAATAACGGGCTTTCTGCCGATATGATCCGACAACATGCCAAAGGGAATTTGCAAGCAGGCTTGCGTTAATCCATAAATACCGAGTGTTAATCCAATTAACATGGGTGTTGCGCCATTGATATGTTCTGCATACACAGAAAAAACAGGCAAAATCATAAATAAGCCAAGCATGCGAAAGGACATGATGCCGGCAAGGACCGTTAGCGCAGTTTTATTATTCAAGTCATGTATTCCAAAATTTTTTACTGTGTGAATTACAGACTTTTTTAAGACAAATTACAAGTGTTTTAACGCCAAACATTAAATACGCCAAATCGCTTCCATGTGCGCCGTTCGCACCCGTAATTTAAAAAACGTTAACGTCGTTAGTTCGAGCGATGTTGCAATTCTATTGATTCGGTTTCTGATTTTTTGGTTTGTTTGGTTTTAAAAAAGTTGAGGAAAGCGCCAAATAACGAGGCTTGAGTTTGTTTTTTTGCTTTTGCTGCATTGTCAATCATATGCTGAATTGCTTTTACTTCGGTTGAATTATTCTCGATGCCTAATATTTTTTTTGTATCGGGGATGGCGTGAGCGAATAAAAAGCCAAGATCATAGAAAAACAGATGAGCTTTAACATGAATTACGGAATCAAAATCCTTAGTTTCTTCAATCTCACTATGTGCAGGGGTGTAATGGAATCCAGGATAGCAAAATTCGGATGAGGCAGTATTTCCTGCCCTTTTGTAAATAAAAACGGGTTGTTTATTGATAATGGCTTCTTGTAACGGTATGAATTCGGCGCATGAAGGATCAACGTCATAGCGTTTGCAAGTGCCAACCAAAGAATTAACTATGCTTTCCCAGAGCCTGTGTGAGGACTGATATAATAGTGAAAAATGGGAAATTGACAGAGCGACAAGACTAATTCCTGTCGCCTCTAATAAATTCACCAACGCTATTTTGCCTTCATCCGTCGCAGAATCAATGGGGTCAAGCACAGATTGAATATATTCCGCGCGTGCTCTACCGTCTTTTCCTGGTTTATTTGAGTTTAAATAGCCGGTTAACGCAGCAGAAAATCGATCTTTAAACGCAACCCAGTCGACAGTTAATGTTGTTTTGCGACACATAATGTTCTCCGCCTCCAATGTATTAACTGCATGCTACGCTCACTTTATTAAGGAGAAGTTAAATACGCCAAATCGTGTTTTTTACATATTGATATCTATTGATACCACTTTTAAGCTGATTTATATTGATATCAATTAAAATAAGCAAGTGAGTATGTACATAGAAAAGTATTAACGAAATTACTCAATTATTTTACAATGCATTAATACCTTATACTCCACCAAGCTGTTATACTCGCCGGTTTAACGCTGGTAAAGAATCAATGCAAATAAAACACATCTCCATGCGCGGCGTGCGCACACACAATTTAAAAAACGTGAATGTTGATATTCCGCGCGATCAACTGGTCGTAATTACTGGACTGTCCGGTTCGGGCAAATCATCGCTTGCATTTGATACATTATATGCCGAAGGGCAACGCCGTTATGTTGAATCTTTGTCTTCATACGCAAGACAATTTTTATCCGTGATGGATAAACCCGAAGTCGATACGATCGAAGGATTATCACCCGCCATTTCCATTGAGCAAAAATCTGCATCACACAATCCACGTTCAACTGTTGGCACAATCACAGAAATATACGATTATTTGCGATTATTATATGCGCGCGTCGGCACGCCGCGTTGTCCAGAACATCATAAAGATTTAAGTGCGCAAACGGTTTCACACATGGTCGATACCGTTTTAGCTTTGCCAGAAGGCACAGCGGTGATGTTGTTATCACCCGTAGTCAGGGAGCGCAAAGGTGAATTTATTCAATTATTTGTTGAATTAAAACAACAAGGATTTGTCAGAGCACGCATTGATGGTGAAATAAAAGATTTAGATGACGTTGATAAATTAGATTTACGCAAAAAACACACGATTGAAGTCGTTGTGGATCGCATTAAAGTACGGCCGGATATTCAGCAGCGATTAGCAGAATCATTTGAAACGGCGTTGAGATTATCCGATGGCTTAGCATCAATTGATATTTTGGAGAAAATCCCTCCGGCTACGCCGACCCCCTTTTCCAAAGGGGGTGAAATTTTCTCATCAAAATTTGCCTGTTCCGAATGCGGTTACAGTTTAAATGAATGCGAACCGCGATTATTTTCTTTTAACAGCCCCATTGGCGCTTGTGAAACATGCGATGGATTAGGTGTTGAGCAATCATTTGATCAAGATAAAATTTTACATAATCCCGCGTTATCATTATCGCAAGGCGCAATTAATGGCTGGGATCGCCGTAATTATCACTATTATCAAATGTTGATGACATTAGCGGCACATTTTAATTTTGATTTAGAAAAACCTTTTTCATTATTACCTAAAAAAATCCAAACCATTATTTTATTTGGCAGTGACGAAGAAATTAATTTTTCATTCGTGACACACAAAGGTGCAAAAGTAGAACGTTCACATCCATTCGAAGGTATTTTACCGAATTTAAAAAGACGCTATCAAGAAAGCGAATCGGAAGCGGTCCGTGAAGAATTATCAAAATTAATGACCAAAAAATCGTGCTCCTCGTGTTTGGGTACGCGTTTATGTTTATCAGCCAGAAATGTTTATATCGATGAAAAAACATTGCCAGAAATAACGGCGATGTCAATTAAACAATCTTACGATTTTTTTACGCGTTTAAATTTAGCAGGCAATAAAAAAGAAATCGCTGATAAAATTTTAAAAGAAGTGTGTGCGCGTTTAGGATTTTTATTAGATGTTGGATTAAATTATCTAAACTTGCATCGCAGCGCAGATACATTGTCTGGCGGTGAAGCACAACGCATTCGATTGGCCAGTCAAATTGGTTCTGGATTAGTGGGTGTCATGTATATTTTAGATGAGCCCTCCATTGGTTTGCATCAACGTGATAATGCGCGTTTATTAAAAACACTGGTTCATTTACGCGATTTAGGCAATACCGTTATCGTCGTAGAACATGATGAAGAAGCGATTTTAGAAGCAGATTATGTGATTGATGTTGGTCCTGGCGCTGGAAAACAAGGTGGCGAAATTATTGCTGCAGGCACACCCGATGAAATTAAAAAATCAGAACGTTCAATCACAGGACAATATTTATCGGGAAAACTCAGTATAGCAATCCCGAAAAAAAGAATAGAAAATACGTGTCGATCATTTATTAAAATAATTAATGCCAGTTGCCATAATTTAAAAAATGTCACGGTTGAAATTCCATTGGGATTATTAACGTGTGTAACAGGTGTTTCAGGTTCTGGTAAATCCAGTTTAATTAATGACACGTTATATCCCATGGCGGCGCATTTATTAAATAAAGCAGGCTTGCATGATGTTGGTCCGCATGATGCGATTGAAGGTTTAGAAAAATGCGATAAGGTTGTTGATATTGATCAAAGCCCCATTGGCCGGACGCCTAGGTCCAATCCTGCTACGTATACAGGCATTTTCACACCGATCCGTGAATTATTTGCAGCCACACAAGAATCTCGTACGCGAGGGTATTCTCCCGGCCGATTCAGTTTCAATGTTGCTGGTGGCAGATGTGAATCGTGCGAAGGTGATGGCGTTATTAAAGTTGAAATGCATTTTCTTGCCGACGTTTATGTTGTTTGTGATGAATGTCAGGGCAAACGCTATAATCGCGAAACATTAGAAATTAAATATAAAGGAAAAAATATTTACGAAGTGTTGCAGATGACGATTATTGAAGCGCATGAATTTTTTCAACCAGTGCCGATTATTGCGCGTAAATTGCAAACCTTATTGGATGTGGGATTATCTTATATTGCCTTGGGACAAAGTGCGACAACCTTGTCGGGTGGTGAAGCGCAACGCGTCAAATTAGCGAAAGAATTATCGCGACGCGATACGGGGAACACTTTATATATTTTAGATGAGCCGACAACGGGTTTGCATTTTCATGATATCGCGCAGCTGTTAAAAGTATTAACGCGGTTACGTGATCATGGGAATACCGTCATCGTGATTGAACATAATCTGGATGTGATTAAAGTGGCGGATTGGATTATTGATTTAGGCCCCGAAGGCGGTGATGGTGGGGGTGAAATCCTAGTTACTGGCACACCTGAATTTGTCGCTAAAAATCCAAGATCGCATACGGGACATTTCCTGAAAAAGCTGCTTTATTAATCGGTGTCAGGCGCGCCTTATGCGCCTTTTGTTTAATTTCTAATCTAAATCTGCTTGCAAAAACACGGTATTGTCATTTTCCTTAAAAAGCTGATAATCAACAGCTTGATTTTCCGCGAGTTTCTTTTTTGACAAAAAGTCGATAATAAGCAATACTTAGTAACACAAAGTATTACTTCGAGGTTAGTTTTATATGGCAGGAAATCATCAAGTATCAAAAGTGGTCAAGCTCGATAGCAGCATTGCTGATCGTCTAGAACGTCTCGGTGAAATTAAAGACCGTTCACCGCATTGGTTAATGAAAGAGGCCATTGTTCATTATCTCGATGAAGAAGAATACAACGAACAGATTAATCGTGAAACGCTTGCAAGTTGGGAACAGATTAAGGAAGGGAAAATGGTGAGTCACCAGGCTATGGTCAAATGGCTTAATACTTGGGGAACGGATGAAGAAACTGATAGGCCACCATGCGAAGAATAATTTTTTCAGATAGCGCCACAAATAATGTATTGAGACTGAGGCGATTTCTTGCAAAAGAAAATCCGATTGCCGCAAAAAAAGCGGCAGCGCTTATTATGGAAGCTGCCAATCGGCTAATCGAAAATCCATTCATTGGCAAGCCAGTGAATAATATGCCGCATTATCGAGATTTGCTGACCCGTTTTGGTGTGGGTGGTTATGTGCTTCGGTACCGTGTTCACCTGGAAATTATTTATATTGTGCATGTGCGACATTATCGAGAAGAAGGTTTTAGATCTCAGTAATATTTTGTTTTTTACGAAGAGTGTATTATACTTTCGTATACGAAGAATACAAAGTATACGATGAGGTAAATCATGACACACTCCCATTCTGAATTACCAGCGGTTACGTTAAGCGTGCGTGTTTCGCCAGAAATGCGAGGCGAGCTTGAATCTTTAGCGGACGCAACAGGAAGAACAAAATCATTTTTGGCTGCTGAGGCGATTGCTGCTTATTTGGAAATAAATGCTTGGCAGATCAATGCAACCAAAAAAGCACTTAAAAAGGCTAAAAGTAAAGATGCAAAATTCATTCGTCACGATAAAGTGAAAGAGTGGTTGTTAAGCTGGGGCACAAAAACAGAACGGAAGCGTCCAAAATGATCGTTGATTGGTTAGAAGAGGCGCTTGATGATTTGGAAGCGTTACGGCAATACATTGCAGAAGAAAATGTAATGGCTGCAAATCGTATTGCTAAACGCATTATCAGTGCGGTTGAATTATTGTCCGAGCAACCTAATATTGGGCGGCATGGAAGGGTGTCTGGCACGCGAGAGCTCATTATTTCAGGAACACTGTATATCATTCCCTATTGTGTTGAAAAAAATACTGTTCAAGTGCTGAGGGTTTTTCATTCTGCGATGTTATGGCCAGAAGATTTGAAAATTAAATAATATTCACTTCTGTCATTAATTTAATTCCAAATTTCTCAAACACGGTCGCTTGAACACGCTCACTTAATTTTTTAATTTCATCGCCTGTGCCATTGCCATAATTAACCAGCACCAATGCTTGATGTTCATGCACACCAACATTGCCAAATCGTTTCCCTTTTAATCCGCATTGTTCAATTAACCATCCTGCTGGAATTTTAATGCATGCATTTTCTTCTGTAAAATGCGGCATATTAGGATATTTTTTCTGGAGCAATAAAAATTGTTCTTCTGAAATAATCGGGTTTTTAAAAAAACTGCCAGCATTGCCAATGACTTTTGGGTCGGGCAATTTTTCTTGACGAATTTTGATAACAGCATCGCTGATGGCTTTAATTGACAAGGGTTTATTTTTTACTAATTCTCTAATAGCGCCATATTCCGTACGAAAAAGTGGTTTTTTATTTAAGCGCAATGTGACGTGTGTGATAATGATCTTATTTTTTAACGCGTGTTTGAAAATACTGTCGCGATAGCCGAATTCACACTGATCAGCCTCTTTGAAAAAGGGGGTCGGCGAAGCCGGGGGGATTTGTATACCCTCTACCGAGTCAAGCACATCCTTCAGCTCCACCCCATACGCACCAATATTTTGAATGGGTGCAGCACCTATTGTTCCTGGAATTAAAGATAAATTTTCAATGCCTGCGTAATTATTTTCGATGCAATACAAAACAATTTTATGCCAATTTTCACCAGCGCCTATTTTTAAAAAAACGTGCGCATCATTTTCGTTAATTTTCTCGATACCTAAAATAGCATTGTGTAGCACCAACCCATTAAAATCTTGTGTGAATAAAATATTGCTGCCACCACCGAGTACCAATTTTGGAATGCTTTCCCATCGCGCATCGCGTAATAATGTCTCTAACTCAGCAATGCTATTAATTGTGGCAAAATAGCGAGCAGTTACATCAAGTCCAAATGTATTGCTGTTTTTTAATGATTTATTTTCTTCAATAATGGGTGTCATTGCTTTATTATTACTCCCATCTCTAATTTCCGAACTCCCAACTAATTAGGATTCTACCATGATTAAACTTCAAAATGATCGCCTAATTAAAGCGCTACTGCGCGAACCCATCGATCGAACGCCTGTGTGGTTAATGCGCCAAGCGGGACGTTATTTGCCGGAATATCGCGCACTACGCGCGCAAACAAAGGATTTTTTTACGTTTTGCCAAACCCCTGAATTAGCGTGTGAAGCAACATTACAGCCAGTTGCCAGATTTCCGCTTGATGCGGCGATTATTTTTAGCGATATTTTAACAGTACCCTTGTCTATGGGCTGTGATATTCAGATGCATGAAAGTCGCGGCCCTTTTGCACCTAACCCCGTTCGCGATCAACAATCCATTAGTCAATTAAATGTAAATCATGCAGTAGAAAAATTGAAGTATGTGAGTGATGCAATTACATTAACCAAAAAAGAATTGAATAATAAAATTCCCTTAATCGGTTTCGCTGGCAGTCCATGGACAGTGGCAACCTATATGGTTGAAGGACAATCGAGTAAAACATTTGAAATCATTAAAAAAATGCTGTTTTGTGATCCCGCGTTATTGCATCAGTTGTTACAAAAATTAACGACAGTGACAATTGATTATATTAATGCGCAAATTAACGCAGGCGTTGATGTAGTTATGTTGTTTGATAGTTGGGGCGGTGTTTTGTCGCCTAATGATTATCAGCATTTTTCACTACATTATATGCAGTTTATTGCGCAACACATAAAACGTGAACATAATGGCAAAAAAATCCCCTTAATATTTTTCAGTAAAGGTTGTGGATTATATTTAACAAAAATTGCAAACAGTGGTTGTGATGCAGTGGGTTTAGATTGGACGATGGATTTGTTGGCAGCAAAAAATTTAGTGGGGGATCATGTTGCCCTGCAAGGTAATTTAGATCCCTGTATTTTATTGTCTGACCCTGAGAAAATTCAAACTGCGGTTAAAAATATTTTATCAGTTTATAAAAATGAAACCGGTTTTATATTTAATTTAGGGCACGGTATTTCAAAAGACACGCCTGTGGAAAATGTTGCGGCGTTGGTAAATTATATAACAGCTCAGAGCTCCGAGCGTTAGCGAGTGGAACTATTATATGGATCAAGACCTAACAAGGAACGCGTTATGCCACAAAATAATCCTCCCATCGAACAAAATAGCATTCATTACACATGGGCAGGCCCAATTACGCCAGGTCATGATGATATTGGCCCACTTTCCGCTGTTTCAAATGTAGTAGGGCAAATTAATTTTTGGTGCCTAAAAGAAAATATTGGGTATTATCGCCAATATTTTAAAGACAAAAATATTGTTGTTCGATCGATCGAATCGCTTATTCACGAAAAGAAAGAATGCAAACTGCTTGATGAAGATTCTCGCGAGATAAAAAAATTGGCTGAAGACGTAGATGAATTGTTAAATATTGTTTTATGGGGTGAAAAAAGGGAAGGGTCGAGAAGTTTTGTTACCACGAAAGAATTATTTGTTTTTTTATTATTGGGAACGGAAAGTGGTTATGCGCTAGATGCCAATGTTATTTTTTCAAAAAAACAAAATGGGCCGCATGTACTGCCAGCCTATCCAAACAGTCGGGTGCCGGCAGTGCAATATCCGCTGGATATTGAAACTATTTCGCCTGATGAGCTGCAAAAATATATTGATGTTTGGGCGATGTATGCTGCAAAAAATAATTCGCGTCACATGCGGCATGCGTTAAGATATTATTTAACAGAAGTTAAACGGATTGAGGAAGAAGAGAAAACATTTCCAGGTAAAAAATATGGCGCAGAATATAAAAGAAAAATTCTGCATGTCGTTATTAAAGCGGCGATGTTACAAAATGATTTCAATCGTGATGTCGGGTATATTACCGCAACACGACTTGGATCTAGTTTTCCTGTTAAAGTATTTGCTGGTGACAATGGCGACATTAGTTTTATAAAATTATATTTTAATTCGCACGGTGCAACCGATAGAGATCCTCAATCTTCTTTAATGAACGCCGTTGTATTTGGCAAATTCGGCGATGTAATAAATTTATTAAAAGATGCTAAAAATGTTGAAGGCATTAATGAAACATCAGAAACAGAATATTATAAAAATATTACCTTGCTCAGTGCTGCGGAATTTTACGGTTATACTGAAATAGCTGCTTTGTTGAGAGAGTACGGAGCTGATGCCGATATCACGATGACATTAAAAAAAGAAAAGCCTCACATTACCATCAACCCGGCACGTTACGGCGCATCGCTTTATGTGCAACGAGAACAAGTGACGGAAGATATCGCTACAAAAGAAAAGAGCGTTGAAGTGACGGTGACGATGTGAATGATATTATCGTCATTTATTCGAGAATACTGACGAGCCAGTGTGTGTCACAATCTTTTTTAACTTTTCGACAATCTTGCCTAGTTCGCCATTTGCAGCCGCTGGACCAAATTTTTTGTAGTTTATTGCTATGCCGTTTTTACGCATTTCAAGTTGTTCGATGATGGCATTCGTTGCGTCTAATTTTGTTTTTGCTGAAAAATGAAAGTAACCGAAGAAGAAGCCGGCGTCATAGCCTCTTGTGTGGTGACTGTGCACTCTGGCTTGATACACCGCTGCGCGAGCGCGCAATTCATTGAGCAGCGATTTTCTTTCTTGAATCGTTTTTTCCAATGATTTTAGGAGTGGTGCCTCATTATTATCTATTTCTTTTTTTGCTTGTTCGGTGCGTCTTATTAATTGAGCATCAGTATCATGATATTTATTTTTTTCAGTGCAAAATAAACGAATATTATTTTTTGTTTTTTGGTTTAGTTCGTCATCATTCGTTCTTTGAGTTTCATTTACTTTTTCGGGCGGTTTAACATTATTTTCTGAATTTAATATATCTCTATCTTCCGGTGTAATGCAATAAAGGCTGTTTGGTTTTGGAAGAGGCATTTCGCGCTTCATTTCCTCAATAATTGCTTTTGTTGCTTTTGCACCTAATAATTTTTCTCCGAGTGCGATATATTTTCTTTGGGTGATTAATTCTCGCACATCGCTATCTTGCAAGCGGTCGCAATTAAAGTTGTCATCTTGATAGTGCATTAAAATAGTAACCAGCAATCCAGGAAGATGAATTTCTTCTTTCCCGAGTGAATTTATTTTCCAGCAATATTCAAGCAAATGATTTTTGTCGAGTAATAAAGCGCATAGGATGATTGCGCTGTTAGGATATTTTGAAATATCGTTATTTTCCGTATTCAGAACGCACTCTAATGCTGGTCGATCAGAAAGGAATTCTTCTGTAAAAATTGACCGACAACGCTCAATATTTCGTTTTGATTGTATTATTGTTCTGGCAAGGGCGAATCCATCCTGGTTTGCGCCGGAGCAGTTGCGTTTGTAAACACTGTTTGCTGCATATTCAGGGGTACCACAGGGATAAAGAGGATGTGTTTCGATTTCTTGTGTGATGAAGTCGATATCAACTAATCGAAAGTGGCTACCCATTATTTTTTTGTTTTTGATATAACATAATATATTTCCTGGCTTGATATCTCTGTGCGCCATATCTCGTTTATTTAATGTAAATGCTAATTGTGCAACGGTAATTGCCATATCCATTCTAGCTTTGTCATCTACTGTTTCTGACACATACTGGTTTGGGTTTATTAAAAACTCGAATAGACTACATGTTGCTTTATCTTGCAGTGTGTATTCTTCGTTGGAATAGGGATTTTTTTTGCCGCGTGCAAGGGCGTTGTCCAAACGGCAATGCTGATCGAGAATATTGTTTATAGCAACTTCATTTTTGTTATCTTTTTTGGCAGACCGAAGCACTAATTCGTCAACATCTGTTTGTAGCTGTTTTTCAGAGAGACGATCTGGATAATAAATTTCTTTAATGTTTTTTACTTTTGCGTAAGCGCCCTGTCCTACAACATCTTTTTTCCCGCCTTTTACGACATAATAAATTTCTTTGGGTTTAAGGTAGGTGCATTGAATTGTTACAAGACCAGGCATTGTAAAATAGTCAATATATGATAATAATTTTTTTTCCTGTGTGTCATGATTTTTTTCGGTGTCATCATGTGTTTGGTCGTTAATTGTTTTTGTATAGGAGATTGTGGATTCTTGGCGTTTTATGATAATGGTTATTGTTTTTTCTTTTTCACTATAGTGATATGTATAATTTGAATTTTCATTTCCATTTTTTTTGAGATCGCATGTCATTTCTTTCGGGCCATAAGTCCAACCGCCCGGTTTTTTATCTTTATCTTCGGGCGTAGAAATAGTATGTCGAAGTTTGACAATTGAATGCTGTGATTTTTGGCGCATCCCAAATATTTTTTCGAAATAAAAGCTTTCGAGATTATAGTGTTGTTTGAAATGGGAAGGATCAGCAGCCGTGTACTTGTAATAGTCTGGTGCTAATTTTTTTTGCTCGTTTTCCGTGAGCTTGAGTGTTTTTGTATATTTGAATTCAGATTTATTATCTGTGAGCGTGAGCTCAAAAACACCGAGCTTCGTTTTTTTGTATTCACAGTTATAAACATTATTTTCTACTATTTTTTCAACGCCGTATTCTTTAATTATTGTGCATTTTTTACCCGGCCTTCTGATTTTTGTGCCAACGGGTTTATCTTTGAGTGCCTCATGGACAAATTCCCAGTCGATATGTAATGGCGATAAAGTGCGTGACATGCTGATTTCTCACGGTTATTTAGGCCATTCTAGCATTTTGATATTAAGAGACTCTTAAATGTAGTTGCTGACATAGCGCCACCGCTAATTTTTCTGTTTTACGATCAAGGTCTAATTTAGGGTTAAATTCAACAACATCCGCACCAATTAATTGGGGGTGATGTGCAATGAATGGAAATTCAGGTAAAAATTCTGCTGCGCGAATGCCTGAGGCTGCGCGTGTGCCAACGCCGGGCGCATCAGCCGGATCAAAGCCATCAAGATCAATGCTCACGCCAAAACAACTTGTATTTTGAGTGACAATAGCCACAGATTGTTTGACGACTTCATGCATGCCCATTTTTTTAATGTCATCCATGTAAAATATTTTCACACCTAGTTTTTTTAATAATTTTTCTTCGTCAGCTTCATAACTGCGAATACCGATTAACACGCAATTTTCAGGTTTTAATTTGGGTTTGGGTGATAACAAATTTGTTAATTCAGGTTCGCCATACCCCAATAAAATGGCCAGCGGCATGCCGTGAATATTTTGTGTTAATGAAGTTTGCGGTGTGTGTGAATCCATATGTGCATCAAACCAGATTAATCCAAGGTCACCGTTAATTGCATTTGCAGCGCCACTCCAGCTGCCAATCGCTGCTGAATGATCGCCACCTAACGTAATAAAAAAGCGATGAGCAAGAACAGATTGTTGTGTGGAGAGGGCTAATGACGTTGATAATTGTTCGATGTCGGATAAAGCTTGTTTTTGCTGTTTGCGCATTGATACTTGTAATGCAGGTTGAAATTGCAATTGGGGTGCGAAATCAGTTTGCTTGAGGGCATGTTGTAAGACACTAGCCCCTTGTTCGCAATCAACATTTTGTGCTGCATTGCCATAGGCATAGAGATTGATGTCAATTTGAGTATTCATATTTTCGTAGCTTAGCAAATTATTGTAGAGACGTCGATTTATCGCGTCTCTGATATCGCTACCCACACTCATAATATGCTAAAATCCCTCAAAAATTTAACAACGTAGAGAACAGTCTTGCCAAGCAAACTTCTAAAATGGGCGAAACGGTGTTTTGCTCCATCAACAACTGTCAATGCAGATGGATCTAAAGTGATCGCCAGAGCAGACCATATTATCTCTCGCGATGCCATTAGCCCGAATGCTTTGCGCGTATTGTACAAATTAAAAGACGCCGGTTATTCTGCATTTTTAGTGGGAGGGGGTGTGCGTGATATTTTATTAAAACGTAAACCCAAAGATTTTGATGTGGCAACTGACGCGCATCCTGAAGCGATTCGCAGTCTATTTCGTAACAGTCGTATTATCGGCAGACGTTTTCGATTGGTGCATGTTTTTTTTGGCGAAGAAATTATTGAAGTGTCGACTTTTCGTGCGAATGCGATTGAAGAAACGCGCATTGAAAAAACCGATATGCCGATGATCCGTAGGGATAATACCTTTGGCACAATTGAAGAAGATGCCTGGCGCCGCGATTTTACAGTGAACGCATTGTATTACAATATCGCTGACTTTAGCGTTGTGGATTACATGAATGGTGTAAATGACTTAAAAAACAGATTAATTCGCATTATTGGTGATCCTACTCAGCGTTATCATGAAGATCCTGTGCGCATGTTGCGGGCAATTCGTTTTGCGGCAAAATTAGATTTTTCTTTGGAAAAAGAAACAGAATCAGCGTTGCGGTCTTTAACGCATTTGTTGCAGCATGTACCGCCATCACGATTATTTGACGAGTGTTTAAAATTATTTTTCGAAGGCAATGCACAGGTAACCTATCAAAAATTATTACAATATGACTATATGCAAGTATTATTTCCACAGACGAATATTATTTTGCAAAAAAATAAAAATAAAATGCATGAGAAATTAATTCAATTGGCGATGCATTCAACGGATGAGCGATTAAAAGAAAAACACAGTGTTAACCCTGCTTTTTTGCTGGCTATTTTATTGTGGCCTGTTTTACAGGTTAAAATTTCGCAAATGAAAGAAAAAAAAGTAAAATTTTATTTTCAATTGCATCAATTTATTCACGATATTATGCAGACGCAACTAAAATCCATTATGATTCCAAAACGTTTTCAATTTGCAATGCAAACTATTTGGATAATGCAATTTCAGCTAGAAAAACGCCGTAAAAATCGCATTCTGGTTATTCTGCATCATCGCTATTTTCGTGCCGCATTTGATTTTATGGGCTTGCGTGTACAAACTGGTGAAATGTCATCCGTTATATTTGATTGGTGGAAGGAATTTCAATTCAGTGATGAAGCAACGCAAACTAAGATGATCGAAAAATTGTAACGGAGCATAACGGAGTCACGTGTGAAGCGAGCTCTTGATGCAGATCAGATTCAAGAAAATTTTGAAAAGCGAGCGGAACAAGTGTTTCGATAAGTTTAAAACAATACGAAGATGATAAATTGATGACAATCTCTTACATCGCACTCGGCAGCAATTTAAATAACCCTAAAAAACAGCTTAAAATCGCGCTGCGTTATATTAGCGAAATCCCCACTACAAAAATCACCGCAGAATCCAGTGTACATAAAACAAAACCACTGGGTCCGCAAGATCAGCCTGATTTTATGAATCAGGTAATTGCAGTTGAAACAGCATTAAACGCACATGCCTTATTATATGCGCTACAAGCCATTGAAAATTTGATGGGGCGCGTGCGAACCGTTCATTGGGGACCTCGTATTATTGACTGTGATATACTGCGTTTTGGTGATGAAATAATTGATACTGATGATTTAATTATTCCTCATCCGGAAATGCATCATCGTGATTTTGTGCTTATTCCACTCGCGGAGATTTTATGAAACGCATTGCCATTTATCCAGGTACCTTTGACCCTATTACTTTGGGGCATGTCGATATTATTAAACGTGCGGCGCATTTATTTGATGAAGTGGTTGTTGCGGTTGCCAACAGTACACGCAAAAAGCCTTTATTTACAGAAAAAAAACGATTACATTGGTGTGCAGGCAGTGTTGCAGAATTTCCCAATGTGCGTGTTATGTTAATGGAAGGATTGTTGACGGAATTTGCGCATTCAGAATCCGCGCACTATATTGTTCGCGGTATTCGTACGGCAGAAGATGTCGATTATGAATTGTCAATGGCGCATATGAATCAACAATTGTCGGACTATGAATTACAAACTTTATTTTTCCCTGCGGATAATGAGCACCGTTTTGTTTCTGCGACGATGGTGCGTGAAATCATGGCATTAAATGGCGATGTTTCAGCATTTGTGCCTGAGTGTGTTGTGAATGAACTATTAAAATAGCGACGCGCTGGCCCTTGAGAGTAACTTTTTTTAGCAATGAAGTGAGCATGGTCATGGCCTTAAAAATAACCGAAGAATGCATCAACTGCGACGTCTGCGAACCAGAGTGTCCAAACGATGCTATTTTTCAGGGTGAAAGCATTTACGAAATCGATCCAAACAAATGCACCGAATGCGTTGGTCATTTTGATGAGCCGCAATGCCGACAGGTCTGTCCTGTTGATTGTATCCCACTCGCGTTTTATGAATCCAAAGAAGTGTTGCTGAAAAAATACGAACGCCTAACTAAAAAGAACTAATTAAAACACGATTCTTTTCCTGCGATAAATAAGCAATATCGTCAATATACGGTGGTTTTTACGAGCAGAAACCCTTTTAAAATAACGTCATTTATTCTATTGAAGGTAAACACAATGACTACCCCTATTCTTCCTGAGCAATCAGAACTTGGAAAAAAAGCCGCCTATGAAGCGCATTACAACCCAGAGAAGTTATTTCCAATTCCACGCAAATTAAACCGCGATAAAATGGGTGTTCCCGTGCAAATACCCTTTTTTGGATACGATATTTGGAATCACTACGAAGTATCCTGGTTAGACGAACAAGGAAAACCGATTGTCGCCATTGCTGAAATTATGTATGGCTGTGAATCAGACAATATTATTGAATCAAAATCCATGAAGCTTTATTTTAATTCATTTAACAACACAAAAATAAAAGACATTCGAACGCTGGAATCAACGATAAAAAATGACATTGAAACGCGTATCAAATCACCGATTAATATCAAAATTATTTTATTACGAGATTTTAAAGAACGGAAATTATTTTCCGGATTTAAAGGTGAGTGTGTTGATGACTTGCCAGTTTCTTGTTCCGAATATCAACTTAATCCAACATTTCTAACCACTGAAAATGCAACTGTAAATGAAGTATTATATTCTGATTTACTTAAATCAAACTGTTTAGTGACCAATCAACCCGATTGGGGAAGTGTGTTAATTGAATACCGCGGCAAAAAAATAAACCGTGAAGGATTATTAAAATATATTGTGTCATTTCGCAATTGCAATGAAT
>Ga0207099_1111_pt1 | contig 16376 bp, 18 predicted proteins | sample Alteio_BWMinHeat_85_FD_153521 | JGI IMG/M metagenome (GOLD analysis project Ga0207099, IMG submission 153521) | Enriched cells from forest soil in Barre Woods Harvard Forest LTER site, Petersham, Massachusetts, United States -... | ecosystem: Environmental > Terrestrial > Soil > Temperate forest >... | reverse complement strand
TTTATTCTTATGAAAGCAAAACAACCACTATTGCAGACAATGAACATGCAAAAACACTGTCGCGAAAAGCAAATGGCGAAACTGCCGATTTAGATATTATTGCTATCGGTGACTTACTTGCTCAAAGATTGGGGCTTAAACCTTTAACAGAAAAAATGAATGAAGCCACGCAAGCTGTTAAAGAGGCTATAGAAGAAATTGTTAAAGAAACAGCAGAGGAAGTCTCAAAAACAGGCGCAGTGCCAACCATCAGCGAAATGGCTACTAAAGTAGCAGATGTGATCAATGAACAAGTCGAGGCAATCGCGCCACCTCAACCAACCCCAAGCCAAGAAACGGTAGAAACCCAACAACGAGCTAATACAGTCGCACCGCCTCAACCCACATCCAGTTCAGCACCAGAAGAAATAGAACGAGAGACAGAAGAAGATGAGAGTGGATTTGAGCCTGCAGAATCCACAGGAAATAGCATTGATTCAAGTGGTGAAGTGAGTCCAAGCGATGAAGGTCCACAAGACGATGAAAGCCATACGATTTAAACTATAAACCACCCGGTATACGCTTTCATCTTTATAGGCGAATTCACCCATTCTAAAAAATGCTGCTTAGAAGACTGCTCATGATTTTTCTTCAGCCACGCAAAATAATTTCGCAAAATTTGGTAACCCACTGTCTTGCGTGAAATCGCATTATAATGCCACGATGCTTGACGTTCTATTTGCGCTCTTGTCGGATCTTTTTCAAACAAAATAACACTGATTACAGCTGCCATTCCGGTGCGATCCGCCCCTCCTTCACAATGAAATATTAGCGGCTTTGGTGCAGTTTGTAACACATGCACCAATTCACGTAATCTATTTTTAGACGGTAAAACATAAGCAGAAAAACGCATTGGAAAATAATTCAAATGATTTTTTTTTGCAAAACGATTTTCCACGCGATACCAATGATTTTTCATCCAAGGGCCACGTAAATCAATAATTGTTTTTAAATGGAATTTTTTTGTGTAACGTATTAATCCGTTATGATCAAGTTGCGCGCTTCGATAAATTTTATTAGCAATAACAGTGTGCACATTACCTGTAAAGTAATTAAACCCTAAAAACAAACCAAAACTAAGGGCAATAACACCTGCTAGCATCAAAAAAAATATAATTATTTTAATAAGAAAACGGCTGCGGCGCCACATTAATCGACTCGACTTTATCGTTATTGTTGGGTGATCCTAGCATGCGACCAAAACAAAAACAAATTCAAAGAGTTAAGGTTTTCTTAAGGAATTATTGATAAAATGCGTTATAATTCTCAAAAATGATCCGTACGGAGATGACAATGCCACGCATGACTGAACACGAACTACAAAAACGCACTAATGAAATGCGATTTATCGTTGCGATTGAAGATTTTATTTTTTATCTGCATTTACATGAACAATGGGATAAACAAGATCATCAAGAACGGCTTATTTTAGCTGAACGATTATTGGCAGAAAAAAAAGAACAAGGGCAATTGGCTTCACAGGACAATCAACCTGCGCAAACACAAAATGCGACGGAATTACAGAATGATTCTGCAAAAGAATATCTCGAACAATTACAAAAATTATTTTCAGAATTTCAAAAGTATTTTACAAATGCTATTGATGAAGCCTGCGTTGCAATCAAAAAATCAAGCGTATTAACACAGCCACAAAAAATAGCGGCAATTGCTGTTGTTAAACAAACATTAACGCTTCAAGCATTCGGTAATGCAGCTACGCGTGTTTTAGTAACGTCACAACCAGCAAATCGAGCAGCGCCCCAATTCAAACAACCGTTTAATGACGTTTTAGAAGAACACGTGCAAAAACATTTACATGAACCACTTAAAAAAGCACATTCAGAATATGAAGCGTCTGCTAATCAAAGAACTGCTAAACAGGATGACAAAACATTATTCCTTGGTTTTACACAATTATTAATAAACTTAGAATTTGCATTTAATGCAAAAAATGATAGGGTTTTGAAAGACACATCAGAAGAAGCAATGTTAGACATTTTTAGCCTATTCCAAAACCCTGCGAAAAAATTGGCGGAATTAAGCTACATGACTGTCACCGTGCCAGAAATTCGACACAATTTTTTTGGAAATCTGGCAGACTTTGCTGGAAATCCAAACCGATTCCAATACGCAGGAAAACCCGAAAAATCGTTCGCACCTGTTCCAGTGCCCGGCCTTGCTCAAACTGCTAAGAGCCTGTTTAAAATCTTTTTCTGTACAGGTATAGTGATGCACATTAACAACCAATTAAAAAGGATTTTTTGTGCGCAAACGGTATCCAAGCGATGTCACCAGGGAGCAATTTAAAAAAATAGAACCGATGTTATTAAGCGCGAGAAAAAAGACACGACCTCGCGAGCAAGATTTATACGATATTTTTTGCGCTGTTTTGTATTTATTAAAGAGCGGATGTCAGTGGCGAATGATTCCCAGTGATTTTCCAGATTGGCGTAATGTATATGCCTATTTTCGAATATGGTCACACAAAGAAAAAGACAAACAGAGCTTGCTTGAACAAGTTTTAAAAAAAATTAGTTGGAGAGGTTCGTACCAACAATGGTCGGAATACGAAGACAAGCTTCGCGATCGTTGATGCACAAAGCGTAAAGAATACAGATACAGCTGAAAATAAAGGATATGATGCTGGTAAAAAAGTATCTGGAATTAAGCGCCATATTGCTGTTGATACACAAGGATTGCCACATGCAATTCATATTACAACTGCAAATGTCACGGATCGTGATGGAGCTGAAGCAATGATTATAAATGATAAAGAAAATTTATCTGATGTGAAAAATTTATTAGTTGATGGTGGTTACAGCGGAGAAAATTTTTCATCGAAAATAAAAAATATTTTAGGTGCGACCGTGATCGTTGCGAAACGAAGTGAATTGCATAAGTTTGCTGTTATTCCACAACGCTGGGTTGTTGAAAGATCGTTTGGATGGATCGAAAAAAGCCGACGCTTATGGAAAAATTGCGAAAGAAAAATTAATACGAGTTTACAAATGATAGTGCTGCGATTCGTTGAATTATTGTTAAAAAGATTTTAAACAGGCTCTAAGGAAAAAAAGGAAGAAGAATTACTTCGTCGCTTCATGAAGAAGTAATAACAGCTCAGAGCCCCGAGCATTAGCGAGTGGAAGCGACGGAGCGAATAAATAAAATTCAATCTGAAATTTCTATTGCATTCTTCATAGCTCTTCCCTCGCTAATGCCCGGGGCTCTGAGTTGATACTATTTCCTTCGACCCATATGCATAAACAACGAAACAATAAACAGGACGAGAAAAATAAGGAAAAGAATTTTGGCAATTCCTGCAGCTTGCACTGCGATGCCTGTAAATCCTAACAAACCCGAAATAATCGCAATCACTAAAAAGACCACTACCCAACTCAACATAATCTAACTCCTTTTAAATTAGCAAATACAATTGACATTATCAGATTTCAAAGCCAGTAAGCAAACTTATTCCAAGAACAAATCTCTCATCGGCGTTACACCTTTCATCATGTTATAACGCGTAAAATCTGTTTCACCTGTCTTTGCTAACACCTGTTCATCAATTAAAAATTGGCCCGTTAATTCGCGACTATTTTGCGTTAAAATCCAATGGGCAGCATTGGCAACAATAAGTGGGTCGCGCGATGCAGCAAATAATTCAGGCGGAAAATTAATTTTAATGGCCGATGTTGCAATCGTTGTTTGTGGCCATAAAGAATTCACAGCAATCCCCGCGTCTTTAAATTCAGCCGACATACCCAGCGTACAAACACTCATACCATATTTCGAATAGGTATAGGCCAAATGATCTTTAAACCATTTTGCCAACATGGAAAGTGGCGGCGACATGTTTAAAATATGCGGATTACTTGCCTTCATGAGGTGAGGAACGCACGCCCTGGAACACGCAAAGGTCGCACGCGCGTTAACACCCATCATCAAATCAAATCGTTTCAAGGGCGTATTTAATGTGTTGGTTAATGAAATGGCGCTGGCATTATTAACCAAAATATCAATACCCCCCAATTTTTGAATTATTTGGTCAACAACCTGTTCAATTTGTTTTTCATCACGCACATCCAGAGCCAATGGCAGCGCTTGACCGCCTGCCTGAACCACTTCTTCAGCGGCTGTATAGATGGTTCCGGGCAATGAATCATGCTTTTCCGTTGTTTTTCCTGTGATAATAATATTTGCACCATCTTGCGCAAATCGTTTTGCCATTGCAAGACCAATACCACGGGTTGAACCCGTGATTAAAATTGTTTTATTCTTTAATGTGTTCATTGAAATATCCTTATAAAAGCCATTTCTAAATTTCCCCCTTTGAAAAAGGGGGTCGATTTTGCGCCAGCAAAATCGGGGGGATTTACTCAGTCCACCAAAGCATTCTATACGCTGGCACTTTCTTACAGTTCTTTTCTCGTGGTACTTTAGCGAAGATACCACGACTATTCAATACCACTCGTGAAAAACTATTTTTAGCATTGGATTGAATATCAATCATTTTATTATCACAATCATCCGTTTCAATTGTTTTTGCGTTAACGCGCAATGAAACGGACGAGTCGGGTAGTGTCATCGCATGACCCTGCAGTGCCAATATTTTTTGTTCCATACCCCATTCTGCGCGGTCAAAAACCAACAAAAATTGTTGACTATTATTCTGCATTTTATTTTCTAAAATAATATCTTGGCTTCCGGCGATAATTAAGATCGTCATCACAAAAATAAAAATCAGCGTGATCATTAAAACAAAGCCGTTATGATATTTAAGCATTTCGTCTTACCGCATATATAATACCGGGTTGATATAATGCAAAATTTTTGGGTGTAACCCATTTTCCAGAAAACCAATAAGATTGCTGATTTTTCAGCACATCATCAATTGATGATAATAAAAAATCGATTCTAACTGCGTGAATATTATTTTTTTGATTTCTTGCGTGATATAAGCGAATTCGAAAATAAGACATACCTGTTATTAATTCCTCACGAGGGTGATTATCAATTTGATAAAACAATGCCATTATATTCTTTCCTGTTGGCGAAATACGAAAGGTATCAGCAATATAAAAATTCAAGGGTAAATAGTGTTGTTTATCTTTAAAACGAACACATTCATGCAACCGCAACAATTCCGTCCCTGATTTAATATGAATATTTAATTTATTTTCAGCTTGGTTTTTTGTAAAGCGACGAATCACAATCGATCGTGGTTGTTTTCTGGTTTTTGCAATACAAGACCAATTCCCTGCCATCCGAATTTTCTCTGTTAAAAATAGAGAAATAAAGCGACTGTCTTCTTGTTCATGCGAAATAATCATTTGCCGCTGATGTAAGTTTTGCATTGTGTTAAATAAATTAAAAATACCAACACACAGCAACGAACCAATGGATAGTGCGATCATGAGTTCAATTAACGAAAAACCAAGATCATTTGTACGAGTCATGTTTGATTATTTTGGCCATTTTCTTGAAGCATGAAAAATACGCAACACAACAATAATTGAACCTCGAATTTGATATATAACAATAAAGGGCGTGCTGCTAATAATCAATTCCCTCGTTTTTGCTACACGACCCAATCGACCCATGGTTGGATAAGTTAATAAATATTTAATCGCGTCTAATACACGCAATACAGTACGCGCAGCCGCTGCTGGATTGCTTGGCTGTATATAATCTTCAATTTGCTGCAAATCAATAACAGCAGACTTACTTATCCGAATCTTCAACCCGTTTCTCCCAATACTTTTTCACCTCATCAAAATCAATTGTTTCTCCGCGATCAGCCGCAGCAATTCCTTCTTTAATTGCTTGTACTTGCCATTCATGAATCTCCAAATATTCTTCTATCGCTTCAGCCGCCAAATAAGATTTTGAACGATCCATAGATTCAGCCAGCTTTTCCAAGCGATCTGCAACATCTGCTTTAACGCGAACTGTCACTAACATACTGTTTTGCATATATAATACCTCTAGTTGATGCTCATATCATCATTATAGCATCACATGTAAACAAACACATCAACAAAACGTCTGCATTGTATAGGACGCCTGCTTTTTAAAAAACCAGTTCAGGGTAATTGTGCATTAATGATCGTCGGTCTGTGTATAATCCCCCTCGCCTTGCGGCAATAAATTTTGATTATCTTTATTCCATGAAAATAAAATCCGATTGCGGGCACTATCAGTTTCGTTGATTAACAACATTTCCGAAAAATTAATGAGTTGTTGCATGGCAATATTTTTGAAATTACTGGATTCAATACTTTTAAGCGCAATAATTTGATAAGACAATAGCGATAATAAAACAAGGGCCATTAATCCCATTGAAATTAATACTTCGATCATGGCAAAACCAAAATTATTTTTTTTCATGCATGCGATTATGCGCTAAAAAATAATTTGTGCAATACCGTGTTTTAGGGAGGTTGCTATTGATTTTCCACTCGCTGACGCTCGGGGCTCTGAGGGGATACTTGCGACTCCGAGTAAAACCGCGTCATCTCATCTATTGCAGTTGAAAAATCAGACGGCAATATTTTTGCATCCGGAAAAGGTTTCATCTCTAAATTGGTTTCACGATACAATCCAGAATCATAAAAAATAATAGCATGATCGTGCGAAACCAATGCAAAATAACTATAATTTGCAGCGAGAAAAGAATGTAGCTGCTTTTTTGAAAATAAATCATCACCAACACTATAATCACTTGACGGATTCGTCACACCCAACACGCGTTTTAATAATGTGGGCGCTAAATCAAAATGCGTTGTTTGGTCATGAATCAATTTTGGTTTTAAACCCGGCCATGCAATAATCATGGGTGTTCGCATTTGGTATTTTGAAAATCCACTGGTATGTTCCCAATAATCATTGTGATATTCGTTATATTCTTGCCCATGATCTGCGGTAATAATCACCACTGTATTTTTATTTAAATTATTTTGCTGCAATGTTAATAGTATTTTTTTAATGAATTGATCATCTGCATACACTGAATTTTTATATAAATTAAAAATAGGCGTAACCGGTGTATCATTATGAATATCAAAATAGTTTAAATAACCCATTGGATGAAAAGGCATATGCAATGTTAATGAATTATAGGCATGGGGTGCGTCATAAAACATAAACCCAAAAAAAGGTTTGTGATTTTTTGCTGAGCGGTCTAAAAAATGCTGCATTTCAACAGTAATTTTTGCATCACGCTCAATGGCTGTTTTACCTGAAGTCAACAATTTCAAATTTTGAACCGTGGAAAATACCGTGTGATCAAAAGGCGGCGATGATAACGGTGCGCTTGCATATAACCCCATTTGATAATGATTTTCTTGAAACGCACGAATTAAAATAGCGCCTTGATGCTGATTTTTAACAGAATCCCAATAGGTTGCAGGAATGCTATAAAACAAGGAAAAAATACCTGGGCGTGTGCAATCACCGCCGCTTTGATTGTCTAAAAACTGATATGCGTGTTGTGAAAAACGAAAAACGGCCGGCATGTTGACAGGATTAATCATGTCATAGCGCAAGGTATCAACCACAATTAATAACACATTTAAAGGGTGTTTTGACGAATGATAATTTAAAGGATGCAACGGGTATTGTAATTTTTTGTCCTCAGATAATATCATTCGAAGTTTTGTTGTCAGAGAATTTTTTGGGAAAATAGAAACACCCATTTTTTCTAATAGATTAGCGATCGATAAATCATAAAAATAAGGAATTTTAACGGTATATTGCAATAATTTCATATTGTTTTGTGTACAGAAAAAAATAAATAACGATTGCGCAACAATATAAATAAAAATTAACAAACTAAGCCATCGCTGCATTCGAAAAAAATGTTGGTATTTTCGCGAAAGAAATACGATACAGGCACTGACAAGCAAAAATGCCAAAAGCATAAACGTAATCCAGACATACAGCGTAGTATGCACTTCAAACACTTTTGATCCGCCAATGAAGAATAAATGAAGCAATGTCTTATTAATATATAAATGCCAAAATCCAAATACTTTTGCATTAACAAAACAAATGTTTTGCGATAGAGCAATAAAAAATATTGAGAAAATTATTTTTATTGCGACAGAACGAAACAATAAAAAAACAGGCAGCAAAACAATTCCCACCAAACACGAAAATAAAAAGTTTTGCGCGACATAGCAAAGCGCATAAAAACCATGAGTTGCAAATACTTGCGGAACGGGATCAGTCAAAATAGCAGGTATGCCACAACAGCACAGAATAATTGTGTTAAAAAAAATCAGTGTGCCTAGCCAGTGCAGTGTATCTATACGATTTTTCATTTTTTTCCTGGTGAGTTTTTTGTTGGTGCAAAGATATATGAAATATTGTTAAAATCCAAGAAACTATTTTACAAGGAACGTGCTCATGCCATCCCGCCTCCGCAACACCTTATTCCCCCTATTATTAATTTTAACTTGCCCCCCAACAGTATTGCTTGCTTGGCATATCAACGCAAATTTAAATGGTTCTGTGTCTCTTTTTTTGCAGGTTATCCTGCAAAATGGTTTTTGGAATACCTTATGGCAAATTTGGCAGCCTGTGTTTTTTGGAACAATAATGGCTTGGAAAATTATTTTTATTTTCATGGCAACGCAATTATTGTTACTGCGTATTATACCAGGCGCACGGGTGACCGGCCCAGAAACAGCCAAAGGCAATATTCCTATTTATAAGGACAATGGTTTTTCCTGTTTTTTAATCAGCATTGCTTTATTTTATTTTTTCGCTTACCCATTCGCTTTGTTCTCACCCACCGTGGTTTATGACAATTTTGCCGGTATTCTAGGGGCTTTAAACATTTTCAGTTTATTTTTTTGTTTATTATTGTATTTAAAAGGTCGATTTAAACCATCATCAAGCGATCACAGCACGACCGGCAATTTTATTTTTGATTATTATTGGGGAACCGAACTCTATCCTCGAATTTTGGGTTGGGATATAAAACAATTTACGAATTGTCGTTTTGGCATGATGAGTTGGCCCATCATTATTCTCTCATTTGCAGCAAAACAGGCACAATCTGTTGGCTTACACAATTCAATGTTGGTTTCCGTCATTATTATGTTAGTTTATATTGCGAAATTTTTTTGGTGGGAATCGGGTTATTTACGCTCAATGGACATTATGCATGATCGCGCAGGATTTTATATCTGTTGGGGATGTCTCGTTTGGGTTCCTGGTATCTACACACTGCCTGCGATGTATTTGGTGAATCATCCTGTGAATTTCCCCCCTGTTGTCGCTTTGATCATTGCAATATTCGGCATTACTTGCGTGATGTTGAATTATTTTGCGGATGCGCAACGTCAAAAGGTACGTAGGACAGAAGGCAATTGCAAAGTTTGGGGGAAAAACCCTGAATTAATTCATGCCGAATACACAGATCAACACGGTAATCAAAAACAAAGTTTATTGTTGGTGTCAGGTTGGTGGGGAATTTCGCGTCACTTTCATTATTTACTGGAAATTTCTCTCGCTTTTTTCTGGACCTTACCCGCTTTGTTTTTCAATTTCTTACCCTGGTTTTATGTGATTTTTTTGACGATTTTATTGGTGCACCGATCTTACCGCGATGAACAACGTTGTGCGAATAAATATGGTACTTATTGGAAAACCTACTGTGAACGCGTGCCCAATAAAATTATCCCGTGGTGAGGGCAATGTGATCTAATAAATTAAATCGGGAAAAAATTTTGAAAAAGTCACATAACAACGCAACCAGAACTCGCAGCCGCTTTATTTTTTTCTTTTTGCTCTTCAGCCCTTGCTTCATCCCCATCAACTAAAACAAATCCTCTGCTGCTATTATTCTCTGATGCGAAAAGCGTAAATTTGTCAGTGGCGCTAAAATAAGTTTTTTTGGTTTCTGCCTCACACCCATTATCAATGGTTGCTTGATTTAAAATAAGATTAGATTGAAAAAATTGAGACCACTGATTAAAGTCATTATTATATTTTTGCTGCACTTCAGGATATTTATCCCAAATATATTGAATATAACCATCCCAATAAGCTTGCCTTAAATTATAATTTGTATAACACCTATATCCGTTTTCAAAACCAATAGGCCAAGGCATATCTTGCGCTGACTTTTTATTTAAAGATTTATATTCTTCTGCTTCCTGCCAGTATCGATACATTTTTACCATTTTATGCTGATCATGGAATGTATAATTAAGAGCATAAAGCGTTATCCCAGGCGGCATAATACCAGCATCGGCTGAATCAACTTCGTAATCGTAAGCAAGTGAAGTCATATCCCCAGAATAATGCTGTAGGGCCACTTGTTCATTGCATGTATTAACAGCATCTACATCCGCCAATGTCGTTATAATAATTTTCTGTGCCCATAATAACGCATCTGCCGGCAGTTCGCCTTTTGATTCCATGTCAGCAATAATTGATTTCGACCCCGCGCTTTCAAACGTTATTCCACTGGCCGGTCCGCTGGATTCTAGAAATCTGACACTGGAGGCAACACATAGCTCAGCTAAAACAGCACCTAATGAATGCCCAGTGTGTGTAATAACATAAGAAATTTGCGGCGTAGGAATTGAATAAGTTTTATCTAAATATTGCCTTACATATTCATCAAATAAATACGCTCCTTTTTTAAATTGAGCAGGGGTTTTTGCCAATAAGATTTCAAAATCATTGAAATTACTGGCAACGGCACCTCGATGCGCAATCACCACATCATATGCAACATTACCATCCTCATGAATTTCCCTCATAAATGCCATGCCATAATAACCGTCATACTGAAATTCATTCGGACAGGCGAATAATATACGCCATCCATTTGGCAATGGCGGTTGATCCTGATCGTGATAAACATACAAACTAAAAGCGGAACATGCCGAGAAACCAGCCATGATTAAACTTCCTTATCTTAAAATGAATTTTGCAATTAGAGCCTCATACAATTAACAAGTCAACAAAAAATCATTCTTGAAACAGGGCCAGCTCATTAAAATTTGCGCAATTTAGTTGGCAATACAGCGATTTTGTTCGAAACCAATGGAAGTGTTAAAAATCAATGTGGATGCTGAGAAAGGCGTTAGCGTTGTTCAAATTTTAATGAGCCGGCCCTGATTCTTGAAATTGAGCATAATATTGTTTAAAATTTACGCTCTTCTATGCTAGAATACTTACTGATCCCCAATACTGACTCAAAGGAATGAAAGTATGTTGTTATCCCACTTCCTACCATCCATTCCAGCTAATCATCTTGATTGTTTTGAAAGCACAACAAACTTTGACGCAGATGCCGTTGTTACCAATTTTTTACGGCGATATTAAGCGGTTTTGGAAAGCTATACTGGAAGTCTCGCCAACTATAATCTAACAAGGAGAAATTCAATGGACGATTTACCCTCTATGCTAAAAAAAATAGGCGATAACCACTTTCGTGAAAATAGCGGGTTATGTTATGACGACTTCATTGTAGGATCCACAATTGACTCCGATCATGGTCGCACCATTACTGAAGCCGACTGTATGTGGCTCACATTATTACTGGGCATTGAAACGCCGGTACATATCAACAAAGATTATGCGAGTAAAACTGAATTTAAAGAAGTGATCGTTGAGCAAGCCGTTGTGTTTGGTATTACAGTGGGTCTGCATTCAAGATTAATTAGTGGAGCAGCTGTCGTTAATTTAGAATTCGATGAAATTAAAGCGTTACTTCCAGTGAAAATCAATGACACCCTGTATGTCAGTTCAGAAGTGGTCAGTAAACGCGATTTAAAATCACGCCCAACACAAGGGCTTGTTGTTATTAAAATGATAACAAAAAATCAAAAAGGTGAAGTGGTTTTAACAAGCACGAGAACCATGATTGTTTGGAAAAAAGCAAGTCGACCAATTGATGATTAATTTGAGATTTAACTAAAATTAGAACAGAAGGAGCTGACAATGTTAAATAAAAGACAGCAAGAAATTTTTAATGAGATCACAAAAAATCTTGGAATCAAATTTGATGAAAAGAGCGAAGTTGAGATCAAGCAAACTCCCAGTTCAGTTGATTCTGTTGTTGAGACACATGATATTGCTGTGGCAACAATGTCTGCTATTGGTTTGGCAGTAGCCACTATTGGTAAAATGAGGGGACTTGGATCTCAAAAAATTACTATCGACAGACGACATGCCGGTCTACTGTTAAATTCCATTTGTTATTTTTTTCAGAGTGGTTGGCAGTGCGATATTATGTCGGTTCATACGGCTATTAATGGTTTCTATGAAACAAAAGATGGCCGCCATATCGTATTTAATGGTACGTATCCGCATTTGCGAACTGGCCTATTGAATTTTTTTAATTGTATTAATATCAAAGAAAATATCGCCAAAGAAGTAAAAAAATATAATGCTGATGATCTTGAGCAACGATTAGCAGATGCTGGACTTTGTGCCACAATAGTTCGCTCGAAGGAAGAATGGCTTTCTCATCCGCAAGGTAAAATACTGCATGAAAAGCCTGTAATCGAACTCATCAAGATTGCAGACGGAGAACCTGTTCCGTTTTCAGATGACGTACTTCGTCCGTTAGAAAAAATTAAAATTGTAGATTTCACACACGTTATCGCCTCGCCGAATATTGGCCGGATGGCTGCAGAACACGGTGCCGATGTTATTAATTGCCGTAGTCCTCGTCTTGACCATGTATTGCCGTTTGACATAGAAACCTCAATAGGTAAAAAAAATGCATACATTGATATTGATGATCCGCACGATCGAAGCCTTGTGATGAAATTAATTGAAGATGCTGATTGTTTCATACAAGGATTTCGATACAACTCGATGGAGAAAAAAGGTTTTGGATATAAAGATTTATTGAAAATGAAAAAAAATATTATTTATGTTGAAAATAATTGTTATGGTTTTGAAGGTCCGTGGGCAGGTCGTCGTGGATGGGAACAACTAGCAGAGTCATCGAGTGGGCTAGCCATGATACATAGTCAAGGTAGAGATGGGCTTCACCTAATTCCAGCGTTGTATCATGATTATACTACGGGATGGTTAGGTTCATTAGGCCTGTTGGCTGCGTTGCTTAAACGTTCTACTGAAGGAGGCAGTTGGTTGGTACGCATTGCACTGTCAAAAACGTCGATGCTTGGAACGCGCTACTGTCAAAATACAGAAAAGGCTGTGCCTATTGGCGAAAAAGATTTTAAAGATTACTGGGTGGATCAAGCTTCCCCCATTGGATTATTAACGCGTGTCGGGCCTTGCATTGAATTAGATAAAACACCGCCGTATGCAGAGCATGTCGCTGGATTTCCCGGTTCAGATACGCTTGATCTTGGTTGGGGGCCTTATCCAATTTATCCAAAACCAATACCACATCGCAAAACTGCACTATTTGATTTACATGATGTTCACTTTATAGGTGATCAAAAACTTTAAGAAGGAGCGTAAAATGTCATACACAGACCAATACAAATCAAAATTAACAACCGCGGAAAATGCGGTTAAATTAATTCCTAAAAAAGGAAATCTGGTGATCGGTCTTGGCATGTCAGAACCGCCAGCATTATTAAAAGCGCTCGAGCAACGCGTCATCAATAAAGATATTGACGCATTGCGTTTATACTACATGCATCCTGCAACGCCATTGCAAACAACGCTATTGAAATATGAATACATGGATCATATTCTTCCTTATCCTTTTTACCCAACAAAAACTGAACGTGACCTTGTCAAAGAAGGTTTAAAACACGGAAAAAAAGTAATTAATTATGTTCCCGCCAATTTTCATCAAATTCCAAGCATAATTTCTCATACATTATCAATGGATGTTTGTATTGTTACCGTTTCTTCTATGACCAATGGTGGTTATTTTAGTACTGGAACAAATGCCGATTACACAATCACTGCGGCAAAGACTGCAAAAAAATTAATTATTGAAGTTAACGAAAATATGCCTTGTGTTTTTGGAGATACATTTATTCATATTTCGCAAGTGACTGCGATTGTTGAAAATAATGTGTTATTGCCAAACGAACCACCCCATGTAACACCTGGCGAAGTAGATACACAAATCGCAAATCACATCATGAAAATATTTGCAGATGGATCGACGATTCAAATTGGTGCGGGCAATGTGCCCAATGCGGTATGCTCGCAATTAAAAAATTATCAGGATCTCGGTATTCACAGTGAATTATTATCCCCTGTAATGACTGATCTTATTAAAGCGGGCAATGTTACTAATAAACGCAAGAATATAGACACAGGAAAATCAATTTATACATTAGCAGCAGGTGACCAAGAATTTTTTAAATTCATTGATAAGAATCCTGGGATTGAAGGGCACCCGTCTAGTTATGTTAACGATCCTTATATTATTGGATTAAATGATAATGTCTTTTCAATTAATTCATTTATCGAAATTGATTTATTTGGGCAAGTTAATGCTGAATTTATGTTGGGACATCAATTTAGCACCGTCGGTGGGCAGCTTGATTTTATTGAAGGTGCAATGCGTTCTAAAAATGGGAAAACGGTGTTAACAGCAGAGTCCACAGCTGGCGGCGGAAAATTCTCACGAATCGTAAATAAAATATCGGGCCCTGCAACAGATACCAGAAATAACGTGCAATATGTTGCAACAGAATATGGAATGGTGAATCTAATGGGCATGTCAACGGCGGAACGCGCAAATTTATTAATTTCAATTGCACATCCTAAATTTCAGGATCAGCTCAAAGAACAGGCGAAAGAAATGGATATATTGCTATAAATGTATAAAAACTGATGGGGTGAGACGATTGAAAGACAGCGACATAATTTTAAATAGATTAGATCGTATCCCCACTTGGCCTTATCCTATCAGTGTATTAATTGCAATTGGCGCTGGGTTCTTTTTTGCTTGTTTTGATGTCGTCAGCATCGGATTAGCATTACCCAAAATTGAACAACAATTTAATATTACCGCAGAAATTGCTTCAGCTGCTGTCACAAGTGGTTTGATTGGCTATATCATTGGTTCGTTTCTGGATAGTCGACTGTCAGATTATCGCGGTAGAAAAATTGGAATTTATCTTTCCGTAGGATTTTTTAGCGTAGGCTCTTTTTTTTGCGCATTTAGCCAATCATTCGATTCACTTATTTTTTGGCGAGCTATTACTGGCATGGGCTTGGGCGCAGAAGTTGCACTTGTCTCCACTTTAATGAGTGAATTGGCGCCAGCTAGAGTTCGGGGTCAATATACCGCAAAAGCAATTGCATTTGGTATGCTTGGTTTTGCCTGCATTCCATTCATTGCTTTATTGCTAATTCCGCATTATACCTGGGGCTGGCGCGCGCTTTTCCTAATTGGAGGTTTGGGTGGTATCATCATTGCTTTTATGCGACGCATAGTGCCCGAATCACCGCGCTGGTTAATTGCGAAAGGAAAAATAAAAGAAGCCGAATTAATTGTTTCTCGTGCTGAAGCTTATGCTGAGAAAAAATTAAAGGTAACGTTGCCGCCGCCAGAAAAAAATGTAGAGATAGCCTTAAAACAATACTCTTTTTCGGAAATTTTAAAATCACCTTATTTACAACGCTTAATTTTATTTACATCGATTTGGTTTATTTATTATTTAGGAAATTACGCATGGTTAACATTAAGCACCAATCTTTTTTTTGATAAAGGTTTTTTGCTAACAAAAAGCATCAGTTTTGTTGCCATCAGTTCGATTGGTTTCATCGTTGGCAGTATTTTTCCTGTTTTCTATAGTGATCGCATCGAACGTAAAAAGCTTGCGGCGATTATCGCTATTATTTGGGCAATCGCATTATTAATAATAGGATGGTTCCCTACATCATGGGTAATTTTATTATTTGGATTCATAGCATCCACCACGATCGCAGCGCTAATTCCAGTTATGTATACATATTCAGCGGAGAATTTTCCAACCTCAATTCGTGCAACCTGTGTTTCAGTTACAGATGGTTTGGGTCATCTGGGTGGTGCCATTTGTGGGCAAGTGATTTTTGGTATCTATGCTTTATTTCAGGGAACTGACTATGGATTTGCTGCTGCATTTTCTTGCATGGCATTGACGGGATTAATTGTCGCTTTTTTAGTTATGCTTGGAAAAAAGATGACGAAGCAAAAGTTGTGTGACTGATTAAAAATCAGTGTTTTTGTATGCTTATCAAAAAAACGGATGCATTATTGTAACGAACTGATAATGATCAAACAAAAAGAAAAAATATTTTTAATAAAAGCAACATTAGTTGCCTTTGGTGTTTTCATTACCAGCGGCATTGTTGTTTATACGCACATAGACTTTGGATTTCTATCC
>Ga0207099_1110_pt1 | contig 16423 bp, 20 predicted proteins | sample Alteio_BWMinHeat_85_FD_153521 | JGI IMG/M metagenome (GOLD analysis project Ga0207099, IMG submission 153521) | Enriched cells from forest soil in Barre Woods Harvard Forest LTER site, Petersham, Massachusetts, United States -... | ecosystem: Environmental > Terrestrial > Soil > Temperate forest >... | reverse complement strand
CGCAGGCGGAGATGTAGCCGCGGGAGAGATGGCGGGCGATATCCTGGCCGGCTTGATCGGCAGCGAGGGCGTGGTCCTCTTTGCGGGCGTGGAAGGCGCAGAGATAAGTATGGCCGGCTTTGCGGGGCGAGCGGCAGTGACGGCCATCGGCAAAGGTGAAAGAGCACAGGGAAGAACGGTCGTTTTTGCGTGTGGCCGGGGAACGGCGAACTTCACGAGTGGCCGCAGAACGGCCGTTTTGATGCGTGGCCGTAGAACGGCCAATGGAGCGAGTAGACATGGAAGTCTCCAGAAAGAAAGATTTGGATTTTGGGGGAGTCTCGCGGAAGCGAGGCACACAACTAAACGAGAATAGGTTAACAGAGTTGTTGAAGGGCTGTCAATACCATTTGGTTGGATAACTAGCATGATCATTCGAATGGACAGAGGCATTTGAATGAGACTGGCGGAAGTCCAGCAGTTGGAAAGAGTTGGCGAGAAATGAAGAGATTCAGTGAGACGGCGTAAGTGCCCGGAAGAGCCGAAAGAAAGATCCAGGAAAATAGGAAAGAGTAAGACAAACAACCCACCCTTTCAAAAACCAAACCCGAAGGGGTGAGGCGCCCTGTTATGCGTCTTAGGGATGGAAAATGACCGGCGTCACTTCTTACTTCTTTTCGAGCATCACTTCCGTTGACTTAATTATTGCCGAAACTGTGTCACCCACTTTGAGACTCATCTCTTCGGCGCTTCGTCTGGTAATCACACTCTCAATGAGATTGTCTCCAACACGGACCACGACGTGGGCCATAACTCCCCCGAGTTGAAGTTCTGTGATTTTACCCTCGAGCCTGTTGCGAGCAGATAGTGTCATAGGGCGTAGCATAGCCGCCTGCTTTGGTTTCCGTCCACACATTTTCGGTCAAGTCCTGATTAACGCCGTAACCGGAAGCGTGAGGTCCTGGTACGGGACTTGTCCGGTAAGCCGACTTACCAGGACTTGAGCATACGGCAGTAGCTTTCTGTGTCAGAATTTCGTCGTGACCCGCAATCAATTTGAGGTGAAAACATGTTCTTCCATGCTGTGAGTCGAGTCTTAGTGCTTGTTCTCTTGGCTTCAACACAATTTCGCATACTAGAGGTAGCTTTCAAAAGCAACCAGGATGCGCCGCAGCAGAATGGTTCTGTTTTAAGAGGCAATGCCGCATGTGTATTGGAAATGCGGACCGACACGGAAGGAGTGGATTTTAATTCCTACCTTCGAGACGTATACCTTTCGGTTAAGAAACGCTGGCTTGCCAACATGCCGTCATCCCTTGAGAAGGGACAACAGGGAAAAAACACAGTAGAGTTTCGTGTTCTGCAAGATGGAAGTGTGCCCAAGGATTCTGTGAAAATAGTGCTAAGCTCAGAGAAGAGTGATTTCGACGCGGCCAGCTTGCAAGGTGTTAGAGAGGCCGCACCGTTTAGCCATTTACCTGAATCATTCTCGAAGCCATACATCGTGGTGCGATTCACGTTTTACTACAATCTTCCTATTCCTCGAAATCCACACTAAACAGTTTAACTGAAGACTTCGGCTTTTAGGGTTGCGGGAATTTGCATCGGGACGAGAAAGTTGCTGGCGAGAAGATAGGCAAACAAGTGTCCAAGAGGCGGCGCGTGCCGTAGCTGGGTGGCGGAAACCATTCCATTCGTTTCACTCCATTCCCAACCGCTAACCGAAAAACCCTTCAGTCTTTCGCGCAGTTCCGCCGAGCTCATCGGATAAACGTAGATGCGGACGTTCTGTGCGAGAAGACGTGCAAGCGCCTCCAGAAGTCTGCCTTCGAGATTGCCGTAAATGGTCTCAAACGCTTGAATCATCAGGGAAAGACCAACGGCGAAGCGCACAGGCGCCTGCGTGTAGCGGTTTACGAGAGCCTTCATATTGTAGAGCTCGCCTTGGCGAAAAAGCAGCACATCGCCGCCAGCAACGAGAAGAGCGTTGATACGACGAAGCAAGTCGGGAACTTCCGGCACCGTTTCGTTCGGCGTGAGCGGAGCAGCCGTCAGGCAAAAAAAGCCAGCGGGCGAAACCTTTGTGTCGCCCAGTTCCTTCTGTAGGTCCTGAATGGCCGAGGCCAACAATCGCATGTGAACTTGCGAGTGGGATGGATCCCCGTGGCCAAAGGATCCCGGGGCAAGCACTAAGGCTTTCTTGTAGAGAGCTTCGGTAGGAGGAACTGTGGGGCCCCTAGAGGGGAAAAATACAGCCTCGGCGAATCCACCACTGACCAAGTGGGCCAGCAGAGTGCGGCGATCCCAACCTTCGAATACCGGCCCGCGAAGATCAACGTAGTCGATCTCGATGCGCTCCTTGACGACGTCTTCCGCCAAGCCTGCCAGAAATGATTCCTCGGTCTGCAATTCATAGAACGCGGTGTAAATGAGATTGACGCCCAGAATACCGATGGCTTCCTGCTGGAGGATATTCGAAGGATCGCGCATATTGATGTGCAGCAGGACCTCGTTTGGAGGGCCGGTGGGCTGCAATTGAAAGCGGAGACCGACCCAGCCGTGCGGGTCGTTGGTCCCGGCGAAGTTACGCGCGGAGACAGTATCAACAAAGGAGAAGAAGCGCGTATGCGAGCCACGGGTATCGCTTAGCTGCGCGAGCAGTTGGGCCCATTCCTTGTCCAGCATGGCCTCGACGCGCTGCCTGGATACGTAGCGCGATCCGGAGCCATAAAGATCGTCGCTGACTTCCTTGTCGTAGGCGGAAACAGTTTTGGCGACCGTCGCGGAGGCGCCTCCAACTACAAAGAACCAATGCGAGACTTCCTGTCCGGCACCGATTTCGGCGAAAGAGCCGAAGGCGGATGCATTGAGATTCAGCGTGAGCGCTTTGTGGTGAGTGTCGAGTTTTTCAGTGGAAAGCATAGTCAGGCTCCGCTCGTGCGCGACGTTCTAACAGGTGCGTAGCATCCGTGACGAGCTAGCGAAACTCGGCGCGCGTGGACGATTTTACCGGAGATTTTTTGATTTCGGAAAAAATAGCAAGGACTCTGCAACCGTTTTGTCCTTATGCGCGTTGATTGCACCGCGTTCCTTCTGGGCCGTCGGAAAAGGTCACCACGGGCCTGATTAACGCCGTAACCGGAAAAGTGAATTCCTGGTACGGGACCCGGCCATCCAGTGGTATAACGACAGAACCCTATCCTCAGGAGAAACCGATGCAGCCAAAAGCTCGCGGAACGAGCGCATTAGCAAGACTTGTGCTGCTGGTGGTGGTCAGCGCGGCCTGGCAAGCACAGGCACATGCTCAGAACGCCAAAACACCCTATCCGAGTATGGCCCCGCTTGATCAATACCTGATGGAGCGAAATGCCGAGATAGCGCTGGCCCGCAGCGCTGGCCCGGAATCCGTTTCACGAGATGCCGAAGTCCTGGTCCTCGGACGGCACGGTTACGAAAGCGCCGGCAAGGGCAAGAACGGGTTCGTGTGCGTGGTGGAACGATCCTGGACCGCTGGAATCGACGATCCCGATTTTTGGAATCCCAAGCTGCGCGGTGCGATCTGCTTCAACGCGCCTGCCGCGCGAACCTACCTTCCCATCACCATCAAGAAGACCGAACTGGTATTGGCCGGACGATCAAAAGCGCAGATGTTTGAAGGTCTCAAAATCGCCTTCGACAAGAAGGAACTGCCGCCGCTGGAATCCGGCGCGATGTGCTACATGATGTCCAAACAATCGTACTTGAGCGACCGTGACGGGCACTGGCATCCCCACCTGATGTTTTTCATTCCACTAACGGACTCTGCCACGTGGGGAGCAAACTTGCCGGGTTCCCCAATTTTAGGATCCGAGACTACCGAGGACAGACTAACCGTCTTCCTAGTTCCGGTCGCCAAGTGGTCCGACGGCACGCCAGATCCCACCAACGATCACTGACGGCGATCGAGAGGCGACGCTCAAATCGTCATGTTTCTTAGACACCTTACCCACAGTCTAGCGCCGAGACTTAGCCCCTTGGCCCTTCGTCAAAATTCCGAGGTGGTGCACAGACTTGACAAGTTCACTCATCGAATTCCTAGCGTTAAGACGGCCGACCCATACCGCGAGACTTCGAAGAGGCGAAAAGAATTCATCTACCTTCCGGCGAACGCCTGCCAGCGCTTCTGCGTCATGGACGCCCCAGAAATCTACCAGGCGTCTGGTCTTGTGGTTGTAAGCGAATTCCTGACCGCAATCCAAGCAAATGATGTAAGTTTCTCGGCGAAGGACAGATCGGCGTCCGAGCAGGTTGGATGGGATTGCCACACGGGGCGTTATCGGAGGACCCCTATGCCGATGAAGACAGACAAAAACAAGACGAAGCAATGTCCGTAGAAAGAGCGGGACTCCGAAAACCATATTCCACCACGGCTCGCCACGGCTGAGCGGCCTTTGTGCATTGAACTGACTTCTCGCTGCCGAGCGATACAGAACGATAGACCCCTCGATTCTGTCTGCTCGGGCCACTTTTTTCTGCGGTTGAGGTTGCATGTGAACACCACGGCCTGATACTAAGCCGCGGCGAAGACTCGTGTCTGTCCCGTTGTGGACACTGATGTACCACATTGATCTGCTTGACGCGGGGGAAAAAATTATTAGCGAATAAACCCAGCTTTTTCGTACCTCTTAGAAGTGGACCCGCTTCAGGTGTTTAGAAGGCGGCAAGAGTCAGACTCTTCGTCGAGAGATAGATCTGGCTCTGGGGGATCGGTTTGAGGAATCGTTGCTATGGGGCGCCCCTCCGCGGCCGGTTCGGGCGCTGGGGGCTCTGGGAGAGCAGGACTTCTTTCGTTGATGAGGGGCGTGAGCCAGGGGCTCTGCAGTGCGGCTAAGGCAAGCTCTTCCTGGAGGCCGTTGTAGAGCGAATCTGCCAACTCCTCTCGTGCTTTGTCCACGTAGTTTTCCCCATGCTTTTTCCGGAGTGACTCAAAGATGGACCGTGCGGTTGTTGCGCCCATCTTTGCTTCGATGAGGTTTCGGGGTTTGCCGGACTTGTAGGTCCTAAGAGCGTTGCGGAACGCGAGCAGTGAATCGCCTTGGTGCTCATCGAGGCTTTCGGCAAGTGCCTGCACAAACTGCATTTGAAAATCGGATCGATTTTTGAGGTTCTGGTCGAGTTCCACGAACTGTGCTGTCAGTGTTTCTTTCAGCGTCTTGACATCGGCCGCATTGGAATCCCAAAGTTTCTGGACCTCCTTGGCTAAAGCCCGCGCGTATTCGTTGCGCATTTGAACCGTGGCTCCGGCCGTAGCGGTTTTTGTCTGTTCGTCGATCATTTTGAGGCTGAATCTGGCAACAAGGACATACACGCCTGTCAGGAGCAGTCCCATGATTCCCAGTGTCCACATTTGCGAGTTGAAGGCTTTTTGGTAGTAAGACTCGTACTGCTTCTGCGTACGCGTGATGTAGTCCTTTTCCATCACCGCGCTGCTTGCGGCTTTTTCGGTGGCATCGGCGCGCTCCTCGAGCTTCTTGAGGCGGTCTTCCTGTGTGGGGCGCGAGGCTTTTTGTGGCTGCTCAGATCGAAGGGCGGGGCTGAAAAAAGCGAGAACCGCAGCCAGAAACAGGATGCGTTGGCGTATGGTAGTCATGTGTCCGACTCCTGGCTGGGCCTCCCAATCTAGGTGCTGGGGGGTGTGGTGTCACTGCTTGGAGCCGAGAGCGGTGCCCGAAGGGATACCGGCCGGAAGGGCAAGGCGTTTCGATTGGCGATGGCGTCGAGTTGGGCCAGTCTGCGGCAGCCGGCATCTAATTTTCGAGTCAGGGCGGTGATGCCGGACGCAAAATAGCTTGGAGGTGTAACCATGACTGAATCTTCTGATCTGCGGATGATGAGAATTCCACTCCACCACGGAGCCGGCCAAATGCCCGCACTTGGCTTTGGCACCTTAATTCCCGACGCAGCCGTGACGATAACCGCGACCAGGGACGCACTGGAAGCCGGATTTCGACACTTCGATTGCGCGGAACGATACCGGAACGAGCGCGAGGTAGGCACGGCGTTGCAGGCAGGACTTATCGCTGGAGGGATCGCGCGCGGAGACATTTTTGTTACCACAAAGCTGTGGAACTCCAATCACCGGCCGGAGCGCGTGGAACCGGCTTTCGAAGCGAGTCTGGACAGACTCAGGCTTGCGTATCTGGATCTCTATCTCATTCACACTCCATTTGCATTTCAACGCGGGGACGAGCAGGATCCGCGAGATCAAAACGGCAATATCCTTTACGACCACGACGTGACTTTGCTCGATACCTGGAAAGCGATGGAAAGCCTCGTGGATCATGGCAAGTGCCGGGCGATCGGACTATCTGACATCGGTTTAGACGAAGTGAAGACCATCTATGAATCAGCGAGAATCAAACCAGCCGTCGTCCAAGTCGAATCGCACCCGTATCTGCCGGAAACGGAGCTATTGGAATTCTGCAAGGAGAAGGGCATTGTGTTTTTGGCTTTTGCGCCATTGGGTCACGGGATGAAGCCGGGATTGCTCGAAGATCCCGTCATTTCGGCTATCGCCGCGCGAGTTGGAAAGACGCCGGCACAGGTGCTGCTGGCTTGGGCGGTGCAGCGCGGCACGGCTGTGCTTACCACGCCCACAACTGCGGCCCGCGCGAGAGAGAATTTCGACATCGCGCGCCTTCCAGAAGACGCGTTTGACGAAATCAATCGAATTCAGATCAGACAGCGGCTGAATCCAGTGGTGAGCACCGGCGTTCCCGGTTTCATCCCGGCGAAAGGTAAATCAGCATGAATGCGAAACCGCAGCTAGAGCAGTCCATGCAAGGGGAACAAAACCGTACGGCCCTGAATGCGCACTGGCACGCGTCGGCGGTTGGCGATGCAAACGCGGAACACGATATTTACGAGGACGATGCCATTTGTGATTATCCGCAGTCGGGCGAGCGAATCCTTGGGCGGAGCAATTTGCAGGCCTTGCGGAGTCATCATCCCGGCAAGCCGTCCGGCTTCGAGGTCAAGCGGATTCTCGGAAACGGGGATCTCTGGATCACGGAATACACAATCACGTACCAAGGGCGACTGGCATACACGGTGAGTATTATGGAGTTCCGCAACGGCAAGGTCGTCCACGAAACACAGTATTTCGGAGATCCCTTCGAGGCGCCGGCCTGGCGGAGGCAATGGGTTCAGCAGATCGCGTGACGCCGCACTGAGGATGAGGAAATTTGCTTGGCGGATGGCCGGCCATTGACGCCAGGCAGTGAATACTGAAACACGCTATCGGAGCTTTGTGAGCGCTTAAGTACTCTCATTACTAGACTTTGTACTTGACATTTCCTGTTTAGGGGCACAGTCTCAGGGCAATTCTCCCATTCTTTTTTCCACAATTTATTTTCATGCTTTCTGGAAAGTATTCTCGGGACCCCGGGGCATCACTCTCGTAGGGGGGAACCGTCCCCCCGCATGAATTGCCAGCGAGTCGAAGGAGAACGACGATGAATGAACAGGATTCCATTTTTAAAAAGAAATTCGAGCAGAAACGAGTAAGTCGGCGCAATCTCATCTGTGGGGCGGCGGGCACGATGGTAGGAGCGAGCCTCTTGCGTCCCAAGCCGGTCTTTGCCGACGGCGACGATGATCAAGGCGAACACACTGGTTTCGCTTTGGTCAATCCGATTCCTGGGGGCGTAGCCCCGTTTAAGCCCTTTGGTGTCCCCATCCACCATAACCCGCTGAGTCCCGCCAACCGGCTCGCCGTGGCAGGTATTAGCGATCCGTCGCAGATCACTGACTTCGACGGATTCGTCGGTCTTACGCACATCCGCGGAGGCGGCACCGGAACAAATACCGACACGGGAGCCGCGACGTCTTTGGCGTTCCAGGCGGATATGGGCTTCAGTCAGGGCAAGTTCGTCGGTGCGGATGGCCGCCACCATGAGGGTACCCTCGCCTTCGTTTGACTTGACGTGTACACCGATCCGGCTGGATCGGCCAACCTCCCTCACCAGATCCACGACTACAACGTGCACATCGACTCAAACGACGTGTTTTGGATGGTCCCAGTGGCTCATGACGCCGTAAAGATTGATTTTGACGGAGCGCGGGCACGCATGCGCGTGAACAATTTAAGAGTTTTCGATGACCACGACATTGCGAACTCGTTGACCCTCGGACTGGGGCTGCCCGGCGGTCTGGGCTTCCCGTATCCGGCAATCGCGCCTGTCGCTCCCGTGCGCGCGACCGTCTCCTTCGATGTTGAATGGAGCGGGATCCTCGACATGGCGGAAATTCATAACAGCGCTCAGGGGTTCAAAGGTTCGTTCCTCAGCACGGGGGCTACGATTAGGTGGTCCGCCGAGCAGCCCGGTTTCCGGTTCGAGTCGGAGATCCCGGATCCGGGGCGGAACCTGATTTCCGTTCTCGGGCGCGAGCAGAACGGCGTCTTCTTCACGTAAACCAAATCGAAGCCCATAGATTCTGCTCTGACGAAATCTCGAACCTTGACCGTCGCAATTCGGCTGCGATTGGTCTCGTAAGAACAGCGCGTTTAAGTTCTCGTTCCGAGACCGACTGAGCGATGGCGATTGAGGCTGTTCTCCAGACTCGCGAGCCAATGGGTTTCTGCACGTGGCAGCGCTTGGCGATCTTCACTTGGAAGTCGGCTAACCGGAAGTGTGGTCCGCCTGGTCAACGCAGTGATTGTGCCTGGATGACGGGCAAACCGGAGAGCGCCGGGATAAACCGGCATGTTGTGGCCAGAAGTTTGGTTCTGGGAAATTGAACTCTCAGCGCTGCACTCGGCCATTTAGGCGTGTAGTTAGAGACTGAACCATTTTTAGACAGGCGCGTCTGGACCAAAATGGTTTGTCAGAGTGATTGCGATCACCTGGTGGGCACTCGCGTTGGATGTAGCGCTCAAAGTAAGGAGAGTTGAGTGCTGGAGGCGGTGTCGTCGCCGCAATGTTTGGCGATGATGAGGGTGATGTCGTCGTGCTGCTCGTGAGGGCCGAAGCGCTGGACTTCTTCGACGATGCAGGCGAGGGCCGCTTGGGAAGAGGTTTCGCGATGGCGCTGGAGAGCCTCGATGAGGCGCCGTTCACCAAATTGCTCGTCGGCGGAGTCGCAGGTTTCGGTGATGCCGTCGGTGTAAAGAGCGAGCGTGTCGCCACAGGCAAGGTGGCATTCGCCAATGGTGCAATCCCAATCCTTGAAGATGCCGAGCACGGTGGCGGTGGCGTCGAGGCGCTCGACGGCGCCATCGCTGCGAAGCACCAGACCGGGGAGATGGCCGCAATTGGCATAACGCAAGCAGCTTGCGTCGTCGTCATATTCGCCGAAGAAGAGAGTAGCGAAAGAGCCGTCGGGGGTGTTGTCGCAAAAGAGGTGGTTCACAGCGCACATGAGGCGCTGGGGCTGATCGAGAGCGATGGCGCACTGGCTGCGAAGATTGGCTTGCAGATTGGCCATTAGTAGAGCGGCGGCGATGCCCTTTCCGGAGATGTCGCCGATGACGAAGCCGAGGCGCCCGCTGCCGAGATTGAGGAAATCGTAATAGTCTCCGCCAACCTGGTGGGCCTGGAGGCATAAACCGGCATATTCGAGAGTTTTGAGCGGCGGCTGCGATTGGGGGAAGAGGCGGGACTGGACTTCTTTGGCGATTTCGATTTCCTGGGTGGCGCGGCGATCGGATTCGAGGCGCTCGGTAATGGCACGGCGCTGGGCTTCGACGGCGTGGGTGACCTCGTCGAAGCTCACCAGCGCAAACATATTGCCGTCGAGATCCTTGAAACGGGTAAAAACGCCTCCCCAGATCGGAGCTTGCTCTGTGGCGGGCGCCGCGGGGTCCAGGGAATGCGCGTGCACCTCGTACTTGAGACGTTTGAGGCGGGGGGGCGAACTGGAAGCGGACGCCGCGCTTGCTCCATTCGCGGTACTTGGCGATGACATTTTCGGTGACGAAGGTGACCTGGGTGTGCTGGCCGATGAGGTTGAATTGTGGCGAGCCGGGCTCAGGGGCGATGAGGGTGAGGTTGGCGGAGCCGTCGGGAGGAGCGACGGTGATCCAGCGGCGGCCCGGTTGAATGCGGGCATCAAAGACCAATTGGAAGCCAAGCTGATCGAGGTAGAAGGCCAGGCTTTTCTCGAGGTCGCGAACAAATATCGCCACCGACTGGAGGCGCAGGTAGGGGTCCTGGCGGTCCAGGCGAACGGCTGAGCCGTCGGACCATTGGCGGGGAGGGATGTCCATGGACGGGATTATAAGGCGGAATGCGACGGTGTCGTGGCAACTCTTCTGGGGGCAATCGAGGAAAGGGCGACGGGATTGAGTCAGTCTTCGGACCAGCCGAGGTCGGCGAGGGCTTGGGTGACGCGGGCGAGGGGGAGGCCGACGATGTTGAAGTAGTCGCCTTCGATACGGGGAATGTAGCGGCCGGCGCGGCCTTGGATGGCGTAGGCGCCAGCTTTGTCGTAGGGCTCTTCGGTGGCGAGGTAGCGGGTGATTTCGTCGGAGGAGATGGTGGCGAATTGGACTTGCGTGGTTTCGACGAAGTTTATGCGTTCAGCGTCGGGAAGACGGATGAGGGTGACGCCGGTGACGACGGAGTGGGTGCGGCCGGAGAGGCGTTCGAGGACCTGGCGGGCGTCGTCGGTGGAACTGGGTTTGCCGATGATGCGGCCTTCGAGGGTGACGACGGTATCGGCGGCGATGATGATGGCGGGACCGACAGCGCGCGCGGCGACGAGCTCGGCTTTGGCGTCGGCTAGGCGCTGGACGTGTTGGGAGGGAGTTTCCTCAGGGAACGGAGTTTCATCGACGGCGGAGGAGAGGATCGCGAAGGGGATACCGGCATCGCGGAGGATTTCAGCGCGGCGCGGGGAGGCGGAAGCAAGGATGAGTTTCATGAGGGGTCTTGGAGCGGAAGGATACTACAGACCTAGGGCGGTGACAGCGTGGGCGTTGGGGTAGTCGGAGTTAGACGCTCGACTACCTCGGCCAGGCAAGGTATTCAAAGTGGACGCTACCACCTCTGTGAACTAAAAAATGATCAGGGTCGTCGTAATTGTAGACAGAGTCTTGCGGTTCAACAAAAAGAGTTGGCGATTGGATAGTCAGCTTATACATACCTGGCGGAACCCGTAACTTGAACCAACCGTCCTGAACTGTGATCGCCGAGTAAGACCTCTTTCCCCTGCTAGCGATGACACGGACTCCTGGGATGCCGGCCGCCTCGGATTTGGTTTGGACGCGCCCTTCGACTTCTCCATAAGGACCAGCATGCTTGATTGCTTCGATGGCGTCGATTGCGCCGGCCGCTTCGGATAGCCTGTTTGAATTCCCACAACTATTGATTGAGAGTCGGCCCTCATCCTGGTGTGCAAAGAGCAAGTACTTCTCCCCGACCTTGAGTGGATATCTCGCATTGGTGTCTTCAGTGTAGACCGATAGCGTTTTCAGGGCCGGTCCACGAAACGTTTTTTCAACTCGCAGCTGATAGAACCAGCCCTGGGGCAAAACGTCACCTTGAACAACTTCAGGTGTCTCCGAGAGTACTTCGCCAACAAAGACGCTTTCGCTTTTGAAGAATTCGGCATTCGGTGCAGGCTGAGGTTGCGGGCACACTCCTGCCGATGTAGAAGTCAAAACAATATCTAGGATGACCCCGAGGAATGTGACCGTGAATGGGAAAACGCGAGGACAGAAAGCCATAAGAAACTGCCTCGGATACCCCGTGCTGCAACTAGATGATAACCGATTCCTGGTATTCGCCGAAGACGCGGCGGAGGGTGTCGGAGATTTCGCCAACGGTGGCGTAGGATTCGACGGCGGCGAGGATGGCGGGGAGGAGATTTTCGGAGGTAGCGGCGCGGCGCTCTAGTTCGGTTAGGGCGGATTTAGCACGCGCGGAGTCGCGTTTGGCGCGGAGGGCGTTTAGGCGGGCTACTTGGGAACGTTCGATTTCGGGCTCGATGCGCAGCGTGGGAATTTGTTTTTCTTCTTCGGCTACGAAGTCGTTTACGCCGACAACGATTTGATCTTTGGTTTCTACGGCGCGCTGGAAATCATAGGCGGCTTTTTGAATTTCGCCTTGGACGAAACCGGATTCGATGGCGCGCAACATCCCACCCATGGCGTCAATTTTTGCGATGTAGGCAGTGGCGCCGGATTCGATTTCGTTGGTGAGATGTTCGATGGCGTAGGAGCCGGCGACAGGGTCGATGGTGTTGGTGACGCCGGTTTCGTGGGCGATGATTTGCTGCGTACGCAGAGCGATGAGCGCGGCGTCTTCGGTAGGGAGCGCGAGGGCTTCGTCGAGAGAATTGGTGTGGAGGGATTGGCAGCCGCCAAGAACTGCGGCGAGGGCCTGAATGGCGACGCGAACGATGTTGTTTTCGGGTTGCTGCGCAGTGAGCGAGGAGCCGGCGGTTTGCGCGTGAAAGCGGAGGAGAAGCGAGCGTTCATCGCGGGCGTGGAAACGGTCGCGCATGATTTTGGCCCACAGGCGGCGAGCGGCGCGGTACTTGGCGATTTCTTCGAGGAGATCGCTGTGGGCGTTGAAGAAGAAGGACAGTTGCGGAGCGAAGTCGTCGACCGTGAGGCCGGCGTCGAGAGCGGCTTGGACGTAGGCGATGCCGTCGGCGAGAGTGAAGGCGACCTCCTGGATGGCGGTCGAGCCGGCTTCGCGGATGTGATAGCCGGAAATGGAAATGGTGTTCCACTTGGGAAGATGGTCGCGGCACCAGGCGAAAATGTCGGTGACGATGCGCATGGCGGGGCGCACGGGATAGATGTACGTGCCGCGAGCGATGTATTCCTTGAGGATGTCGTTCTGCACCGTGCCGGAAAGTTTTGCAAGGCTGGCGCCTTGTTTTTTGGCGACGGCGATGTAGAGGCAAAGGAGAATCGCGGCGGTGGAGTTGATGGTCATCGAGGTGGAGACTTTTTCGAGCGGGATGCCGTCGAAAAGAGTTTCCATGTCTTCGAGGGAGTCGATGGCTACGCCGACTTTGCCGACTTCGCCTTGCGCGAGGGGGGCGTCGGAGTCCATGCCGATTTGCGTGGGGAGATCGAAGGCGACGGAGAGGCCCGACTGGCCCTTGCCGAGGAGATAACGATAGCGCTGGTTGGATTCGGCAGCGCTGCCGAATCCGGCGTACTGGCGCATGGTCCAGAAGCGGCCACGGTACATGGTGGGATAGATGCCGCGGGTGTAGGGGGATTCGCCGGGATAGCCTAGGGAGGTTTCGGGGTCCCAGTTGGGGAGGGAGTCGGGAGTGTAGAGGCGATCGATGGGGAGGCCGGAGAGCGTGGTGAAATGCGGTTTGCGTTCGGCGGGGGGGTTGGTTTTGGTGTCGGACATAGGCAGCAAATTCGAAGACGAAAGTCGAAATACGAAAATCGAAATGCGAAGACCTATGATACACCGCCAGGGCTTTGGCAGCGCTCAGACCGAAAAAGCACGGGTCTAAAGACCCGCACCTACAGCTCAGGCGACGCTAAGACCGAAAAACCGCCGGTCTAAAGACCCGCACCTACAACTTGCTGGCACGACGGAACGAGGTTACGGCAAAGAATACGAAGAGAAAAGCGATGGCGATGGCGACGGCGATGAGCCAGAGGGCGACGTCGCGGTGCCAGGCGCGGAAGGCGGCACTGAGCCAGGCGAAGGCGAGGATGGCGAAGAGGGTGCCGATTACTTCGTGAAAGAGTTGCTTGAGCGTGCGCCAGAGACGGCGGAAGCCGCCCTGTTTTGGGGGAGCGGCGGCGGCGTTGGCGACACTGGACATGGCAGCAGTTTAACGCAAAAGAGGAGCAAATGCCGGAGCGCGAAAGGCGGAGCTGGCGAGCGTGGACGTAGTGGGAGTTTAGAGCAAAAGAGAGGCGAATGGCGGGGGCGGAAGGCGGCATGACGGGCTTAACGGTCGGCGGAAGCATAGCGGAATGGCTCGAAATGCGGGATTTTGCACAGAATGACCTGACCGGAGGTACTGTGGACAGATTGGAGACAACGGCTAGAAGGTAGCTTGTATCCAAGGGAACGTGCGCCTAGAATGGCGAATGAGGTAGGGGAGAAGCAGCCTTGCAACTCGACGATCACCTGAAAAATTTGCTCCGTGAATTGGGACACGCGATCAACGACACGGTGTCGGAGTCCGATCGCATCACCGGTGCGATTGCCGGAGTGCGCGCGCATGGATATGACATCGTGCTGAAGCTGGACGCGACCATCGGACTGGCGAAACGCGATGCGGCAGCGGCCGAAGCAGCGGAGAAGCTGACCACGCAGGACCGGCGCTTCCTGGAGTCGCTGCGGATTCAGGTGGATCAGGAGTCCTTCGGGGAAGACGGGGAGAAGAAACCGGTGGCGCGGCTGGCCATGACGCCACAAGATGTGCGCTTTCTGAAGTCATTGCGGATTGCGACGGACGACAGCGAATGAGGATGCGCAACACTGTTTTGGGCGCGGGACTGGCGATGCTTACGGCATGGTCTTGCGCGCCCGTGCGGGCACAGGATCCCGTGGTGCTCGCTCCCGTGATACTGGATACGGCGGTGCCAATCATTGTGAATGCGGTGAAACCGAAGCCGACCGGGCTGACCAAATTTGAAGGGTTTGTGCTGAACGCGAACATCGCGCAGATTACGGTACGCGCAAAGGGCAGCGACATGTCGATTCAGACGTTTGCCCTTTCGCAGCGCGCCTCGGCCAAGATGCAGGTGATCGTCGACAAGGGCGGCTATCAGTACGGCGACAAAGTCACGATTTTCTACGATCCGGCGACGCTGCAGGCCATCACCTTCAAAGGGAAACCTTCCAAACCGATCTGAGCTTTTGGGCGCTGCCGTGATTCGCCTGCCTGCCGTAGCTGGACGATTTTATCCTTCCGATCCTGCTGAACTCGCGTCCGTCATTCAGAAGCACACGCAAAGAGAACCGGAAGGGGTCCGTGTGCGCGCGAGAGCTTGTCTGGTGCCGCATGCCGGATACGTTTATTCGGGGCATGTGGCGGGAGCGGTGTATTCGCGGCTGGCGCTGCCGAAGAAGATTGTGATTCTTGGCGTGCGGCACTTTCCGCGCGGAGAGGCGGCGGCGATTCTCTCGGAAGGCGCGTGGCGCACGCCCCTGGGGGATGCGGCCATCGACGAGCCACTGGCAAGGAGTTTGCGCGAGGCATGTCCGTTACTGCGAGAAGACAGCGTGGCGCACAGCGGCGAACATTCGCTGGAAGTGCAGCTGCCGTTTTTGCAGGTGGTGGACGCGGGATTTACGTTTGTTCCGGTGGCGCTGGGGACGGTGCGGTTCGAAGAGCTGGTGAGTGTGGGGGAAGCTATCGCGCGGGTACTGACGGCTTCCAGTGAAGAGGTGCTGCTGGTGACCACGTCGGACTTGAATCATTATGAAAATGATGCGGCCACACGTTTGAAAGACGAGAAGGCCATCGAGAAGTTGCTGGCGCTGGATGCGCGCGGATTGTACGACACGTGCCGGAACGAAAGGATTTCGATGTGCGGGCTGGGGCCGGCGGTGGCGATGCTGACGGCGCTCAATGTGCTTGGTGCGAAAGACGCGGAGATGGTGCGCTATGCGACATCCGGAGACGTGTTTGGAGAGCGCGATTCCGTGGTCGGCTATGCAGGGATGATCTTTTCGTAAAGGCCATCTGTGAGTCTGGAAGTCCCTTCAAAAGAGAAACGGCTCCAGTTCTTGAGCCGTTGTTCCCCCAAAATAGAAAGATGGTTAGTGGTGGCCGCCCCCGCCGGAAGAGGAAGCGTGGGATGATCCCGAGGAAGCCGAAGACGAAGAATGTCCCGAGGAGCCGCCCCATCCGCCACCAGAAGAAGAGTGGCCGCTAGAAGAAGCGTGGCTGCTCGAAAGGCTTCCTCCCTGATAGCCGGAGGCGCGAGACGGTTGTGGCGGCGTCATGTTGCGCGCCGGAGGCGGGGCGCCATGAGCCGTGCCGGGGACGACCGGAACGCGCGCGGTTGCAACGCCAGTGGAAGGTTCAACTGCACCGTTGCGCTCGACAACGCCGGTACGCACTTCCCCGTTTGCTGGCCGCGGTTCTGCGCCACTCGTGGGAGTCGGCGCGGAAGAATTCGAGTTCACAAAGCGATGCTCGCGCGCGTCATACACGATGGAAGAATCCTTGCTGAGCGAACCGACTCGCGTGTTGGAATTGGTCTGTTCCATAGTGCGCGAGATTTTGGCCGGAGCCGGTGTAACAGCAAGACCGCTGCTGAAAGCATCACGCGGAGCGGATTTCAGCGTTTGCCATTTCTGTCCCGTTTGCGGGATGGTGGCGAGTTCGTTCCCGCCCGCTCTTGAGCTGGCCGCGAAAACGCCATGCTCCAGATTTAGAGGAGTCTTTCCCCTTTCATCGAGCGGATGCATGGGTACGATACCGAGTTTGCCGTTCTGGCGAACGAAAACGGCCGTCGCGGATC
>Ga0207099_1100_pt1 | contig 16657 bp, 8 predicted proteins | sample Alteio_BWMinHeat_85_FD_153521 | JGI IMG/M metagenome (GOLD analysis project Ga0207099, IMG submission 153521) | Enriched cells from forest soil in Barre Woods Harvard Forest LTER site, Petersham, Massachusetts, United States -... | ecosystem: Environmental > Terrestrial > Soil > Temperate forest >... | reverse complement strand
CTCTTGGGCTTCGCGGTCCACGAGGGCAAGTGGCTCCTCGTCGGCGGGCGCACCAACGGATTCCACCGGACCTCGATCCCTGAGAGCACGTTCCCGTCGCGGTTCGCGAACGAATACCTGTACGTCGTCGATCCGGGCCGGAACGCCTCCTGGAAAGTAGCCCTGCCGGAGAAGTACCGGTTCGAGCTCCGGGCGACGAACGCCGAGTTCTACCAGGACGGGCCCGTCCTATACGTTGTCGGCGGGTACGGGTCGAAAACCGACGCGGACGCGGACGGCGACTACCAGACGTTTCCGACCCTGACCGCGATCCGGGTGCCGGAGGTCGTCGCGGCCATCATCGGCAACAAGTTCGACCAGATCGAGTCCGCGATCACCTCAGTTACCGACGATAGGATGCGAGTGACCGGGGGTGGGCTCCAGAAACTCGACGACACCTTCTACCTGGTGTTCGGTCAGAACTACGACAAAAAGTACAAGGGGGCGGTCACCGGCAAATACACGGACGAGGTGCGGCGGTTCAAGATCCGACTGACCGACACCGGCCCGTCGATCTCGGACTACGAGGCGATCAGCGACCCGATGGGGCGCGGGGCGCAGTCGGAGTACCACCGCCGCGACCTCAACGTGGCCGCGGCCGTTCGCCCGGACGGGCGCCTCGGGATCAGCGCGTACGGCGGGGTGTTCACCAAAAGCGGCGAGGCCTGGCGCCGGCCGGTGTACATCGACCAGAACGCCGCAGGGAAGGCGACTGTGGCTGTGGACGCCAAGTTCGAGCAGAAGATGTGCCAGTACGACGCCGCCCGGGTGCTCATGTTCGACCCGGTGTCCAAAACCATGTACACCACGATCCTCGGGGGCATCACGCTGTTCTACTACAACGAGGACGGGCAACTCGAAAAGAGCAACTTGAACAACTTCATGCCCTTCACACGGGCAATCACCACCCTCGCACGCGGACCCGACGGGGCCACCGTCGAGACCCCACAATCGGCCGGCGACGGTTTGCCGGTCTACGTCGGTGCGGACGCAGCGTTCCTCCCACTGCACACCCTCCCGCGGGCGACAAAGACGGCCGACGTCCTGGACTACTCCAAACTTCCGGCCGGGGCGAAAGTGTTGGTCGGCCACCTCTACGGCGGCATCCGGTCGTCCGCCCAGCAGGTCAACGGGTTCAACCCATCGTTTGCCAGCAGTACCATTTACGAGGTGTACGTCGAGCGGAAATAGATGATTCGACGAGGGGCGTCGGAGCGACGGCTGCCGCGGCGGTGGGTTGTCAGTGGTAACTTGGAGTTCCGGACTGACGTGAAGTCATCCCGACTGTTGGAACTCAAGCTAAGCGGCAACGCTGGTAATCGGCGCCTAAAAGGGACCCACATCGGCGCGTAAAAGGGACCCACCTGGATTCAGGGTTCACCTGTCATGGCTGGTCCTTCTGGACCAATAGCGACCTTGCGGTGGGTCCATTTTAGATGCCGATTTCGGTCGCGGGGTGGGTCCCTTTTACGTGCGGATTACCAAACGCAAACAGCAATCAGGCCGAGGCGGCGTTCGTAACTGCTGCCCGCTTGCCTAAGTACAAACGCTTACGGTCGTGTTTTCCCGGCCCATGTCGCCGCTTTGACGCCAGGCTTGATCTCGGCTTCGCTCGATCCGAACAGTTTACACGCGGAAAGATCCTTGCCCCCGATGAGCTTGGCGACCCAATCCCAGGTCTTCGCGGGATCTGGCCGAATAATGGCGAATTCCGTGAAGTACTGACTAACTATAGGCGTGTTGGGCGGATTCAGGGGACATCCCGAAAAATAGAACGAATGCGGGCGACGGTAGAGCGCCGCGGATTTGTCGACTGGGTCTGGCTCCCACACGCTCTTGAACGCATATCCAAACAGGACGGCCCCGTCCGCGGTCCTGTCGGGGCCGGCGCCTGTCTGAATAGGAGGCTTGGTAGGATCTGGATTCGTCCAGAAAGAATACGCCTGCACCCGCCCGTCTAGTCGCTCGCTGTCGCCCTTGCTGTACGGAAGGTGCTTGATGAAATCACGGTGCGGCGGGTAGTTCAAATCCGAGAACAGGCAGATTGGCGGCATTCCCTTCGGACGATCCTTGTCATACGTGATGAAATATGCCTTGTTCCCCAGCGAGACAAACGATGAGGAAAAATGGTTGTCGATGGGGAAAATAGGCAGGCTCCACTCATCGTAATACTCCATCATCGCGCCCTCTTCGCCGTTGGGTCCACGCCAGGTGCTGTCGTAGTAGGATGTGCCGATAGAAAGCTGATAGTCGACGCCCTCTTTTAAGGCAGGCGGCGGCCCGTCGTAGGGAGGGGGGAAATCCACATATTTGTTGAACACCCGGTACATCGTCCATTTGGCCGTCCAGTACTCGGGATACAGTGGATCGGACGGCTCGCCAGGCCCGCGTTGATAGAGGCAGTCGGCGCAGGCGCATGGACTGTATTTTGGAGGGTTGTGAACGCCGTAGGTCGGATAGAAGACCTTCGGTTGGGGGTCGCTGTTTGTCATAAGCCTTCCCTCTCAACGCAGATGCGATCAAATGGTGTTGTCAGTTTAGCTGTTAGTGGACTACGTAGGAGCGAAATTCAAGGACATTTCCGTCACGAAGCTCGTGCCACAATTGTAGCCGCGCTCTCCGTCACCGTGCAAACCAGCGGCAGTTTCATCCTGGTCCCGTTGCTGATCCGCACTTGGTGGCAGTTGTAGCACTTCTTCGAGTGCGGAAACTCGTCTGGCATCATGCGCCACTTGCACCCACTCCGAGACAGAATAGCGCGCTAATAAATGCCTCCCGCGGGTTTGTCTTGCACGGCCGCCCGTCTGGCTTGGCTTCCGGCAGCATTGGTTTGATGAGCTTTTACAGCTCACCTGTCAGATCGATGAGGTTTGCGTATGGCCTTTTTTCCATGCCCCTGTTTTATTGAACCCGGGGTTTAGGAACAGCTTGTCAGACTGCATGGTCAACGCCCACGCAGAACGACGCCCAGTCCGCTTGGCTGGCAGTCCTCCGGCTCTTCTGCGACTCCCCTGATCCCCCGTCTTTCCGCTCTAGCCCCACGACGAGCCGTTGCCGTCGGCAGGCCGGCGTTCATAAAGCCAACAGGGAAATAATGGCTCTCGCCACGATTGTGTCGTTACTTAAACCCCTCACTTCAATCTTGCCAAGTCCTAGTGGCACGGTAAGTTCCGTAGACGTGTCGTCCGACACCGGCCCTCCTGTGATGTGACACTGTCCTGCGTAGACCTCGAGGGAAGTGATGTGCAAGGTACGGCAAACTAGCGTGTATCCGTCGTCGTTGGGGACCACATTGATGTCAAGGTTGTAGACTGGCATTCGCGAGAGCTCCAACGACGCCCTGGTGTTGAGATCCTGATTCTTGTCCGTAATATCGCGAAACGTCATCCGGTAGACGACATCGGGCTGGATACCCAAATCCTCAAGAAGCTTGCCCTCGTTTTTTCGAACTCGAACACAACGGCGAAGTGTCAAGCCGAATACCACATCTGTCGGCATGTCCTCCAAGCCACCTCGGCTTTGATAGAAATACACGTAGAGGCCGTTCTTGGCCCACGGCAGGTACCGGAGCGTGTGCGTGAGAGTCCCGTCCTGGACGCGCCAAACTAAGCCATCATACTCCTGCTGCGCGGCGGATAGGGATGCTCCGTCAGAGAGGGATACTCCCTCCCTATTGAACGCATCTACGATTTCCTGCGAGATTACTCTCACGTCGAGTGTGGCCTTGAAACTGGGATCCAGTTGAAAGTCAGGGTTCAACAGGCGAACGTGGTCCCAGAGCTTAAGATTGTTGCCCCCCGCAGCGGCCATATTCTCGTCTGTGCAGAGTAGTCTCCCGATCCCGTGGTCAATGAAACCCGCAGCGAAAATGTCCGCAGTGCTGAATGCAAGCGCGTCACTAATCAGGACAACCGGCCCGAAGTATTTCTGACCCACCTGGTTTGCATCATCGTCCGTGCCCTCCATGGGATAACCCTGCGAGTAAGGTTCCCCGGAAGTGAAGGCTTCCTCGATAGACGGCCTCCACGTCTGAAATTCGTCCGTCGCATTGGCCATGGCCCGAATGGCAGGTGTCACCCGGAACTCGAACCGCGTCGGCGTGACGCGTTGTGGAGTGAACAGCTGCAGCAGTCGCTCCCCGGCCGCGATGTAGCCGCCGGAGTTCCCGCGCATGTCGATGATGAGGCCGTTCCGGGGAATTTGGAAAAGCACCGGGATGAAGGCGTTGACGAGGTCGTCGACGCCGCTGACGTTGAAACTAAACAGCCGCACATAACCGAATGTGCCGTGCTCCGTCATGATCGACCCGTAATCGAAGAAATCGACCGCCGTCCCGTCAATATTCTTGACGGTGTACGAGCCGAAGATCTGAGGTACGCCGGGCTCTATGGGCGCGAGGGGTGTATCGAACGACCGATCGAACGAAGCGGGTGCGAACCGCACCCGCCTCGCGTGTTGCATGTGAAGCAGTTCGAGATCCCCACCGAAACCAGTGAGGTTCCGGCCGATGGACGGCGTCATTGGTGGTGTCGCCTCAAAACCTACCCAGGTAAACCGCTCCTCATATGTGGCGCCTTCCAGCAAGAACCGCAGGTCCACCCATTCCTCTAGTGGAGATGAGAAACGACTTAACGAACGGTAAGTCAGAAATGCGAGACTTCGGGCCAGTGATGCAGCCTCGTTCCCGCCGTCAAAGATGTTGGCGTTGAGGCGGACATACCGTTCGATAGGGATGCTGTTCCAGTGCGTGACGAGTGCCCCGACCCTCAATTGGTTCGCGGTGGGCCCTGACGCAATCTTGGTCACTACGTACTGCACGTTCTCGCCATCCCAGCAGCGTTCGATTGTAAAAGGCAGAACGGCGGACTTGCCGAGGGGGATTCTTCCGTAAAACCATAGGTGCCGGTCTCTGGTTCGAGGGATCATTTGCGTGATGCTCTGATGAAACTCGGCATCAGTTATCGACTCCATGGAGGATCCCAAAAGATCCAGCGCACGGACAGGGTCAAACCCGTACATAGACTTCTTCCGCTCAAGGTGGACGTAGAAGTTCACCAGGCCCAACCGCAACTGGTCCACGATGCGGTGACGTTCGGGAGTGGAATAGGTCGTCGCTGCCACAAGCTTGTCCGTGTCGAATATGAACTGGCGGCCCAACACCCTTCCAGCCGGCGACTTAAGATTGCGTCCACTGGCCTGAGCTTCCCGAAGGAATCGCCCCATCGAATCCCCGATAGGTGTCGTTTGGTTAGGTAGCGGCGTCGCCATGGTTTCCGGCCTTCCTCTTTTTGTCGGTTAGTTTGGAATGGAGTTGGTTCAGATCAGAATTGACGTTCGTTGTGAAGAACTCCTTGCGATGGATCGATTGCGATTCCCGCCCGAAAGCAGGAAACAGTAGCAGGACGGTGGCTAACACAACAGGTTGTGCATCTGGCGACCAAATCGCACAAATCTTGCGTGTGTAGGCAACTAGTCGCTTAAGTTCAGACCCGACGCAAGAGACCTTTGGCGACGTGGAAGCGCGCGAGCACTTTTGGCGTTTTACTTCGACAAAAGGAACTGAACGCCTCCGACACGAAGTCTGGCGGTACTCACATGTACGGTCTCTTTTCCAGGTATGGTCAACAACGCGTAGGGCACTACAACGATCTTTAGCTCATTTAGATCTACATCGCCAAGCGCGGAAACGGCTTCAGAGATATCGAATGTGTCGCCCCCGCCATGCGCGGCGGGCATTCCGTTGTCCCCGTGATTCTCAGGTCGGTTTGTCTTACTGGCTCCAGCTGCGCCAGTTAGCTGATGCCGAAACAACGCAACTGAACCGACGTAACTTTTGTCACTGCGGCGCAGCGCAGCATTATTAGGCTTGGCCGTAACATGGATATCGAAGCCCGTCGCCGGCACTAAACCTAAATCGAGATTTGCCAGCCGCATCATCAGATGCTGGCCCTTTTCTGGCGTGGCATTTGTTGCTCGCATGTCACGGTGTGCTTTGAAAGGCGCAATAAGCCGTGTCTTGGTCTGATCACGCAACGGCACTACCGTCCGTCCGAGGGGCAGCACCGCAAACTCAATGCGTTCTTGGGCTACGATTTCCAACTTAATGCGGTGTGCAATCACCTTTGTAGAAAGCTTGTCAATATCCGGCAGTTCAAGCGGCTTATCGCATTTTGTGGCCTTGTCTTCAAACTCAATGCCAAGGGCGCGATGGCTGAAGTAGTTTTGTCGTGGTTCGTTTACAACCTGTGGCCTGCCCTGCTCGTCAACATCCCAAAAAAACCACGGTCGTTCGCTAAACCAATAGGCGGGGGGACACTTCCCCCATGACTTGCCTGGCATACATGACCACACCGCCCAAAGACGATCAATATTTGAGTGATGCACACAAAAGATAGGATCGAAGCCAGCTGTTGGCGGCTGCGCCATAGCGCCGGTAACGGTATCTGAGCCATCTGCAAGCGTGACACCCTCTGGTAGCGGGATGACGCCCCCTACAGCGCGGTGGATGTGATCGTGCGGTCGGCTTTCCAGAAGACCTCGTGTCGTCGGGTCCTCGTCCGCATAACCCCCTCCAAGGCCTTGCGTTTCAGTTTCGCCGAAAAAAAAAGGCGTCGCGAGGGCTGACGAGCTGTCAACAGCATCGTCGGTCAGTTCCAGTAGCGGCAAGCCAACGGCGAAGGGATGATCGTATCCTGTGAAATAGGTGTCCCGCTGTGCAAGGAACAGAGGATTCGGTTGCTTTGGGTCCCCATCAACATATTTCTCGCCGAATGCCTTTGGAAACGTCCGGTTGCTTTTGTCTTCGTAATCCCAATAGGGAAGGGAAAACTCCTTATCCTCCGTGTGCATGCGGAGGATCTTTTCGAAGTAATATGTGTAGCCGCGGTGCCAGGGAAGGAAGTTCGCTGATTCCTCCCCATTGTGCGGACATTGATTCCAGTAGCGCTTTTGAAATACGGCGTCGAAGGCGTCCTGGCCTGCAGTGTCAAGCTTCTCCCTTGCTGCTTTCACCATTTCGGGTGGGACTCCGTGTATTGCTGCCTGGTAAAACCAACTGAATGGGTCATACGGTTTGCGCTGCTTCATTGCCGCGACGCCCTTTCGTAATGCCTTGAGCATGCGGTCGGACTTGAGAAACTTACTTAATGGCATGCGAGGGGCGTAGCTCGACTTTGGGATTACTTGCGGCGTAGCGCTTGCAGTCCCATTGTTCTGCACGATATGCGCCCCAGAGGCTACTTCTTGGTGTTGGGCGCGCGCGCATGTCAGCACTAGAAAGGCGGAAGCGGCGGCAATGGACATTAACTGGCGCATTCGGCGCACGACTGGCTGCATTTCGTACCCCTTTCGGCGCGCAAGTCTTGGATGGCAAGCAGTCAGCGTAGCATCGCTTGCTGATCAAGAACCGGCGGCTGGACTCGTACCCATACGCAACAAGGCACATCGCGCAAAATGTGGAAATTGTTTAGAGGCCTCATCCGTCAGATGCGACCGTGCAGGGTGATTTTGACCGGGCGGAGGATTGATGCAATGACCTAAACAGGCTATTCTCTTTACTTGCCCTGCGTCGCAGGAGGCAAGAGTTCCATGGGATCCAGGATCGCGCTTGTTGGGCCGCCTTCGCTTTGTAGAAGTGCCTTCCACCACACGGCAGAGAGTTCATCGGGAAGGCCCCCGTGGAGCTGCGAAGCAGCCACGACTTGCCCAAGCCGCCGGCGCCGAAAAACATCGGAACTAACGGCCGCCGGGGACACAAAAATGTATCGCAAAGCCGGGTTGCTACGCCAGCTGCTTTTGAAATGTCAGTCTTTGGCCGTGCGCTGGATTTTGAATAGCACCCAGCGGTTCGATGCAGTAGCACCTAGCGGTTGACCGGCGGCGCGGGTATACTCCACCGCACCCCAAACGGGCTGCGCAAATGGCACTAGTCACCATCGACAACCCAATCTTGAACTCGCCCTACCGCGAGCCGACTCGGCATTTCCGACTCGACGCCGACAACCAGGTCACCAGTACAATTGACGGCGGGCGTCGGGGCAGCAGCTATTTCCTTCCGATTGCCGCGCCGAAGAAAAGGGGAACGCCGGGGCTTTTCGACGAGGTCGAGGAGAAGAAAACTGACAGCGGCTACGTCAACCGAATCCGGCAACTGGTGCAGCATTGGCGAGGGCTGGGTTGGCCCGACATTACCCCGGTAACCCGCGCCCTGCTGGAACACTGGCACGCGGATGACCGCTTCCGGCCGTTGTTCTTTTGCCAGCAGGAGGCGCTCGAAACCTTCGTCTTCATCACCGAAGTCGCGAAACTGACCAAGTATGGGCACGACTGGATCGACAAGCACCTTCGAGAAAAGGCGGAAGAGGCCGGGACCGACCTGTTCCGCGTCGCGTGCAAGATGGCGACCGGTAGCGGCAAGACGGTCGTGATGTCTATGCTCATCGCCTGGCAGGTGCTCAACAAGTGCCGCTACGCCCACGACAACCGCTTCACCGACGCCTTCCTTATCGTTGCGCCGGGTATCACTGTCCGGGACCGGCTGCGCGTGCTTTTGCCATCCGACCCCAACAACTACTACAAGGAACTGGACATCGTCCCGACAGAATTTCGGGGCGATTTGGGCACCGCGAAGATCGTGGTTACTAATTTTCACGCCTTCATGCTGCGCGAGAAGGGCGACGCGGGCGGCCTGACCAAGCGGGTGCTCACCGCGAACACGCCTGGCGCGTTCACGGAGTCGCGCGACGAGATGGTGAACCGCGTCTGCAACGACTTGGGCAAGCACCGCGAGATCATGGTCATCAACGACGAGGCGCACCACTGCTACCGCGGCAAGCCGGAAGCGGTCAAGGAAAAGATGACTAGGGAAGAGGCGGGCGAGGCCAAGGAGCGTGCGGAAGAAGCCCGCCTGTGGATCTCGGGCCTGGAGGCGGTTCACCAGAAGATCGGCGTGAAGGCCGTGTTCGACCTGTCCGCCACGCCCTTCTACCTAAAGGGATCCGGCTACCCTGAGGGAACCTTATTCCCCTGGGTAGTGTCCGATTTCTCGCTGATGGACGCCATCGAGTGTGGCATTGTCAAGGTCCCGCGCGTGCCCATCGCGGACAACGCCATGACGGGCGACTACCCGAAGTACCGAAACCTTTGGGTGGAAATTCGCGAGGGCTTGAAGGACGTGCGCCGCGGGCCGGAAACCGCGCACAAGCCTCCCCTGCTGCCGGGGTTGCTTGATGGGGCGCTGCAGAGTCTTTACGAGCATTATGCTAGGAAGTTCGTGGAGTGGGAGGCCGACGAGGAATCGCGGGCCAACGGCAGCACGCCTCCTGTGTTCATCGTCGTCTGCAACAACACTAACGTCAGCAAGGCGGTTTTCGATCACATCGCCGGCTACGAGACGGAACACTACCATGCCGAAGGTGAGCCAGTCGTCGCGCCCGGCGCGCTGGCGCTGTTCAGCAATGTGAAGAACCAGCGCTGGCTGCATCGGCCGAACACGATCCTCGTGGACAGCCGGCAACTCGAATCCGGCGAAAGTATGTCCGATGACTTCAAGAAGCTCGCAGCGATCCAGATCGGGGACTTCAAGGCCGAATACCGCCGACGGTTCCCGGGGCGCGACACCCAAAAGTTGACCGACGAGGATCTCACGCGCGAGGTTCTGAACACCGTCGGCAAGCCAGGCAAGCTTGGCGAGCACATCCGTTGCGTCGTATCCGTTTCTATGCTCACTGAGGGATGGGACTGTAACACAGTGACGCATATCCTCGGAGTGCGGGCATTCGGCACACGGCTGTTGTGCGAGCAGGTGATGGGCCGCGGGTTGCGCCGAAGGAGTTACACGGTTGGTGACGACGGCCTGCTGACGCCGGAGTACGCGGACATCTACGGCGTTCCGTTCAGCGGCTTCCCGGTCGCCGGCCTGCCCGAAAAGCGTGCCCCAGCCACGACGAAGCCCGGCAAGTCCGTCCGCGCCATCCCGGAACGACTGATCGACTCCCCCTGGCTTGAAGTCACCTTCCCCCGCGTCAGTGGTTACCGGTTCGACATTCCGGCAGAACGGCTCACAGCGACTTTCGACAAGTCGCACCGCGAAATTCTCACCACGCAGGACATTCCGACGCGCACTCTGAACGCGCCCATTTTTGGGGAGAAGGCGGAACTCACGCTGGAAGAGGCAAAGGGGCTGCGGCCCCAAACGGTTGCCTTCATGCTTGCGACGCACTTGCAACAGCACCACTTTCCCGACCGTCCCTGGCTGTTTCCGCAGCTGCTCGGCATCGTCCGGGACTGGCTTGGAGACCCGGACGGCAATTCCCCTAACGTGGATTATGGCGACGACACCTTCCCCGGCCTGCTGGTGTTTGGTCAGAAGAAGAGCGCGGTGTGTGAAAAGGTTGCTCGCGCCATTATTGCCGCGTCCGGCGGGGCGCGACAGTTGCGGGCCGAGTTGCCAGCGTCCGATTTCCTCGGCACCACTGCGGGTGTGTCGTTCGACACGATCAAGGACTGCTGGACGACCGATCCAGCAAAGTGCCACTTCAACCTTATGCCGCAGGACAGCGATTGGGAAACCATCGTGGGCAGCAAGCTGGAAGAGATGGACGAAGTGCGGGCCTACGCCAAGAACCAGGGCATCGGCTTTCGCATCCCGTACACCTGCGACGGACGGCCTGGCAACTACTACCCTGACCTCATCGTGAAGATCGACGACGGCCACGGCGCCACGGACCTGCTGAACGTCATCCTCGAAGTCTCTGGCCAGAAAAAGAAGGAGAAGGACGCCAAGGTGCAAACCACGAAGACGATGTGGGTCCCGGGCGTAAACAACCTCGGCACCTTCGGCCGCTGGGCGTTTCTGGAGATCGACGGGTCGAACCTGCACAAGACCAAGCAGGAAATCCGCAAGCTTTTGAAGGGCGGCGCGTAAGCGAGCGGCGTGGTGTTAGCAAGCCGGTGTGCAGCAACGGAGTTGTTTTCGATGGCCAAGAGCAAGAAGCCCGCCGTGTCCGTCTCGGTTGCTGCCCACAAGCATCCGACCGACAAGCGGCCGAACATCCCCACCCGCGAAACGGCCGCGTTTGCGAAGGAGAACGGCGTGCAGCCGTTCGTCGTTCACCGCGACCGGTCCCTAGACCCGCAGCTCGTCTGGAAAGGCAAGGATGAGCAGGACGCCAACGCGCTCGAAGTGCCAGCGGTGCCGATCCACGTTCAAGAGAAGATCCACCCACAGGCCATCATCGAGGCTGTGAAGGCGTGGGCCAAGCAAGGCAAGCCCGTGGCCGACCTGTTCGCCGACTTCAACGGGCTGGACGACTTCGCCAAGAAGCTGGAGTTCTACCAGCACGACCAAAACTGGACGAACCGGCTGATCCTCGGCGACAGCCTGCTCGTGATGGCCAGCCTCGCCGAGAAGGAGCGCCTACGCGGCCAGGTTCAGTGCATCTACTTCGACCCGCCCTACGGCATCAAGTTCGGCAGCAACTGGCAGGTCAGCACCCGCAAACGCGACGTAAAGGATGCCAAGGCCGACGACCTGACGCGCCAACCGGAGCAGATCAAGGCCTTCCGCGACACCTGGGAACTCGGCATCCATAGCTACCTGAGCTACATCCGCGACCGCGCCGCCGCCGCCCGCGACTTGCTCACCGAATCCGGCAGCATCTTCGTCCAGATCGGCGACGAAAACGTGCATCTCGTGCGCTCGCTGTTGGATGAAGTCTTCGGCAGCGAGAACTTCTGCTCCCTCATTTCTTACGCGAAGACCAGCACTACCACCGGCCGACTGCTTCCGGGCACCGCTGACTACATTCTCTGGTACGCAAGAGACACCGACCAAGTGAAGTATCACCAGTTGTTCGTTGAGAAGTCAATGGGAGGAGCTGGAGGTGGAAAATACGACCAAGTTGAATTGCCCGATGGTTCGCGCCTATCGATGACCGCGGCGGAAAGTGGGAATAAATCAACTTTGCAAAACGCACGTCCGTACCGACTTGACAACCTAACGTCACCTCGTGTTAGAGAAGCCAGAACTGGTTACTTTTCCATCGAAGTTGGCGGGAAGTCCTTTCTTCCGAACGCTGGTGAGTGGAAAACTAACGCCGCGGGGATCAACCGACTTCTTCTTGCGCGCCGGATTGCGGCTACAGGAAACACATTGAGCTACGTCCGGTTCATCGACGATTTCCCCGCATTCGCACTCTCAAATGGCTGGATGGATATTGGTGGGATTCAAAGCCGAGCCGACCCAAAGATCTACGTCGTCCAAACATCCGCAACAGCAATTCAGCGCTGTATACTGATGGTAACCGATCCCGGCGACCTGGTTCTCGACCCGACGTGCGGCAGCGGCACGACGGCTTACGTTGCTGAACAGTGGGGCCGGCGGTGGATCACAATCGACACCTCCCGCGTCGCGCTGGCCCTGGCCCGTACCCGACTCATGGCCGCACGCTTTCCCTACTACCTGCTCGCCGATTCGCCCGAGGGTCGCAAAAAGCAAGCCGAGCTGACCGGCACGCCGATCGACCCCAGCGGGCCCGCCCCGCAGCGCGATATGCACAAGGGGTTCGTGTACCGCACCGTGCCGCACGTCACCCTCAAAAGTATCGCCAACAACCCCGACATCAAGGAAGGGATGACCCGCGAGCAGATCGACCAGGCGATTGCGAAGCACGCCGACACCGAAACGCTGTACGACCAGCTTTACGAGGACAAAAACACTGTGCGTGTGACGGGGCCGTTCACCGTGGAGGGCCTGTCACCGCACCTGAAATTGCCCGTCGGGCCGCCAGCCGACGCGACGGCGGCAGCTGCGGCCGCACTTGCCACGACCGCCAACTTCAGCCAGATGATCCTTGACAACCTCCGCAAGGCCGGTGTGAAAGGGACGGACAAGCGCCAGCGGATCAGCTTTGTCCGGCTCGACACGTTCCCCGGTCAATACATCCAGGCAGAGGGCGAGACGGATACGGGTGCTGCAGTACGCGTGAGCATTGGCTCGGAGTTCGGCACAGTGGGCGACGCCGACATCAAAAAGGCCGCGCTGGAAGCGATCAAAGGAAGCCGGTGTGACCTGCTGCTGGTGTGCGCCTTCGCGTTCGAGCCGAGCGTCCATGAGCAGACCGCAGAGCTAACGAAGGAAATCAAGCTCGGCAAACTGACCGTGCTGCCCGTGCGGATGAACCCCGACCTAGCGATGGGGGATGAGCTGCTGAAAAAAACCGGTGCTGGCAACCTCTTCACGGTGTTCGGCGAGCCGGATTTGAAGCTGGCCACAAGGGACGGCAAGGTCGTGGTCACGATCCGCGGCGTGGACGTGTTCGACCCCAGCACCGGCGTGGTGCGGACGGGCGACACTGACGACATCGCGTGCTGGTTCATCGACACCAACTACGACGGGCAGAGCTTCTTCGTCCGCCACGCCTACTTCCTGTACGGAGGTAAGGACACGAAGGAAGGACCTTACGACAAGCTGAAGAAGTCGCTCCGGGCGGAAATCGATGAAAGCGAATGGTCGAAGCTGTACAGCGCCACGAGCCAGCCATTCGACCGGCCAAAGTCGGGCAACATCGCGGTAAAGGTCATCAATCACTTCGGGGATGAAGTGCTGAAGGTCTACCCGGTGCCGGGCGCCCAGTAGGCCAAGTAGCAGGTTCAGATCGATCTTGCTCTGCGGGCGACTGCAGCGCTCTCCGCAAGTGATTGGCAGTCCGATGTTGGTTGCAAAGCCGGCACAGCGTATCCAGCTGATGACCCATCGCATGACGGATGACCTCGCTTTTGTTGGGTAACGGAGGCTCCCTAGCGGGGAGATGCCCCATGGCAGGAGAGAATGCACCACAACTTGTCCAGCAATACTTCCGCGTAAAGGCTCGCCAGCTCGCGACGATGGCGGACCTACCCATCTGTGAGCACAACTCCCTCGCCGGCAGCCACCGCGAAGAGCTGCAACGGATTTTCCTGCAGGAGATCCTTCCACGGCGCTTCGCCGTTGGGCGGGGCATGGTGTATGGGCCGATTCACCGCAGCAAGGAGGCAGACATCGTCCTCTGGGACGCCCAGAACTTCCCGAGCCTGCCCCTGCAAGACCACTCGTTTTTCTTCGCCGAGTCTGTGCGGGTCGTCTTGGAATGTAAGAGTCGATGGACCGACAAAGCCTTTAAAGACGTTCTCGACAAATGCCGCGCCGTCCGGGACATTATTGCATTGCCTTCGCCCGATACCCTGGACGATCGAATAAACATGATCGAGCAGGTCGTTGGGGCAATGCAAAGTGGCAAGGAACTAGCCGGCATCCTCATCAACAGGCCGCATATCGCTTCTGCTGCGATTTTCCTGCGCGGCGGCGCTACTTTCACGGCCGAATCGATCAACGACGAAGATCTGAAGCATGTCGATGACTGCTGGCCCGATCTCCTACTGCTGCTCGAACCGGGCCGTGTCGTCGTGAAGAACTACTTGCAAACGAGTGCAATGGGTGGACGTGGCCTGATCAAGTTCTTTGAGCCCGGCGAAGATGCTCTCGCCCTATTCACGTCCGAGCTGTTGCGAAAGCTCGCAGAACGCTCCGTACAGGTCGAAGAGACCTTCTATCTTCAGAATTATCTTTTCGGAATCGAGGGCATGAATGCGGTCGAAGAGTTCGAGTTTCCGCTTACCCGTCCCATGACGACGAGGACTCCGATTCACTGGGAGCCGGGGGAGCATCATGCCAAGTGACGACATGCGCGTGAGTTGCTTTCGCCCTTAAGTTGTTTCTCAGGCTCAGGCACTAGCACTCAGCGGGCGCCAAGAAGGCCCCGGCCCAAGGAACGCCCGCCGGCGTTTGGATGCCGGCGGCCCAAAACTGAAATGCTGAAACTGCACTTCCCGGAGGCTTCATGACTGGCGGCATCTTTATACTCCATGACGACGGCAAGCTCGACGAAAAACCCCCGATCTGGGACCGTTCCGCACCGCCTAATGGTTGCCAAACATCGCCCACCGGTACGCTCGTTGCAGTCCTTGGGCACTTTCCTGAGCCAATGCTCCCGCGACAGAGACAGCGAACCCGGGAAGCGTGCCCGGCACGCCCGAAAGAAAGAAACCCAAGCTACCAACTGGGACAGAGAGGAGCGTCATCCATCGCCCAACTTTGCTGAACATGGTGGCCCGTTGCAGGCTGCGTAGCGCCGCGGCGACTTCAGAGCGGATCGAAGGCAACCCTCGGTCGTCAGTTGCTTCAAGTGTCGCCTTCCAAACTGCAAGCTGCTCACGCAAGGCGGCGGTTGCGGGATCCTTGGCGAGTTTCAACGTGTCCCGCAGCGTCGGTCGAAACGGAATCCTCCCAAGCTCGTCTGAGACAACAGCCAGTAAAGCGTGGTTCCCACGTTCATATGCGTCAGCCTCGGCGAATCTGCCACCTTCGGCTCCGGCCGCGAGACTGAAAGGCACTCGGACCAGCGCGTCACTGTCGTCAGCCGTCGCCACGGTCAGTGCGAACGTCTCGATGCACCTTCGAACCGGACCCCACGCATCGAGTGCTGTTTCCAGATTGAACTGAGCCTTCATGTCTTCATCGGAGAATGGCTGCCAATTGACCTTCTGATGCCTCGCAAAAACTTCTCGCAGCACGCGGTCCATCTTAGTTGGAAATGTCTGCCCGCGCGCGTCCTCGATCCGTTGACACGCGCGGCTCGCTGTCATGACCAAATCGCTAAGGCGCATTACCTCCTCGACCGTCATGTTCATCCCGCGTGCTGAAAGCATTTCAACTACCCACTCGACGGACATACGCTGGGTCACCGGCGGCACGGACCGCGCGGCTGCCGGGGCGACCAAGATCTGCTCCTCAACGAGTTGACCATGAATACCTGTCTTCGGTATCCAATACGGCCAGATGACTGTCGGAGTCATCGTAATCTGCTCAAGCACAACGCGTTTACTCGCAGCGGACGGTTCATCGCGTGTAAATGATTCCAGCCAGAAATCCGTCAGGTGAGGCTGGTCTTCTATCAGCTTTTCCTGTCGCGCTAGGGTGAGGAAGGCGCGAGCTAACGGCTCGTCAAATACGACGCTTTGCGGAAGTTTTGGAGACATACGCACTCCCGATAGCAGAAACAGGTGAAACCCCTGCAAGAGGCTTCACCTGTGAAGACAAGACGACCCATCTCGGACTGTCTTCCAACTGTGCGTTACTTGCCCTGAGCCCACATCTGGTGCCGACCTTTTTGGCGGATGGTCGCCAAGCCGAGCTGATCCCGGCATCCCGGCCTGTGGTTATCCCCAGTGTTCAGCGGGGTGTTTGGGAGTGAAGCGAAAAAAGCGCAAACATCGGCCCTCCTTTCGCATGGCCGTGGCCAGGCCATCACCATTGTATTCGCCCGAAAGTCGAACGCATTTGCGATCCTCGTGCCCGTGTCCGCCAACCCAGTTTTGGGTTTTGCAGGTGCTTGCGGCCAACTGCACTCGTGTTCCGCTGACCACACCGGTCGGGAACCCGATAGAGGTGGGAGCGAACCCGATGTGGCAGCCAGTGGCAGGTTTTGGCGACCCCGAAATCGTGCCTGATTTGACGTAAGCGATTTGGCATTAATTTGTTACAACGAAATCGCGTTGTCAGGGTCCAAAGCCTGTGTTTTCC
>Ga0207099_1099_pt2 | contig 16750 bp, 16 predicted proteins | sample Alteio_BWMinHeat_85_FD_153521 | JGI IMG/M metagenome (GOLD analysis project Ga0207099, IMG submission 153521) | Enriched cells from forest soil in Barre Woods Harvard Forest LTER site, Petersham, Massachusetts, United States -... | ecosystem: Environmental > Terrestrial > Soil > Temperate forest >... | reverse complement strand
CTTCTGCGAATCGAGGAGGAACTTGGTGACAAAGCCGTTTACGGCGGTAAGATGCGCTAAGTGGATCAGACCTACGGCGATTTCCGTGCGCGTCGCGAAGCCACCGTTTGGCAGCGATTGAATCGGATCCTGCGCGTCTTGCTCGTCATCGCACTCTGGCTTGTGATCGTGAGTTTGTTTGTTCCACCGTACAAGAAGCTGACGCAAAGCGGCGCCGAGATCGACAATCTGCAAGCGCAAGTGGACGGGCAGAAGATCCTGCTCGCCCATCAGACCCGGGAAGTGACCTTGCTCCAGACCGATGCGACCTATCTCGAAACCATCGCCCGTGATCGCCTCGATCTCATGAAAGAAGGCGAAACGATTTTTCGCCTCGAGCCGGCGCGGCCTGGAAAGAACAAGCGCGACAATTCCACGCGCTGATAGTTGTAGAGGCGCTTGTGCCAAGCGCCGGCGACGGACAAAGATTGCCGTGCTTTGGAGGCATATTCAGGGATGAGGATGAATAACGAGGGGGAAGTCCGCGATTGTTCACGTTGCTACAAGGGGCCGCTCCAAGATTCATTGATCAAATCAAACTGGCGAACGCGGCACACGCCGTTATCTTTTCAGCCATGGCTAACGAGCTTGCGACTGTCGATGGGGAAGATTTGAAATCGCGTGTCCGCGACTTGGGGAGGTTTCTTTGACCTCTCCAAGCTGCAAAATGATTTAGCCGCACTTGAGGGGCGGATGAGCGCCCCAGATTTTTGGTCTAACCGCGAACGCGCTCAAGCCGATGTCGAGGAAGTCTCCCGCTTGCGCTCGCTCATCAATCCCTTGCGCGAACTGGAACGTGAAGTTGAAGACTTCGGGGCATTGCAGCAATTAGCCGCCGAAGAAACAGACGCCGGTGCGCGCACCCGCGCCGAGCATGAAGTCGCAGCCGAGCACGACCGGCTGGTCCGCAAGCTCGAGGAATTTGAGCTGTGCCAATTTCTTTCCGGCGAAAACGATCGCGCCAATGCGTTCGTGACTATTCATTCCGGCGCGGGCGGGACGGAATCGTGCGATTGGGCGGACATGCTCTTGCGCATGTATCAGCGTTGGATCGAGCGCAATAGATTCAAATCGCAGATTGTCGATCTACAGGTTGGCGAAGAAGTCGGCATCAAATCGGCCACGTTGCTGGTAAGTGGCGAATACGCCTACGGTCATCTTCAAACCGAGCGCGGCGTGCATCGGTTGGTGCGCATCTCGCCTTTCGATGCGAACAAACGCCGTCACACTTCCTTTGCCAGCGTCGATGTTGTCCCGGAGATCGCCGATTCCGCACCTATCGAAATTAACCCGGTCGATCTGGAGATCGACACCTTCCGTAGCGGCGGAAAAGGAGGGCAGAACGTCAACAAAGTTGAAACCGCCGTGCGCATCGCGCACAAGCCGACCGGCATCGTCGTTGCCTGCCAGGCGGAGCGCAGTCAGGGGCGCAACCGCGAGCTCGCGCTCAAAATGTTGAAAGCGAAACTGTACGAAATTGAGCAGGACAAAAAGCGTGCCGAGATTGATCGACAATATGGCGAGAAAGGCGACATCGCCTGGGGCAGCCAAATTCGCTCGTACGTTTTCCAGCCATATCAAATGGTGAAGGACCACCGCACCGGCGTCGAGAGCAGCAATGTTCAAGCGGTGATGGACGGCGAGATCGACATGTTTATCCAGGCGAAATTGCGCGGAGAGAAAGCCGCGAAAGACCAGGAAATATTGTAGCGGCGCTCCGTGAGCGTCGCATTATTGATTCGATCGGCAAAGCTGCAATTGAAAGCGTGCATCGAATTCTCCGCGGTTGTGTGCGCGGCAACAAGCCAGGCAGGCAACCGCGCCTCGCACCCGGCGCACGCGTTGGAAATCGCGGCGACAGTTGGGACATCGATAAACGAAACACGCTGCATACCTTTTTGCTTGGAACGGTAAGTTATGACAGCGCACTTCGTCGCCAATGCCAAGATCGCGACATGCGTCGCGCCATTCTGCGCCATGCGGTAAGATTCGGCGCCGCCCCGAGCGCAGTTGCGCAAGCAGATGAGCGATTTCGTGGCGCAACGTTCGATCAATCTCCTCAACGCCGTGCTCGCAGAGGCGTGGATTTAGCGAGATCAATTTTTTGCGAAAGTGTGCATGCCCGGCGCAGGTTTGCAGCCGGGGATTCCATTCGACTCGAACGGAATCCGCGAGCCGAGTTGCACCGAGAGCGGACAAAATGTCGCGCGCCGTCGTTTCAAGAGCGACATCTCGACCGGCGCGGGGATGAATGGTCGATCTTTGGAACGCGAATTCGAGTTGCTTAAGCAACCGCATACGCGCCGCTTTTTGTTTTCGTCTTTACGAGTCTAGTGAAAATGCGATCAATCGCGTCCGCGGCACGCTCGATTTCGTCGGTACTGGTCTGTTTACCTAACGAAAAACGAACGGCCGAACTTGCGCGTTCCATCGATAGACCCATCGCCAGTAAAACATGTGACGCTACCACCGAGCCGACCATGCAAGCCGACCCGCTCGACGCGCAAACGCCTTCCAAATCGAGCGCCATCAGCATCGTCTCCGAATCGATGTCCGGAAAACTCACGTTAAGTGTATTCGCCAATCGGTGATCGACATCGCCGTTTTGCACTGCGCTTGCAAAAGATTTTTCGATTCGATTCCACAACTCATCACGCAATCTTTTCTCTCGCTCGCGGTCATCTTCTTGCTCGACCCATTCCGCTGCCGCAGCCATCCCCGCAATCGCCGCCACATTTTCTGTTCCGGGCCGCCGTTCGTTTTCGTGCGCGCCGCCGAACATGATCGGTTGGATCGACAATCCGCTACGCAGAAAGAGCAAACCAGCGCCTTTCGGTCCATAAAATTTGTGCGCGGCGAAACTGGCCGCGTCGACGAGTGAAAGGTCGGTGTCGATCTTGCCGAAGGATTGCACCATGTCGATGTGAAGCAGGACGCCTTTAGTACGGCAAATCTCCGAGATCTCGTGCATCGGCTGGATCACTCCGGTCTCGTTGTTCGCCGACATGATTGAGACTAATCGCGTCTCAGGGCGAATCGAATCGGCGAGTTGATCAAGATCAATAATTCCTTGGCGCGAAACATTCAGCCAGATCACTTCAAAGCCTTCGTGTTTCTCCAGATATTCGAGCGCGTTAAGCACCGCGTGATGCTCCGCCTTGTTCGAAATCACGTGACCGCCACGCGAGGATCGACATCGAGCAAGACCGAGCACCGCGAGATTGCACGACTCCGTTCCGCCGCTTGTAAAAATAAGCTCGTGCGGTTTCGCGTGCAGAAGTGAAGCGAGCTTGTCGCGCGCATCATCGATTGCCGCGCGTGCCTCGCGCCCGGCCGCGTGAACGCTCGACGGATTTCCAAAATGTCGATCCAAGTACGGCAGCATCGCCGCGCGCGCTTGATCGCACATTGGCGTGGTCGCGTTATAATCGAGATAAATCATCCGGTGAATGCGCCACTCGGCTCCGCCGTTTTGTGTGGCCACTTCGGCATGATGCGCAGTTGTTTCTCCTCATAATAGACCAGCGAATCTGGCGGGACGCTTTGCACGAGAAAGACGTTGCCGCCGATTGTCGATCTTGCTCCGATCACCGTCTCACCGCCAAGAATGGTCGAGTTCGGATAAATGGTCACCTCGTCCTCGACCTTTGGATGCCGTTTGCCGCCTTTCTTGATTTTGCCGTGTTCATCTTTTTGGAAGCTGCGCGCGCCGAGCGTCACGCCGTGATAAAGTTTTACATGCGAACCAATTTCGGAAGTTTCGCCGATCACGACACCAGTTCCGTGATCGATGAAGAAATGCGAGCCGATTTTCGCGCCCGGGTGAATGTCGATGCCCGTGCGGCTGTGCGCCCATTCGGTCATAATGCGGGGAACGAGAGGCACTTTGTCGTAAAGTTCATGCGCCATTCGATAAATCGCGATCGCTTCGAGTGCCGGATACGCGAGAATGATTTCCTCGTAACTTTTTGCAGCCGGATCACCTTCGTAAGCGGCATCGATGTCGGTCCAAAGAACGCGGCGCAATTGCGGCAATTTCGACAGGAATGAGGACAAGATTTCATCCGCTCTTGCTTCGATCGCTTTGTTCGCCGGAATTTTTCCGAGGCTCCGGCAAATTTCAGTCTTGAGGCGGGCGTGCAAATTTCTCATTCGAGCGCGCGTCGTCTCGGCCAAATCTTCCGAACTCACCAGCGCCTCGCTGCGAAAGCCCGGGAACATCAAGCTCATCAGTTCCGCACAGGCCGCATCGATCGCAAGGCGCGACGGCAAAGTGGCCGCGGCATCGAGATAATTGATACCACCGGTCTCGCTGTAAGTCTGAAGCAGTTCGTCAACTGCTTCGCGCGTCGTTGTTTCCATCGCGTAGAAGTATGCGATGCCTTCCGAGCCAATCAAAATGGAAAGTGTATTGTAGACACGTGCCCTGTGAGCGGTATTTAACGCGCCACAGACCCGTGGCTACACCTAATTGAAAAGCGCGCCACGAACCCTAAGTTGAACTCGTATGAAGCCTTTCGAAGTGGCCGGCTTGCCGCCGGACGAGCTGAACAGCTTTTTGTCCGGCACCCATTCCGATCCGTTCCGGATTTTGGGGCCGCACCGAATGGGAGACGATCTGGCGATTCGCGTCTTTCGTCCGGACGCGCAGAAGATCGACATCTTGGTAGATCGGCAATCGACAATCGCAGCGAAGAAAATTCATCGCGACGGCTTTTTTCAGGCGTTTGTGTCGGGCGCTGCGCGCGATCTCGATTATCATCTTCGGCTAACGGGTTGGGATGGATCGGAATGGGTAGCGCGCGACCCATATTGCTACGGACCGATCATGGGCGAAATCGATCTGCATCTCTTCGCTGAAGGGCAGCATTGGCAGATTTACGAAAAGTTTGGCGCGCATCTGCGCACAATTGGCGGTGATGCCGGCGTTTACTTCGCGGTTTGGGCGCCAAATGCGCAGCGCGTCAGCGTGGCCGGCGATTTCAATGGTTGGGATGGCCGCGTTAATCCGATGCGCAAGCTGCTCGGCAGCGGAACGTGGGAATTATTTTTGCCGGGCCTGCGCGAAGGCGCGCATTATAAATTCGAAATCCGCACGCATTCCGGCGCCCTTTTGCTCAAGAGCGATCCATTCGCGTTTTTCAACCAGCACGGCACATCGACAAGTTCTCTCACTTATAATCTTGAACGCTACAAGTGGAGCGATCAGGCGTGGATGGAAGCGCGGCGGACAAAGGATTGGCCGAAAAGCGCGATCAGCATTTACGAAGGTCACCTCGGCTCATGGCGGCGCCACGCCGAAGAGGGAAATCGTTCCCTAAGTTATCTCGAATTCGCCGAGACGCTGCTGCCTTACGTGGTCGAAATGGGTTACACGCATCTTGAGCTCATGCCGATTGCCGAGCATCCGTTTGAGGGCTCGTGGGGGTACCAGGTGACGAATTATTATGCACCGACAAGCCGTTTTGGGACGCCTGATGAATTACGCCATTTCATCGACAAGTGCCATCAGGCTGGCATCGGCATAATCATGGATTGGGTGCCAGCGCATTTTCCGAAAGATGCGCATGCGTTAGCCGAATTCGACGGCACCGATCTCTATGAACACATGGACCCGCGCCAGGGAGAACATCAGGATTGGGGCACGCTCATCTTTAATTACGGGCGCAACGAAGTGCGTAATTTCCTGATCGGCAACGCGCTCTTCTGGCTGGACAAATATCACATCGATGGCCTGCGCGTAGATGCCGTGGCTTCCATGCTTTATCTGGATTATTCGCGCAAACCGGGCCAGTGGATTCCAAACGTTTACGGCGGGCGGGAAAATCTCGATGCGATCTATTTTTTGAAACGCTTCAACGAAGTTTGTTACGAGCGTTTCCCCGGCATCATGACGATCGCCGAGGAATCAACCGCCTGGCCGGGCGTTTCGCGGCCCACTTATCTGGGCGGTCTCGGGTTCGGTTTCAAATGGAACATGGGTTGGATGCACGACTTCCTGCAATACATGAGTCTCGATCCGATTTATCGCCGCTTTCATCACGGCAACATCACCTTCTCGCTGATCTACGCGTTTCAGGAAAATTTCATTTTGGTGCTTAGCCACGATGAAGTCGTGCATGGCAAGCGCTCACTCTTGTCGAAGATGCCGGGCGACGAATGGCAAAAGTTTGCCAATCTCAGAATGTTTCTTGCGTGGATGTACGGGCATCCCGGAAAAAAGCTCCTTTTCATGGGCGGCGAATTCGGTCAGTGGCATGAATGGAACCACGATCAAAGTCTGGATTGGTCCTTAACGCAGCTGCCGCGGCACGATGGGTTGCGGCGTTTGGTTCAACATCTCAATTACACTTACAAGAACGAACCGGCGTTGTGGGATCAGGATGACAGGTATGAGGGATTCGAGTGGATTGATTTTCACGACGCGGAGAATAGCGTTGTCTCGTTTTTGCGCCGATCGCGCCAGGGCGAAATCGTGGTTTTTGCCGTGGCCGCAACGCCTGTCGTTCGGCATAATTACCGGTTGGGCGTGCCGCACGCCGGTTTTTACCGCGAGATTATTAATACCGATGCGGAAACTTATGGGGGCAGCAATGTCGGGAATTGCGGAGGCCTCCAGAGTGAGAATACTCCCTGGATGGCGCGCGAACATTCCATCCTCATTCATTTACCACCGCTGGCCACGGTTGCGTTTAAACTCGAACGCTGAATAGGTAGCACGGGTATCTCGCCCCGTGGTACTCCGCGTCTCGCGGAACAGAGGTTTACATTGCGTGACACGAGGGGCCGAAAGCTGGGCCGGAACATGCGACCTGCCTACACATTTATTTGTGCTTGACCGGCTCACTCAGTTCCGCAATTCTGGCCATGTGATACCAAATCCTACATTCTTCCATAAAATAATGACCATGAAAAACAAAACTACCGCCGCCTTCACCTTGATCGAATTGCTTGTCGTAATCGCAATTATTGCAGTTTTGGCAAGCATCGCGCTCCCGGTGTTCACTTCCGTCCAAATCAAGGGCGCGCAGACGAAAGCGTTGTCGAACGGAAAGCAGATCGCCTTAGCGCTCAGACTCTACGCCAGCGATAACAACGGCACCTACCCGAGCTATCTAGTTGACGCCGATGGGACACCCACTACGAATCCTCCAACCGCCGTCTCCTCTTCCAATGACGCCTTTTGCCAGCTTTTCCCCAACTACATTAAATCCGAAGCGATTTTTTGGCTGTCGAAGTCTAAATGGTGCAGCACAGGTTCCCCTGACGAGGCGGAGGATTCAACTCTTACCGTACCATCCGGTGAAACTCTTAAGAGTGGCGAGAATGAATGGGCCTATGTGCTCGGTCTAAACGAGACCTCGAACCCTGCCGTGCCCTTGCTCGCCGACGGTTTCATAACGGGCGGCGAAACAAGCCACAGATACTCCAAGGATCAGACCGTACAGGGCGGTGTCTGGAAAGGCGTGAACGCAATCGTGATTCGGGCGGACAGTAGTGGCACGGTTGAAAAAGTGAATGCTGACCTGACAATTCACGGACCTAATGGGAGCAGCGGCGGAGCACAAGGCGACATTTTTACCACAGCCAATTCCTCCAATGGCTGGCTTGGGACGGCGAACACGGTCGTCAACCCGAAGTAGCTGATCTAAATCGTCAAGCACTGGAGATCGTCGACCCAAATTCGCCGTCGCTGAGGCGCGGGCGGATTCTCGTTGCGCCGTTAGGACGACGCGGAGCCAATTTGTCGGGTCGACAGAGTCTCGTTCTATCGTGAGACCCGCCGATCTCGCGCGTAGGCTGCCAGCACTTCGGATTCTATGTCGCCGTCCGTGACGCGGGTGTGCAATCGAATTCCGCGTTTCAGACGAACGATTGAACGTACCACCTTTCCATTGTTATCCATGGTGATGCTGTAGCCGCGGCGCAACGTAGCGTCAGGGCCGAGAACGCGAAGAATTCCTTCCATTCGGCCGAACTGTTGCTTCGCGTCTGCCAGAAAACGTGGCGGTAATGTGGCGAAGCGCCGTTGAAGGTCGGCAAAGCGATTGCGTCTCATGACCAGCTCGCGCGCGGGACTGCGCGCTTGCAACGCGCTCGCGATGTGCACGAGTCCGCGGCGGTAATTGTCCATCTTGTGCGCGACATGCCGATGTAACCATTCGCGCACGAGATCGAGTTGCTGCTGCGCATCGCGCATTCGCTTGAGCAACTCGCGCGCAAGTGTGCGCTCGGACAAGAAACGGAGCCGCGTTTGTTGATGCGCCAGAAAATTGCGCAGACATTTGTGAAGAGATCCGGCGAGCTCGTCGACTCGTCGCCGAAGATCGGTAATGTCCGGCACGACCAATTCAGCGGCCGCACTCGGCGTTGGCGCACGCAGGTCAGCCACGAAATCGCAAATCGTAAAATCAATTTCGTGGCCAATTGCCGAGACGATCGGTATGTCAACGTCGACAATCGTTCGCGCGACAATCTCTTCATTGAACTCCCACAGATCTTCAATGCTGCCGCCGCCGCGCGCGACCACGATTAGATCGAGAGGCAACCAATTTTCGTTAGGTGTGGCGAGCTCGCGAATCGCGACGGCAATTTCCGCGGCTGCGCCGGTTCCCTGAACGCGCACTGGATTGATCAGGATTTGCAACCAGGGAGCGCGCCGTCGCAAAACATTCAGCAGGTCGCGAATCGCGGCGCCGCTTGCCGAAGTAACGATTCCAATTCTGCGCGGAAATTTTGGCAGCACGCGCTTTCTTGCCGGATCAAAAAGTCCTTCGGCTTCAAGTTTTCGTTTGAGCGCTTCGAACTTCGCTTGTAGCAAACCGAGTCCGCGCGGTTGCAAAATCTGCACGCTCAATTGGTACTGACCGCGCGCTTCGAAAACGGAAACGTTGCCGTAAAGCTGCACTTGGGCTCCATCGACAAGCGGTTGTCGTAACGGCGCCATCGTGTTGCGAAAGATCACGCACGCGATTTGCGCGCGCGCATCCTTGAGCGTGAAATATTGATGCCCGCTTGGATGCAGTTTGTAATTGGAGACTTCGCCCTGCACCCAGACCGCGCCGAATTTCGCTTCGAGCGTGCTGCGGATTGCGCGTGTGAGTTCCGCGACCGTGAGAACTTTCGATGTGCTTTGAAATAGATCGCGTTCGCCACCCAAAATTTCTCCGCGGCGCGTCATTGGCCGAACAACTCGTTTTGCGCGCCGGATGGCGGTTTGAGCCCGAGCTTGCGATACGCATTCGGCGTCGCGACGCGACCTTGTGGCGTGCGTTTGATGTAACCTTCCATGATCAAATACGGCTCGTTCACTTCTTCCAGCGTACCGGCTTCTTCACCGACGGCAACGGCGAGTGAATTCAAACCGACCGGACCGCCGTTGAATTTGTGGATCAGCGTTTCGATGATCCGCTTGTCCCATTGATCGAAGCCATCTCGATCGATCTCGAGCATGGTGAGCGCCCGGTCGGCGAGTTCGCCGGTGATTTTTCCTTCAGCTTTCACTTGCACATAGTCGCGCACCCACCGCAGAAGATTGTTTGCAGTGCGTGGCGTGCCGCGCGTGCGGGTGGCGATCTCGGCTGCGCCCGCCGGTTCAATTTCGACACCGAGCAATCTGGCGCTGCGCGTAATGATCTTTTGCATCTCCTGGGCGTTGTAATAGTCGAGTCGCGCGCTCATGCCGAAGCGCGAGCGCAACGGTGCGCTGACCATGCCGGCGCGCGTCGTTGCGCCGATGAGGGTGAACTTCGGCAGATTTAATCGAAGGCTGCGCGCCTGCGGCCCCTGATCGATGATGATGTCGAGGCGGTAATCCTCCATCGCCGGGTAAAGGTACTCTTCGATCGTCGGTTGGAGACGATGAATCTCGTCGATGAAAAGAACGTCGCCCTTTTCAAGACTCGTGAGCAACCCGGCGAGCTCGCCCGCTTTTTCAATCACCGGTCCGCTGGTGTTCTTAATGTTCACGCTCATCGCGTTAGCGATGATATAGGCGAGTGTTGTTTTGCCGAGGCCGGATGGTCCGCTCAACAAAATGTGCTCGAGCACGTCGCCGCGTTTCTTTGCCGCGGCCACCATTAATTCGAGCCGCTCGCACACTTTCACCTGGCCGGTGAACTCGCTGAAGACAGGTGGCCGGAGTGAGATTTCGAACGCAGCATCAGGCTCCGGCGGTTTCATTAACTGCTTAGACGATCTCATAGCACCGAGGATGACGTTGTGCACGACACGATTTCGAATTGACACGCTGCGGAGTGCAGGCGGCGCGCGCGCTGGTTTCGGCCTCCGCCGAAACAATCTTTTCTGGCGAAATCGCTTCCTTCGATATCCAAGCCTTACACAAAACGTTCGCGATCGCAGAGACGCAATCCCCAGCACGCGAGCCGCGTGTGCTCCCTAGAACGTTTCGCGCCGCTGCAATCGCCGCGACACAAGCCAATCTCGCCACTACATTGGTCCCTCCAGATTTTTCGTGAGCACGAGCTCGGTTCCGCGAGGTTTCAAGATATAATCGACCCGATCAAAAGCATTTTTCATCAGATGCAAACCGAGGCCGCCTGGTTCGATCGTATCATGGGAACGGCCGCGCATCTCGTGCGTCGGGACTTGCTCACCGTAATCGCGCAAACGCATTCGAACGCATTTGCGCAAGCCTTCCATCGACAAGGCAATGAGTTGATCGTCGCGCAATTGATAAGCATGGCGAATAATGTTGGTGCAGGCTTCATCGACCCCAAGCACCATCAACATCCGCTCTTTTTCGGAGAACGGATAAGCATCGAGAAAGTTTCTCACGAAACTGCGCATCAGAGCGAGATTAGCCGTGTGGCTGCTGAACTCGATCTTCTTTTTTTTCATCGCGCTCTTCGAGAACTGAACAGACGTTGGCATTCAATCAAGTCTGGAACAGCAAACTCTTACTAGATCGAGATCGGCAGGCGCAGGTGGATCGACCAGTTCGCCTGGCGCGCCCTGGCGCAGAGAAGGCGGCTTGCTCGATGTTAGAAATCAGGCGGCGGAGCCGCATACTAATTAGCATCGTCCGACGGCGCGGCCGATCCACCTGCTCACGCCTTCGTTTCGCAAAACGCGATGGACAGTCGGCGAAAGCGGTTGTTCAGTTTCGCGCATGTGGAAGACACTGGCGGCGCTGCTGTTTCTCGTTGCGCCGGCGCTTGCGCGGGAAGAGGAGCAAGCCACCGCGTATGATGCCCTGCGCGTGGTGGGCGCGCAATTGAGCCGCGAGCTCGTGAACCACATTATCTCCGTGACTGGGGTGGATGGCAATCCGCAACCAGAAACCTGGAAGATTCTTCTCGATGATCCGCAGGCCCGGGACGGTGTGCGCGAAGTCGAGGTCAGGCATGGACGGATTGATTCGGAACGAAAGCGGGTTCGCTCCATTGCCGGTTCGAGTGAAGGCGCCACGATCAACACCGCGCGCTTGAATCTCGATTCGAGCGGCGCGTACGCGGTGGCCAGTCATACAGCGGAAAGATCGAACGCGCGTTTCGCCACCGCCAGTTACGCATTGCGCACCGATGAGCGTGGTGACCCGGTTTGGATCGTCACGCTGCAAAATAAGTCCTCGCGGCCAGTTGGCACGATTTACATCGGCGCCAATCGCGGAAATGTAACGCGCACCGAGGGAATGTTTGCCGGCGCGAAAATGAGCGATGTGGAAACGGAGCGGGATGCTGAGCAGGAATCGGATGAGGAGCACGCGCCATTTCACGGAGTCAGAACACGGATCCGGGAAAGTTTCCGCCATGCGCAAGACGAAGCGCGAGACACGTTCGACCGCGTGCGGCGTTCGTTCGTCGATTTTATTAATCGCAGCTAAACGTACCTGATGGCAACTCGCACTGCCCACCCTGGAACCTGGCCGGCTTTGCCATTCGAGGCGTGGAAGGACACCTGCGCCACGCTCCACATGTGGACGCAGATCGTCGGAAAAATTCGGCTCACGCTCACGCCGTGGACGAACCATTCCTGGCATGTCACGTTCTACCTGACGTCGCGCGGCCTAACGACTTCGCCGATCCCACACGGGAATAATATTTTTGAGATTCGTTTTGATTTCATTGATCACGAACTGCGTATGATGAATATCGACGGCGCCATCCGCGCTTTGAAGCTGCGTCCGCAATCTGTCGCCAAATTTTACGAAGAGGTGATGAAGGCGCTGACCGAGCTCGATTTGCCGGTCAAGATAGATCTCGTGCCTAACGAGATCCAAAATCCGATTCCGTTCGATCGCGACGAAGAGCATCGATCGTACGATGCGGAATACGCAAATCGCTTCTGGCGCGTCCTCGTCCAGGCCGATCGCGTGTTCAAGGATTTTCGCTCGGATTTTTGCGGCAAGTGCAGCCCTGTTCATTTCTTCTGGGGTAGCTTCGATCTCGCAGTCACCCGTTTTTCCGGGCGCCCGGCACCTCCGCATCCTGGGGGCATCCCGCATCTGCCAGATGCGGTCACGCGCGAGGCGTACTCGCAGGAGGTGAGCAGTCTCGGCTTTTGGGCCGGCGGCGAACCGTTGCCGATGCCGGTGTTTTATTCGTACGCATATCCGGAACCGGCAGGATTTGCCCAGGCAAAAGTGCGGCCTGACGCCGCGTCCTATCACCCCAAGCTGCACGAATTCGTTTTGCCTTATGATGCCGTACGGGCCGCCGGCTCGCCGGATGATGTGCTGCTGGATTTTGCCCGAAGCACGTACGACGCAGCCTCGACGCTCGGAGGGTGGGACCGGAGCGCGCTGCGAGAAATCAAACCTTCCTTGCTTTCTGCGCAGCCGCGCTCGTAATTTACACGCGATGATTTCCAATGAAGCAACGCATGCCGAGCACGGCGCATGGAGCGGCGTCGCGCCTGGCTGGCGGCAACTTTACGGCGATTTTGACCGGCTCGGTCTGAGCATCGAGTGGCATGATTTCCACACCGAGCGGGCCCTCGACTGGGGACGCAGTTTTCATCCGCGCAGCCTGGAATTTTGTTTAAATCTCGAAGGCCGCGGAGCCGTCGGCGCGCAAGGCCAGGCGTGGAGCGATTATCTTCCGGGTAATTCCGGCTATTACGCAATTGCGGACGAACCTTTGCCTGCCTCGCGCCGGGCGCACGATCATCATCAATTCGTCACGCTCGAATTTTCCCGAGGGCATTTGCAAAAGCAGTTGGTGCAAAATGAAGCCGACCTTGAGCAGGAGATTCGTCGCGTTGTCTTTGGCGACAAAGATGAGAGCGTGGTCGCGCTGGCGCGTCCGATGTCGATCCAGCAACGCGACGTCGTGGCAAGCCTGGCCGAGCCGCCGGTCGCAAAAGCGGCGCAGATTCTTTGGTATCAAAGCAAGGCGCTCGAGCTTATGGCGCATTTTCTGTTTGCGCCAAAGGATCCCGAATTTTTTTGCATGCGGCAGAAGCGCGTCGCGCGCGACCGCGTTCAGCGCACCAAGGAATTGCTCGCCCGCGATCTGACCAATCCGCCTACGTTGGAACTACTCGGCCACGAGGTTGGCTGCAGTCCGTTTTATCTCAGCCGCATTTTTTCGCGCGAAGTCGGGCTCACCATTCCACAATACCTGCGTAATTTGCGGATGGAGCGTGCCGCCGAGCTCTTGCGCACCGGCCGCTATAACGTCACCGAGGCTGCGACCGAAGTGGGATATTCGAGTCTGAGCCATTTCAGCAAAGCATTTTGCGAAACGATCGGCTGCTGCCCAGTGCTCTACCCGGCGGCGAAGAATGTGATTCTCGACCGTTGACGCGGAATCGAGAATCGAGATTCGTGAATCGGTGTAACGATTTAACGATGTAACGATGTAACGATTCAGGGTTTGACGTTGCATGAAAATCTCCCGTGCACTCATTTCTGTTTCGGACAAAACCGGCATCGCCTCGTTCGCCCGCGCGCTCGAGCGTCAAGGCGTGGACATCATCACTACCGGTGGCACGGCTGATCTCTTGCGCAAAGAAAATGTGCCGGTGCGCGAGATTTCCAGTTTCACCGCCTTTCCCGAAGTGCTCGAAGGGCGCGTGAAAACTTTGCACCCGCGCGTGCACGGCGGCTTGCTCTACAAACGCGGCAATCCCAAACACGAAGCTGAAGCACGCGAGTGTGGTTTCGAGCCGATCGACCTGGTCGTGGTAAACCTTTATCCGTTCGAAGCGACGATCGCGAAACCAGACGTGACGCTCGCGGAAGCGATCGAAAAGATCGACATCGGCGGCCCCTCGTTGATTCGGAGCGCCGCGAAAAATTATGAATCTGTGACGGTGGTTGTCGATCCAGCGGATTATGATTTGGTGCTCGAGAACCTGCGCGATAACAATGGGGAGACCACGCTGAAGGTGCGCGAGCGTCTCGCCATCAAAGCCTTCATCAAGAGCTCGGATTATGATCGCGCCATTGGAAATTTTCTTAATAAGGAACAAACCACCGATGCGTCATTCTCGCTTTCATTGCCACTTGCCATCCGACTGCGTTACGGGGAGAACCCCCATCAAACCGCCGCGCTCTACGGCGACTTCGATCGACATTTCGAAAAACTCCACGGCAAGGAACTTTCGTTTAACAACATTCTCGACATTAGCGCGGCGACTAATCTGATCGCTGAGTTTGAAGAACCGGCGGTCGCGATTCTGAAACACACCAATCCCTGCGGGGTCGGTTCCGATGTCGATCTGCGCGCGGCGTGGGAGAAAGCGTTCGCGACCGACAAACAAGCGCCCTTCGGTGGAATCATCATCTGCAACCGGCCCATCGATGAACCGGTAGCCAAAGCGATCAGCGAGATTTTTAGTGAGGTCATCATCGCGCCCGAGTTCGAAGCGGAAGCGCGCGCCCTTTTGCAGAAGAAAAAAAATCTGCGGCTCATCCGCCTGCTTTCGCCCGCCGCGGAGGCGCGGCCGAAGATCGACATCCGCTCGGTGTGCGGAGGAGTGCTGGTGCAGGACGCTGACCGTGAAAGCCAAGTCGAGCGAAATGTCGTGACACAACGAGAGCCAACAAAACCTGAATTGGACGCAATGCTTTTTGGCTGGCGCGTGGCTAAGCACGTAAAATCGAACGCCATTGTTTATGCGGCAGCGGATCGCACTCTCGGCATCGGCGCCGGCCAAATGTCGCGGGTGGATGCTTCGCGCATCGCGATTTGGAAAGCGGAGGAAGCCGGGCTTTCACTAAAAGGAAGCGCGGTCGCAAGCGACGCTTTCTTTCCGTTCCCCGACGGCTTAATTGCCGCGGCCGATGCAGGCGCAACGTGCGCGATTCAACCGGGCGGCTCAGTTCGCGACGAAGAAGTCATTGCCGCCGCCAACGAGCGCAATCTCGCGATGATCTTCACCGGTAGGCGCCATTTCCGCCATTAGATTCATTAACGCCCAATCAGTTGTATCCGATCAGTTCGAGGCTTGGCGTGACCAATTCCAGCGCCATGCGGGCCATCTGACCGAATCTCGCAACGTTCCTCAACCGCCGCGGGCGGAAGAGAGTGTCAACAACCAGATGCAGAGTACGCCGCCAATGATGAGCCCTATCCAGCTTGCCTCGATTGGTATCTGATAACCGGCAACGATCACTTTGGCATGCGTGTAAAGCCGCGCCGCGTGACCGAGCGCAAAAATGCCAAAAACTATTGCCGCGACACGTAATCCAGCCGTTTGTGAGCTCATGTTTGTATTTTCTGCGTCGGTCTCTGTTTGTCAGTAAAAATACGCAGGCATTCGCACTGCCGGACCAACATCTTCGTTCCGAGAACGTTTTTGCTGTAGTCGCCACCCTCTCTCGCCAGTTCTATTCGTTAGGGGTCTTAAGCTGCGCGACTCCCCCGCATCGACGCCGCTTGCACGATCACGCCGACCACAGCGAGGCCAACAAATAGAATTGTCGATCCTGATTGCGGTAGCACCACCGCACTCTGAATTAGATGTGCGCCCACAACGGAGGAGAGAATAATCAACGCCCAATCGAACAAGACGAGCAGGAGCACCGCGCCAATAATTCCACCGATCACAAACGTGATGCCGATATAATGCGCATATTGAACGAAAAATGACGCTGCAATTGCGACCGCCAGTTTGCCGCCGGCAAGAAAACCGGCGACGGCGACGGCGATCTTTTGCAAGAAAATTGCCAGCACCGCGCCAACAAATCCGAGCACAAGTGCAAGCGTCAGCGCCAGCAATGGCGATGGTTCCTGAATCAGATGCGGTGCAAGCTCGACCCCTGCCGCGAATCCCACCGCCGCCACAAACAGCCAAAACAATTTGCGCCCAAACAGCAGAATTACCGCGCCGATAATGAGACCGATAATCGGAACCGGAAATTTCATCGAGGTCAACGAACTTGACACGATGGCCATCACCTAGGCAAGCAGTGCCAATCTGAATTAACGACAAAGGGGCGCAACGGATCGAGGGCCATCAGGCTTATCCGCTGGCGCTTTTCATCATCGTATCCCGTTTCGGCTTAAACTCGATGCCGGGTTTCCATTCCGGGAATTTGGCGCCGTTGGCGATTTGGTAGCCGACTTCGAAAAGAAGATCGACATCTTGCACCGCGCCGGTGAGGTCCCAATCGGGTTTCACTTCGTCCGAGGCCTGATGGTAATCGTGCAGATCGAATTCATCGGAGCGAAGCGGCGCGTCAGCCGGCCGCGAAAGCAAGTGCTCGCCGTTCCCGATGTAAAGTGATGGCAAACCAACTTTT
>Ga0207099_1108_pt1 | contig 16807 bp, 14 predicted proteins | sample Alteio_BWMinHeat_85_FD_153521 | JGI IMG/M metagenome (GOLD analysis project Ga0207099, IMG submission 153521) | Enriched cells from forest soil in Barre Woods Harvard Forest LTER site, Petersham, Massachusetts, United States -... | ecosystem: Environmental > Terrestrial > Soil > Temperate forest >... | reverse complement strand
GCGATGTTACGGCATTTCATCACGAAAGTGCACAATCGCCGCGTACGCGCGCGACCGCGCGTGGTGATCGCGGTTCCGTCTGGGATCACGGAAGTGGAAAAGCGCGCTGTCCGAGAATCGGCGACGCACGCTGGCGCACGGGAGGTTTATTTGATTGAAGAGCCGATGGCTGCGGCAATCGGCGTGGGTCTTCCGGTGCAAGACCCGGCCGGCAACATGATCATCGACATCGGCGGCGGAACGACGGAAGTCGCGCTCATCTCGTTGTCCGGAATCGTGTTCAGTCGCAGCGTGCGGGTCGCAGGCGATGAATTGGACGAAGCGATCGTGCAATACATGAAGCGCGCTTACAATTTGATGATCGGCGAGCGCACTGCGGAAGAAATCAAGATCAAGATTGGCTCGGCCTATCCGAGCGAGAAGGAAACGAGCGTGGAGGTAAAGGGGCGCGATCTGGTGGCCGGTTTACCGAAAACGCTCATGATCACATCACAGGAAGTGCGCGAGGCGCTGCTCGAGCCGATTTCGACGATTGTTGATTCAGTGCGCATCACGCTGGAACGTTGTCCGCCGGAACTTTCGGCCGATCTTGTCGATAGAGGACTGGTGCTCGCGGGCGGCGGCGCCTTGTTGCGCGGTTTCGACAAGCTTTTGAGCGAAGAGACGGGTTTGCCTGTCCATGTTGCTGAAGATCCGCTCAGCGCGGTGGCCGAAGGAACGGGCAAATGCCTCAATGAACTCAAGTTTTTGCGTCAAGTCGCCTCGTCGGATCGCCAGTGGCGGTGACGATTGCGAATTGCGAATTGCGGATTGCCGATTTGCGCGAATGAAGGCGCGTTTTCCGGGCCGACGTTCGAACATCAAGCACTCGGCGAGGCGATGAGTCGGACGAGCATCATCGCGCTGCTGATTTTCGGTGCCATCCTCGGATATTTTCTTAGCTTCGGTTCGGACAGGACTCGCAAGCTTCAAGGCGGAGTTTATCAATTGATCGCGCCGTTTCTTACCAGCGGCTCGGGGTTGCAAAAGCAGATTACGTCGGTTCGCACCGGTCTGAAGTCGTTGGAAGAGCTGGAGCGCGAGAATGCTTCATTGCAGGTGGAGAACCGCTCGCTCAAGGCGACGAACCAGGGCTTGCGCGACGTCGAACACGAGGTCAACCGTTTACGGCACGCGCTTAATTATCGCGAGCGCTCGGTCTTCAAACTGGTTCCGGCCGAGATTGTGACGCGCGACTCTTCAACCTGGTGGCACACGGTCACGATCAACCGCGGGACGGAGGATGGCATCGAAGGCGATATGGCGGTGGTGACGGATGAAGGGCTGGTGGGAAAAACGACCACGGTGAGCGCGAACATTTCGATAGTGCTTTTGGTTTCGGATGAAAATTGCAAGGTCGCGGCGTCGGTGGAAGGAACGCGCGAACAAGGGATTGTTTCTGGCGAGCGTGTGAGTGGCGGGTTGACTCCATTTCTGAATCTCAACTTTCTCTCGAAACAAGCGGATTTGAAGCCGGGGCAAAAAGCTTACACCTCGGGCGTAGGCGGCGTTTTTCCGTCCGGCTTGTTGATCGGAGCAGTCAAAACTTTTCGCGTGCGTGAGCTCGATGGACAGGCGCAGCTCACGCCGACAGTCGATTTATCGCATCTGGAGGACGTCTTCGTGGTGACGGGCCGAAAATGATCTTCTTTTTTATTCTAGTGGTTTTCGTCCTCATTGCGCAGATCGCGGAATTTTTCATCCCGACGCTTTCGTGGCTCCACAACGCGCACATTTACATCGCACCGGTGATCGTTTTTTACGGGGCGATGGCGTTGCCGTTCCCGCTCATGCTCGCCCTGGCCTTGTACGCCGGCTTCTTGTTGGACGCGCTCACCGTTCAAGTGATCGGGGCGAAGGTTGAAATTTCAATGGGATGGTCGATACTCCTCTACGCTGTGCTGGCGGGAATCATGCATGGCCTAAGGCCACTCTTCATCCGCGGCCGCTGGGAAGTGCATTGCGTTCTAAGCGGCATCTGTACCTCGGCGATTATTCTGGCGCAATATTTGATGATCACATTCCGACGCGGTTCCATCATTTTTTCCCGCGAAGTCTGGTGGCAGATCGGCGGGCCCGGTTTGATCGCCATGGTGATGGCGCCGATTATTTTCTGGTTCTTGCAATGGATCGCACGGATCACGGCTTATCCGTATCTTTCCGAAAGGAATCGCTTCGAATGAACCGTCGCCTCAGCCCGCGTTTGCGGATTCAATTTCTCGGACTCTTAATGCTGCTGGGAATGGGCGCGCTCGCGCTCAGACTCTGGTGGATACAAGTAGCGCACGGCGCGGAATGGACTGCGCAGGTTCGTGGTAGCTCGCAAGCGACAGTGCGAATTCCGTCCGTGCGCGGCGAGATCAAAGACCGCAATGGACTGACGCTGGTGCAAAATCGAGCCAGCTATGAGGTCGATTTTTATTTGCCGGAAATGGTGAAGGGCTATCGCGAACGTTTCGGTTCGCCACCACTCGAGGAATATCGCGCCATCATCAGTGGCATGCCGAAGGATGTAAAGGAGCCGGACATCATTAAGATCGTCAATGACGGCGTTGTCCCGCGCCTGGACGATCTCGATCTGGCGCGCGATTACAACGCCGGCCAACTGCAACGGCATTACCGCAACGATACCGAGGTGCCATTCTCCTACATCAAGGACATCGATTTCCCGACGATGGCGAAATTTTCCGAGCACGATGTCGGATTGCCGGGAGTGGACATCGCGATTAAGCCGGTGCGCTCCTACGTTTACGGCGCGCTCGCTGCCCACATTCTCGGGTATGTCGGCGCGCCCGACGATGTTAATAAGGAGGAAGCCAGGAAGTACAGTTTTTACCAGGGCGACGTGGAGGGAAAATCGAATGTCGAGAAATCGATGGATGAATACCTTCGGGGCAAACCGGGTGTGCGTTACCTGCGACGCAACGCCAAAGGCGTAATCGACGGCGTGTTGCGCGAAGAGCCGCCAAGACAAGGAGGGAATGTTTTTCTAACCATCGACGCGCGAATTCAGGCCATCACCGAGGAAGCGTTGCGCGCCGTCGGCCGCGCCGCCGCGGTGGTTATCGATCCAAACAACGGCGACATTCTGGCGATGGTTTCCGTGCCGTCCTTCGACCCCAACACCTTTATTCCAAGCATTAAGGCCAAGGATTGGCAGACGTTGCGCAAGGATGAAGCCAATCCGCTCGTCAACCGCGCCATTAGCGCCTTTCCCCCTGGATCGACCTTTAAACTCATCACGTCTCTCGCGGGTTTGCGGAAAAACCTCTCGAAAGCGCGCTTCACTTGTTACGGGGGCGTGAGCTACGGCGACCATTATTTTCATTGTTGGATTTCGGAAAAAGGAGGCCAGCACGGAACGCTCGGATTGACTGACGCGATCAAGGTTTCTTGTGACTCGTTTTTCTACCAGTATGGCAACGCAGCCGGCATCGATTCGATCGATGCAACCGGGAAAATGTTGGGATTGGGCGAAGAATCAGGCACCCAATTGGCCGGCGAACAAGTGGGCGTTCTGCCCGGCCCGGAATGGATGCAGGTGCAGCACCCGCAGGAAAGATGGTCGCAAGCTTACACTGCCAATGTATCGATCGGGCAGGGGTACGACTTGGTCACGCCGCTGCAACTGGCGATGGCATACACCGCCGCGGCAAATGGCGGTGTCTGCTATTATCCTCGCCTCGTGGATAAAGTCCTGAATCAGGACGGTTCGCCAGTTCTCGATGAGAACGGTAAAATCGCCGTGCCGAAAACGCCACGCGTGCGCACGGATTTGCGAAATGAGTTCACGCCAGATCAAATCGAGCTCGTGCGCAAGGGGCTTTGGAAAGTTGTTAACGAAGACGGAGGGACCGGTAGCGCAGCACGGTTGAAAGCCTGGCAGGTGGCCGGAAAGACCGGCACCGCTCAAGCGACTGACCACGGCCACAAGGACACGATCGCCTGGTTCGCTTGTTTTGCGCCCTTCGATCGTCCCAAATATGTCGTCGCCGTAATGGTGCAAGGCGGTGAACACGGGGGCGGCGTTGCCGGCCCTGTGGCTACGCGCATTATGGAGCGCACTCTGGCGCTGGACGAAGGCAAGTTCGACATGCCCGTCGCCTGGCTGGCGCCCGCTCATAAGCCCAATCCGTTTCAGATAATCAAGAGTGTGGATTACCATGGCGCCGGAGGGAACCTCGGCAGCGACGAGGAAAATGCCGACGCTTCGCAAAATGCCGACGCGCAGATGGCAAATGCTGGTGCGGCTCCGGATGTGGAACCTGAAGCAGACGCGCAAGGAACGGTCAGACGGGCTCGGCTGCCTCGGGCTGTTCCAGTTGCGGCGCCGGCACGCCCGCGAAACTTTTTCGAACGCCTTTTTGGAGTTCGACGACCGCCTCCGCCGACTCCGCCGCCCGCCCGTCGTTCCGGCACGCGATGAACTTTCGATCAGAAACTTTTCTGGGAAGCTTGGTACACCATGGTCCAACGAAGGCGGGCTCCTCGCGACTTCCACTTCTGGTCGCTCAACCTCCTCAGCTTTATGATAGACAAAGTAAAAAAAATTTTGGGTCTTTCTTCACGCAAGACCGGCAACAAAATCATCCTCAGCGTGGAAAAACTCGAGCGCCGCGTCGCGCTGCTCGAGAACGGCCAGCTTGAAGAATACAGCGTCGAACGGGAAAGCTCGCGCAACATCGTCGGCAGCGTTTACAAGGGCAAAGTCAAGAACATCGAAATTGGGCTGAAGGCGATGTTCGTGGACATCGGCTTCGAAAAAAACGCCTTCCTCCATTTCTGGGATGCCATTCCCGCCGCGCTCGACAGCGGCATTGAAGAAATCGATCGGCCGGCCAACAAACGGCCGCGCAAACGGATCACCGCCAAAGACATTCCGAGCATCTATCCCGTCGGCTCGGAAGTCATCGTGCAGGTCACCAAAGGCCCGATTGGAACAAAAGGACCGCGCGTCACAACCAATCTCAGTTTCGCCGGACGCTATTTGGTCTTGATGCCATTCAGTGATCGGAGCGGCATTTCGCGAAAAATCGAAGAGCCGAAAGAACGCGATCGTCTCCGCAAAATTCTGCGCGAGCTCGACATTCCCGAAGGCATCGGCGTGATCATTCGAACGGTGGGTGAGGGCCAGCGCGCCAGATATTTCGTGCGCGATTTGCGCTTCCTCCTCGATCAATGGGCCAAAGTCGAGCAGCTCATCCGCGAGCAACCGGCGCCCTGTCGCGTTTTTGAGGAGCCTGACCTCGTGGAACGAACGGTGCGCGATTTTCTGACCGAAGAAATCGACGAAGTGGTTTGCGACGATCGCGCCGCGACGGAGCGCATGAGCGAAATGGTCGGCGAAATTTCGCGGCGGGCGCGCAATCAAATTCACTTTTACGATAACGCCGCGCCGATTTTCGAAACCTATGGTGTGCAAAAACAAATCGACGACGCCTTTCATCGGCAAGTGTGGCTTAAGTGTGGCGGCTACATCGTGATCGACGAAACCGAAGCGCTCGTCGCCATCGACGTGAACACCGGCCGCAACAAAGGCGGCCGCGACGTGGAGAAAACGATTCTGCAAACGAACGTGGAAGCGGCGGATGAAATTGCGCGCCAATTGCGGCTGCGCAACATCGGCGGATTGATCATCGGTGATTTCATCGATATGAAGAGCCGTAGAGACCAGCAGATGGTTTACAACTTGATGAAGGAGCGGCTCAAGCGCGACAAGGCCAAGACCCATGTGCTTCCAATTTCCTCGCTCGGTTTAATGGAAATGACGCGACAGCGCGCTCAAGAAAGCCTGAGCGACACGATTTATGAAAATTGTCCCTACTGTGGCGGTCACGGTGTCGTGAAAACGTCCATGACCACGAGCGTGGAACTGCATCGTACGCTCAATACCCTCATGCGCAAATATCAGGACACTGTTCACGAAATCCGCGTGATCCTGAACCCCGACGTGCTAAAGCGATTGAAAGAAAAAGACGAAGAATTGCTGGTGGAACTGGAGCGCCGTTACGCTGGCCGGCTCATGTTTCGCGGCGATCCCACCTTTCACCACGAAAAATTCATCATTACTGACGCCAATACGGGGGCGGAACTAAAGCCCTGATTCGCCTTGCTGGCGCTCTAATCGACAAGCGTATTTGCGACGGCGGCATTCGGTTTAGTCCGATGCCACCTTTTTACTCAGTTAGCGCCGTTATGGAAAATTCCCAAAAATTTCGTGACGCAGTAATATCAGCATAACATTCTTACATTTCCTGTTGACGCATCTCGGAAGAACTCGTAACCGATAGCCAGGTTATGAAAAAACTTCCTCTGACCTTTTGTGCAATGGCCGCTCTCGCCTCGGCGGCGTTTGCCGGGCCGGAGTATTCTGGAAAGGAAACGAAGCAGGTTGCTCCACCGCCTTGCCCGCAATGGTACGCTGACAATGAATTCAACGTCGATCTTTGGGGTACCTACCTTTTCACTGGGAACAATTGGGTCGATGATCGCTACATTGAAGCGGACCACGCCTGGGGCGGCGGCATTGGTCTAAAATACTTTTTCCACCGCTATTTTGGCGTCGGGATCGAAGGATATGTCGTGGATACGACCCGGGCTGTCCGCAACGTTGAAGGAGATCCCCTTAACGGCGGCATCAGAAGGTTTATCACGGATGACAGTCGGGCCGTCGGATCGGTGCTCGGGACTTTCACACTCCGCTACCCTATCGGTTGCTCACGGTTTGCCCCCTATGTTTTTGCCGGCGGCGGTGCGATCTTCGGCGGTGGCGAGAGAGACAACGTTCTCCCAAGCTTGGTCTTTACCGTCATAACAGAACACACTGGCAGCCAAACGAAAGCTGTCGGGCAATTTGGTGGCGGCATCGAAATTCGCATCACCCCGCACATCGGCTGGATGAACGATTTCAGTTGGAATGTGGTGGACGGGCCGGACAATGACTTCGGCATGGTGCGCAGCGGCATCACGTTTGCCTTCTAAGACCGAGCAATCCCTTTGAGAAAACGCCGGAACAATCTGTTCCGATGTTTTTGTTTTCTGGGTTGGCCGTTTACTTCTTACGCGGCGCAAGATCGGTCCCCCATTTGCAGGACCGCGCGAGTGCATCGGCGAGTGGTTGCCAAGCGTGCGCGCCGCGCGAAATTAGTGCGATGTCATTTGCCAAAACGCTCGACAATCTTGCGCTGGACAAATCGCCGCTTGTCCGGCGCTTTGAGCAGCTCATCGCGCCGAAATCGGATTCGGCACTCGAAGCGATGGCGCAAACTTCGCGCACGCTCACGTTGCACAATTTCGGGCGCACGATGCGACTCTTCGCCCCGCTTTATCTTTCCAACGAATGCATTAACAACTGTCGATATTGCGGATTTTCGCGGGACAACCTCATCCTGCGCGTCACGCTAAGCGTCGCTGAAGTGATGGCCGATGCGCGGCATCTTTCGCGCGCTGGCTTCCGGCAAATCCTCCTCGTGGCAGGCGAGCATCCGAAGTTCGTCAGCCGGGACTATCTCGTTGAGTGTGTGCGCTCTCTAGTCCCAGATTTTTCGTCAATTGCGATCGAAGTCGGTCCGATGGATGCGAGCGATTATGTTCCGATTGTCGATGCTGGTGCGGAAGGATTGGTCGTTTATCAGGAAACGTACAACCGCGCGGTTTATGCGGAAATGCATACCGCCGGTCCTAAGCGCGATTTTAATTTTCGCCTCGATTGTGTGGAGCGCGGTTACCGCGCCGGATTCCGCCGCCTTGGGATCGGGGCGCTCTTCGGATTATCGCGCTGGCAGGAAGAAGCGATCGCGCTCGCGGCGCACCTGGAATATTTGCTTAAACATTGCTGGCAGGCGCAGATCAGTGTGAGTCTGCCGCGGTTGCGGCCGGCAGCGGGCGGTTTCCGGCCGCTGTTTTCGATGACCGACCGCGAGTTGGTACAATTAGTGTGCGCGTTGCGCGTCGCCTTTCCGCAGGTAGGCATTGTGCTGAGCACGCGCGAGCGGGCGGCATTGCGTGATTCGCTCGTCTCGTTGGGCGTGACCATGATGAGCGCCGGCAGTCACACGGAGCCCGGCGGCTACACGCGGCAAGGCAGCGAACATCTGCATCGCACCGTGCGCGGTCGCGTCGTGGCCCCCGATTTCCAGAATGGAGAAGATCAGCTCGCGACCGGACAATTCGAAATCAGCGATGAGCGTTCTCCGGCTGAAATCGCCAGCTTATTGCGGCGGCGCGGCTTTGAGCCCGTTTGGAAAGATTGGGATCAAGCGTTAACGAGTGTATGAGGATTTCACTCAATGGTGAGGGCGTGGACGCGCGGGGCGCTCAGACGATTGAAGAGTTGGTTGAACGCTATCAATTGCCTCCAAAAACGATCTTGATCGAGCACAACGGTCTTGCTTTGCATCGACAGGAATGGCCGCAACGCTCGTTGGCGGAAGGCGACCGCATTGAATTTATTCGCGTGGTAGCGGGCGGATAATTTGATCAGGGCGTCGTGCCCTTCACGACCACGCGCATTCCATCAGTTTGGATTACCGTGATTGGTGTTTGTGGCGCAATGAATTCGCCTTCGGTGATAACATCGACAACATGATCGGCGAAGCGGGCTTTTCCGCTTGGTCGCAAAATCGTGAGCGCGGTGCCCTGCATTCCGGGCATCAGCGCGAGCGGAGCCGCAAATTCGCGCGGCATGCCGGCTAGCGATGGGCCCGGCGGATTGGAGGTCATGAGAGCAAATCGGCGATACAAACTCGTGCGCGGTAGAAACCGGGCGAGAAACGTGATCGCAACAACTGAAGCGGCTATCGCGATGAAAAGGTTAAGCAATGGAATGGCGAGCATACGCCCGGTCGGGAAAAAAGTTTGGCCTGGATAACGATCGATCATTGCCCAAAGCAACGAGGCCAGTATGAGAAAAACCCCGACTACACCGAAAACGATGGTGGAGTGCGCGAAAAAGAGAATCTCGATTAACACGAGCACGGTCCCTAGAACAAACAGGGCGACGACCTCCCAGCCAGCGAGGCCAGCCAGGTAATGACCAAGAAAAAAAAGCGCAAAGCAAACCGCGGAGATAATTCCGGGCAAACTCGCCCCGGGAATTTTGAATTCGAGATAGGCGCCAATGATTCCGCCCAGGAGCAGCAACGGCGCGAGTGCCGTGATCCAAAAAGCGAGTTGCTCGAAGCCGCTCGGGTCGAGCGAGACGATGTTGCCTTTAAGCCCGGCTTTTTGCGTTAAATCGGCAATCGAATCGGCGACGCCGTCAGCGAGCACCGGCTTGCCGTTGATCCGTTCGGTCGCCTCCTGCGCGTTAAGCGTGAGCGGTGTGCCTTTTGGATGAATCACACGATCGCCGATCTTCACTTCCTTGTCCTTGTTCATGAACGCCTCGCCGATATCGGGATTATGCTTGTTCCGAATGGCAGTGCTGCGGATGAGGGCCGACCAATACGAAATTGTTTTCTCGCGTTCAGTGGCCGGAAGATCTTCGCCCGTCGGCAACACGGGCGCGGCCGCGCCGATCGCGCTCACGGGCGCCATGTAAATGTGTTGCGTGGCGAGCGCGATGAGCGAGCCGGCCGAACCGGCGTTTGAATTGATAAATGTGTAGGTGGGAATGGTGGCGTGATTGAGCACGCTCGCAATCTCCTCCGCCGTGTCGAGTCGGCCGCCATAAGTATTCATGTCAAAAATAATCGCCGCAGCGCCGTTGTTCTCCGCTGTCTTCTCGGCGCGACGCAGGAACATAAGGAGAGAGGGAGAAACTTCGCCGCGCAGCGGGACAACCACGACGTCGCCTTTGTGAATGAGGTCGCGTGCTCCCGCGACTGCAGGATGATTGAGCCCGCTGGAAACACAGGCGACTACCAAAAATAAGAGAATCTTTTTCATCGGTTGGAAGCGCCGCTCCACGGCGTAAGTTTGACATCGCTTCCCGAACCAAACGAGCGAAAAATCCAGTGTTCCATGGGGACGATCCCGTCAGATACGATCGAGCAAATCGCCGCGGCGAATGACATCGTCGAGGTAATCGGTTCGTACTTTCCTCTGAAACGCGCGGGAGCAACTTTCAAAGCACTCTGTCCGTTTCATCAGGAGAAAACACCATCATTTCATGTAAGCCCGCAGCGGCAAACCTTCCACTGCTTTGGCTGCGGCGCCGGCGGAAGCGTTTTCCGCTTCGTGATGGATTACGAGCACATCGATTTCCCCTCGGCGGTGCGCAAGCTCGCGGCCCGTGCAGGCATCCCCGTGGTCGAAGAGCGGGGGCCACACGGTGAAGATCGGCAACATGAAGCGCGCCGCGCGTTGCTGAAACTGCATGCGGAAGCCGCTGGATGGTTTCATGACAACTTGCTGAAAAAAGAGTTCGCTGAACCGGCGCGCGACTATTTGAAGAAGCGCGGCATTTCGGCGGAAATTGCGAAACGATGGCAGCTCGGCTTTGCGCCCGATGAGTGGGATGCATTCGTCAGTTGGGCGCGCGGGCGCGGTTATGACGCGCGTGAATTAATCGCGAGTGGTTTGGTCAAAACGAAAGACGACATAGATCGCGCGCCTGATCAAACCTCGAACCTCAAACCTCAAACCTACTACGATCGTTTCCGCGGACGGATCATGTTTCCAATCTGCAGCCACGTGAGCGGCGAAGTGATCGCGTTCAGCGGCCGTCTTCTGGAGAACGAAGCCGAGAGCGCAAAGTACATCAATTCGCCGGAGACGCCGCTCTTTCGAAAAGGCAACGTGCTTTTTGGCCTGCACAAAACCAAGCGTGGCCTCATCGAGGCGAAAAGCGCGATCGTGTGCGAAGGTCAGCTCGATCTCATCACCTTGTACGAAGCTGGGATCATCAACGTGGTCGCGCCGCAGGGGACAGCGTTTACGGAAAACCAAGCGCAGCTCCTAAAACGCTTTGTGAACGAAGTTGTTCTGTGCTTCGATGCGGACGCGGCGGGGAACAAAGCGGCCGAGCGATCGCTCGACGCGCTGCTTCAGAACGATTTGATTGTGCGCGTTGCTGAAATGCCGGCGGGTGAAGATCCAGACTCACTTGTTCGGCGAGAGGGAAAAGAGAAATTCGAAAAACGCGTCGCGGTGGCGCGTGATTTTTTCGATTATTGGATCGAGCGCGAAGCGGCAATTGTCGATCTAAGTTCGTTAGGCGCCAAGATGCGGCTCGCGCGCGAGCTCGCCGGGACGGTCTCGCGGGTCCACGAACCGATGATGCGCGGAGAGATCGTCAGCAAAGTGAGCTCGCGGCTTGGTGTCTCCGCTCTGGATTTTGCAACTCTTTTGCCAAACGCCACGCGCGAATCCATTCCTGCATCAGAATCCCGCAGCCGCGAGACCGCTCGGGCGCCGAGGCATGACATTGCGATGCTTTGTCTGCTGGCGTTGCGCGATGAGGAGGCGCGTAGTTTTCTTCGCGGGCAGGATTGGCGCGAAGTTCTCGCCCAAATGCCGGATGCGGAAATCCTTGTCCGCATTCTCGAAAGCGAATTGCGCGTGAACGACCCGGCCTCGCTCAACGCCTTTATGGCCACGCTCTCGCCGGCGGGGGAAGGACTGGTTTCTTCCTGGTTGCTGCAAAAGATACCGGCGAAGGCTGGAACGATGGCGGAGGAATGGTGGCGGGGTATTCGCCAGGCCGTGTTGAGACGCCAGCTCGAAGTGGCGGAGAATAAGATGAAGCTTCCCGAGCTCAGCACCGGCGACGTGGTTAATTTGCAGAAACAAATCCTTGACCTGCGAGAACAGCTCCACGAACTTTCCAAGCTTTCGCCTGCCCCGGTGCGCGACATTTAATTGTCGATCTAAGGGGCAGTCATCGAGCGTCTCAGTCAAATCTTAACCGCGCAATCTTGGCCAGGCATTCGACACGAAAGACAGAGGCCCGAGGGTCGCCGCTAAAGCGACCCAGGCCAAAGCGCCTTCGCCGTCGTTCTCAAGTGACAGCTTCGACGCTCTGGCGAAAATTGAAGAAGCAGGGAAAAATCATCGCGTTCAAACCCAGGCGCATCAGCGCTCTGGTCCGAGCACGGAGGCGCGTCGATCGAAGGCCGGGAAGACCGCGGAGCGAAATGGCAGTGCCGTCGCGCACCGCCACTGAAATTCAGAGCCGCATTCGGGAGTTGATCAAGCTCGCGAAGGAACAGGGTTACCTCACCTTCGACGACCTGAACGACGCCTTGCCGAAAGGTATCACCGACGCCGATGAACTCGACGCGATCCTCACGCGGCTGCGCCGAATGGAGATCGACATCATTGAAGCATCCGAGGTCGACCGTTACAAAGACGGGAAAAAGGACAATGAGGAGGAGGAAGAAGAAGAGGAGGAGAAGCGCGAAACGAAGCTCGATATTCTCGATGATCCCGTGCGCATGTATCTCAAGCAGATGGGCCAGGTCCCGCTGCTCACCCGCGAACAGGAAGTCGAAATTTCCAAACGGATCGAAGAAGCCGAAAACATGGTGCAGAAACACATCAATCGATTCGGTTTTATCGCGCGCGCTCATCTCGATCTCGCCGAGAAACTGACAGAGGGCCGGGAACGGTTCGATCGCGTCATCCTCGACAAAAAAATCGAAAGCCGTGAGCGTTACATGAAGATGCTCCCGCGGCTGTGCCGGCAGGTAGAAAAATTGAGCAAGTCTATCAGCCAGCAATATGAGCAGTTCTCGCGCAATTCTTCAAAAAAGCAGACCAAGAAGCTCAAAACGTTTCAGAGAGCAGTGGCGTTGCTGCAAAATTATTACCCCAAGTTTTATTTTAAACAGAAGGTCACGGAAGAATTTGTTCACCTGGCGGACGAACAATACCACCTCTTGCTCCATCTCCAGACTGAAATGGCGAAATGCCCGCGCGAACGAAAAAAACATTTAGCGCTCGTGGCCAAAGCGCGTGAATTAGAAAAAGGTCTTTGGCTTTCGTTCGATGGTTATGCCGAGCAGTATGAAACGCTGAAAGACTGGCTGCGCCAGGCGCTCCGGGCCAAGACCGAGATGGTGGAAGCCAACCTGCGGCTCGTTATTTCGATCGCCAAAAAATATACAAACCGCGGTCTCTCCTTTCTCGACTTGATTCAGGAAGGAAACATGGGGTTGATGAAAGCGGTCGAGAAGTTTGAATATCGCCGCGGCTATAAGTTTTCTACTTATGCCACCTGGTGGATCCGTCAGGCCATCACGCGTTCAATCGCCGATCAGGCGCGCACTATTCGCATTCCCGTTCACATGATCGAGACGATCAACAAGCTGATGCGTGTGCAGAAACAACTGGTCCAGGAATATGGTCGTGAGCCCACGCCGGAAGAGGTGGCGGAAGAGATTTTGTTACCGGTCGATCGTGTCCGCGCGGTTCTGAAAATGGCGCAGCAACCAATCTCGCTCCAATCGCCAGTCGGGGAAAGCGAAGAAACCAATTTCGGGGATTTCATCGAGGACAAGGGCGCGGAAAACCCGAGCGACATGACGGCAATCGTTTTGTTGAAAGAGAAAATCAGAGATGTGCTCGAGACCCTGACCGAGCGCGAGCGCCAGGTGCTGGAGCAACGCTTCGGGTTGGTCGATGGCTATAGCCGAACACTCGAAGAAGTGGGCCGACAATTCCGGGTCACCCGCGAGCGTATTCGCCAGATCGAAGCGAAGGCTTTGCGCAAAATGCGCCATCCCACCCGTATCCGCCAGCTCGCAGGTTTTCTGGAAGCGCCTGAACCGTAGATATCGCCGGACTCGGCCGGGACCGGCACAATGTTGTGAATGGAAGGAGCAGCTAGGCGAGGAACCAGCCGATTGATCCAGTCGGCTGCTTTTTGGCGGGGAGCGGGTCAGTCTTGAGTTAGCTCTTTCCGAGCGCAACTTTCAATCGCTTCGTTAGTTTAATTCGCGGGAAAGTATGAATCGCGAAGATGACCAGCAATTGTGGGATCTCCTTGGGCAGGCAGCTGAACCGAGGCTTTCCTCATTCTTTGCCCGTAACGTCATGCGACAAATCCGGCAAGAACCGCGCTGGTTCGACCGCCCGCGATCCTGGCTGAGGTTGCGAAGATTCGTTCCCGCTTCGGGGCTGGCGCTGGTGGCGATTGCGGCGATTATTTTCGCCCACAATCCTTCATTGCGTCAAAAACCGGTCGCTACGGAGCCCGATCCGGTGGCAAAGATTGACGTGCAAGATTATGAAGTTGTTGCAGATTTGGATGAACTGCTGGCCTCGGACGAAAACAACTTGTGGGACGACGATTCAACGTTATAAGCGCGACGATCGCGCTGTCGGTCTTCGCGTCGTATTTCAGCTTCGCTCAAGGACAGCAACAAAAATCGGGCCGGCTTGGCGGCAGCTTTGACCGGCACAACAACCAGTTTCGGAGCCCAGGCGAGCGTCGGGGTCCAGGCGAGCGCTTCTTTCAACTCTCGCCCGAAGAGCGCCAGGCATTCAGGAAAAATGCCGAGCGTTGGCTTCGCATGAACCCGGAGCAGCAGAAGTTGCTGCGTCAACGCTACGAATTGCACAGCCAACAGCTAAAAAACGAAGCTGAAGCGACCCTGCGTCAGTCTGGTCTTCGTCTGGATCAGAACGCGCGGGACCAATTCGAGGCGCGCTATCTCCAAGAGCGACGTAAGATCGAGCGGCAGCTGCGAGAACAATTCGAGGCGAAGCGAGACCAGGAGCTACCGCAACTGAACGAGCGATTGAAAAAAGAATTTCAGTCGCGCCAATCAACGCCTGGCGCTACATCGACATCGACCCCCGCAGTCTCCGTGACGCCCATTCGCTAACTGCTCCTTTGCGCTACCAGTACGAAGTCGTTGCCCCGCCTCGCAGCGAAACAAATTGAGCTGGCCGGGCATCGGACCCAGCCAACTCGGGAGTAAGTTAGAGCCGTTTAGTATCCCCGATGGTTAATGGCGATAGAAATGGCGATGGTGTCCGTAATAATAGCGATGCCCGTGGGACCAATAGAACGTCGGTCCCCCATAGTAGTACGGATAGTACCCGTAGGGGTAATAGTAAGGCCGATAGCCGTAGTAAGGATAAGGATATGCCACCGGAAACCCGACTCCGATGCCAATCGAAACGCCTGCCTCAGAGCGTGGTGCCGGAGCAAACGCGAATCCACTCGCCACGAGCGCGATTAAAAGAAGCTTTTTCCAGTTCATTGTCATTATTTACCTCCTAATCATTTAACTCTATTTAAGACGAAAAGTTTCTACATATTATTCGGACTATTCAGGCCGCTGGATGTCTTTCCGGAAATCTGGGGTAACCGGTAATGCAGACATTTTGGCCAAGCCTCCGGTAAGCGATTCCATCGAGATGCGCCGCATGCTCCGTGGCATCGGCTCCCCGACCGGGGAATGCGAGAACCGGACCGCCGGTCAAGATCGGACCCAAGTAAACTTGTAACTTATCGATGATGCGTGCGTCCAATGCTTGACCGAGCACCTCGCCGCCGCCTTCGAGCAACACGCTGGTCACATTTCGTTTTCCTAAATCGATGAGAACTGTTCTGAGAGATTTACCTCGATAAACCAGCGTCCGCTCAGCAAAGCGATCGGTAAACAAGCGCGCGCGCCGTGGCAGTCTACCAGAGCGCGTTAGAACAACGCGCCACGGTTGCCGCGGTTGCTGCGCATTACGAGCTGTCAGTCGAGGATTGTCGATCCTAACCGTCGCTGCACCGACAACGATTGCATCAACTTGCGCGCGCAGCGCGTGCGCATGCCGGCGTGCGGCGGCGCTCGTTATCCAAAGCGACTCACCAGGACGTCGGGTCAGCCGTCCGTCCAAGCTCATCCCGCACTTGGCGACAACAAAAGGCCGCCCAGTGACAATCCATTTATTGAAAGCTTCGTTGAGGGAAGTGCATTCCTCGGTCAAAACGCCGACCCGCAGTTTAATCCCCGCATCGCGCAAAAGTGTTACGCCGCGTCCAGCGTGCCGCGGATTTACATCGACGGTGCCGATCACAACGGTCTTTAGGCCTGCTTTGATGATTGCATCCGTGCATGGTGAAGTGCGCCCGGTGGTCGAGCACGGTTCCAGCGTCACGTACAATGTCGCTGCCGCTGGGATAGCGTTTCCAAAATCGCGCAGGCATACGATCTCCGCGTGTGGGCAGCCCGCCTGGCGATGATGCCCTTTGGCGATGATTCGATTACCATTAACCAGCACGGCGCCCACAACCGGATTGGGGCTCGTTTGCCCCAACGCTTTGCGCGCTTCTTTCAACGCGGCGCGCATAAAGCGCTCATCGCTTCTTGCTAAAGACATGAGGAGATGAATATCCACCACGCGCGTTGCAGCAAACCCGCCTTCGAAAAAATTGTGCGATTTTGTCTCATGTCTTTCGACGAAAATCCGTCGACCTGTAACATATTGAACCACCGCTCGATTCAATATCGGGCCTTCGATCTAACATAAGAAACTAATAACAAGTATCTTATAATATTCGGGTTTACCTCCGTTTTGATCTGGCACGACCCCAGCTAATCGGAACAGCGAGAACCCCCAAAAATCTCATTACTTAGAAAGGAAGTTCAAATATGAGTCTAATTCGTTATCAAATTCCTGAATTGACGGCATGGCGGTCCTTCGATCGCTGGAGTTATCTGAGGGATGACCTCAATACACTTTTCGAGTTGCCATCGTGGTCCAATTTCGGACGCGAGGGGCAGCTTTGCAGTGGCTGGTCTCCTGCGCTCGATCTTTATCAGAACAATGACAATGTCATCGCCGTGGTCGAATTGCCCGGTATGCGCAAGGAGGACATCGA
>Ga0207099_1107_pt1 | contig 16869 bp, 15 predicted proteins | sample Alteio_BWMinHeat_85_FD_153521 | JGI IMG/M metagenome (GOLD analysis project Ga0207099, IMG submission 153521) | Enriched cells from forest soil in Barre Woods Harvard Forest LTER site, Petersham, Massachusetts, United States -... | ecosystem: Environmental > Terrestrial > Soil > Temperate forest >... | reverse complement strand
TTGCAATGTAAAAACAAGTTCTCAGCAGATAAAAAGAGAGGTTTTCTTTTAGATGATGGATACTAAGCGTAAATGCCATTTTTTTTAATGTATTATCAATCTCACTACTATTTGTTTTAGGTGGTTCTATGTTCTGTACCGCAAGGCGAATATTATCTTGCACCTGCCCAAGCACGATCATGTAATAAAATTCGCTGTCTAAAATATTATTAGGGACTTGAATTGGCATTGAGTTCCTAGTAAGTCCTGTTTTAGTTAAAAATTGATGTATATCTAAAAACACTTTTTTTTCTTTTTCAGTATGGAAAAATGCAACATCTTGCTTGTTTGATAGAAACAAGGGTTGCTCTAAAAATCTCCATCCCGAAAATTGCCACTCAGTCCCAGTTGTTTTATAACTTACAGGTACATCAGCCATAAATTTATAATACAATTTTGAAAAAGAAGCCCCTATAAAAATAGTAATAAAAATAATGCACACGCAATGCAAAAATTCATTTTTTTTATAAACATTCTGATGTAGAAAAAGCGGGATAAAAATGAGAATGTAAAAAAAATAAAATTGTTCTCTTGTTAAAACGAGCAAAACAGAACCCAGTGAAATTAAAAATACATTTTTAGCATTACAATCAATAAAACAATCAACGTATTTTAAAAAAGTGAAAATGAAAATCGGAATAGTAATGCCTTCTGACATTACCTGAACAGTTGTTTTGCAGCGTACAACTAAAACTGCCATCATCAACACAGCAATAAATGAAATTATTTTTCTGGTGTGAAGTTTTTCTTGTAACCAACTTGATGCGTAGAGTAAAGATAAAAAAATTAAAATAGTTTGCGTAATACGCACCATCAAAAATTGAAATGAGCCAAAAATCTGGAAAAACATAATGTAAAGTGGGTATAGAGGAGGTCTTGATAACCCGTGCGCAATATACCCACCCGAGTCGGAACCAAGAAAACCTTGCTTAGCCATAAAAAAAAATGGCACAAAAAAAAGTAACGTCAATACGACAAGCTGCCATACAGTCAATGCTCGGACTAATTTTACATTTCTCATAAAGTTCCATCTATATTTTTAATTGATTAAAAATTCGAATTGGTAACAATTTTATTACCAACATAATCCATTTCCAGAAATAAGGAGTGTATATGACCTGTTTCTTTTTATCAAATGCCATAACAATATCATCTGAAACTTGACATGGTGTCGTCCACAAAAATCCTTTTTTTTCTATGTGTTTTGTCATAGGGCTGTCCACAAAACCGGGCCTAATATCCAGAACGGTCACCTGATTTTTATGTAATTTTGCCCTTAGTCCTGATAAACAAGCTTGTATCATACTTTTTGACATTCCGTAGATAAAATTACTTGCTCTTCCGCGATCACCCGCAACGGAAGTTATTGTTCCAATTACACCCTGTTTCTGTTCCGACATAGTTTTAGCAATAAGCATAAGAGCGATAAAAATACTGGTTCCATTTGTATGAAGTGATTCTTTCGCCAATACTAAACTTTCTTCGCATGCGATTTGATTAGGTAAAGTGCCATAAGCAATTAGAGCATAATCAATGTGTCCCAAAAAATTATTGGCTTGGTGAATAGAATCAATAATGTCACTTTCATTTTGGAAATTAGCAACAAAAATATGTATTTTGATATTAAATCGTATTTTTAAATCAGAAGCCATTGCAGAAAGTCTATCAGCATTACGTGCCACGAGAAATAATTCATGGCCTCTGCTTGCCCAAACAGCACATGTAGATTGCGCAATGGCAGAAGTCGCTCCTAGGATGAGTATTTTTTTTGTCATAGCATAACCCTTTTCCAAAATAGTGAATAGCAATGTGGGTCAATATATTTTTCAAATTCAGTCCATTGTGGGTACATTTTTTTAAATGTGAATGACGACATCCTTGCATCTTTTGCGGGATATAATCGACCACCATATTGCAGTAAAATCATGTCAAGCTTTTCAAATAATTCCAGTGTTTTTTCACCCCTGTTTTGAAAATCAAGAGCCAATGTACAACCAGGCATCGGGAAACTCATCATTCCGGGTGAAACCATATCGCCAAAATTTTTCAACACAGACAAAAATGAGCCCTGTTTTGAAATTCCTATCTGAAGTAATAAATGTCTCATTCCTTCTGCTGAACTTTCATTAGGTATGACACACTGATATTGATAAAACCCTTTTTTTCCATACAGTTTATTCCATTCTAAAATATTATCCAGGGGGAACAGATAATCAGCATAGAAAACTTTAGAGGCTTTTTTTCTTTTTTCTTTATTAAAATAAAGCTGGTTAAACAACTTAATGCTGAAAGAATTGAGTGTATTTTTAGGGAAATGGAAAGGCAATCTTATTGGCTTTTTACTGTTAATTTTTTTTTGCTTAGGAGATTCACACCAATTTGCGCACTGTAAAAGACCGCGAATTTCATTGTTTTCTTTTGCTTGGCAATCAATCCAAGCAGCATTATACTCATAGTTTCTTTCTGCTTCTTGCGTTAAAGAAAAATATTCCGGAAGTGAATAAAATGGTTTTTGTTCAACCTCTAAAAACAGTGATGGTATTTTTTTAAGTTTTATTTCGGCCCATAAAATAAGTCCTGTTAATCCCAATCCAGAAATGGTTGCGCTAAATAACTGAGCATCATGTTCAAATGAACACTCTATTATTTCTGTTTTTGCACGAAGTAGCCCAATTTTTAATATTGAGCAACCAAAAGTACCTTGCGTATGATGATTTTTTCCGTGAACATCGTTTGCAATGGCACCGCCAATAGTGACATATTGCGTACCTGGAACAACAGGTAATATCCAATTTTTATTGATTAAAAAATTCAATATCATTTTTATAGTGACGCCAGATTCAACGCGTAATATTCCGTTTTCTTCATCAAAATATAAAAAACGATTTAAATTTTTTGTTTTAATCGATATACCATTATCTGATAAGCAACAATCACCATAACTTCTACCCATTCCATAGGCGGTGTATTTATCATCAATTAAATTTAAAATTCCACTGCATTCATCAAGCCAATTTGGATTTAAAATAGATGATGGCGTAGAAATTGGGTTTTTATTCCAAGATGTTAGATGATTATTTTTGAATCTCATGGTTAATCACTCGACTTAAACACTTAGATTTCTCTCATTTCAATTCCACAAACAAATCAGGATTGATTTCCCTCGTTTTCTTTTTCTTTGAAATCCTATCTTGATAATGCGCCTCACGTAAATCACCTTTTGACATCCCGTTAAAAGTTAAATAAATTGTTCTTCGTGGAATTGCGGTCATATTACGATTACTTTTGTGTGGTACAAGTGCATTAAAAACTAAAACCGATCCAGCTTTAACTTCGACAGGCTCCCACGGTAATGTCTCACATATTTCCGGCAATATCACACCATCCTGATTTTTCGACAATATTTTTTCAGAATAACCAGAGACGACCTCAAAGCAACCATTTTCTATCGTTGCATCATCAACAAATATTGCAAAATTAATATGGAATTTTTGAAACGCGAAAGGCGAAAGATCGTGTCCATGAGCGTCTTGATGCGGTTGATATAAACCAGTACCAGTAAATTTATAGTGAATTTTTTCTTTGAACAGTAAAACAGGTTCCCCGAGGATTTCTTTCGCAAGCAAAAAAATAATTGATTGCATTAAAAAATCTTTCAACAACGGGTGGAATGAAAGAAAATTTTCTGTTCGAGATAATTTTTTTTCAGCATTAACCATTTCATAATAATTAATATATTTTCCTGGTTCTGGGATATCCCATTTAGCTATTTCATCTACCCACTGTTGCATTTTATGAACTTCTGCTTGATCAAAAGAATCAGGTAAAACAAAAAATCCATCTTTTTTCCATTTTTCTTGCAAAGTCTCGTTAAAGAAATTCATCCAATGATCTCCCTATAAAAATAACACAAATCTACAATTGATTTTTTTATTTTCATACTATACTCTATAGAAAAACTGAGCACAATGAGCCTATTTTTGCTAGACCCTGACAGCTAAGTAGCAGCTAAAGCTATTGCAAAGGAATATCATGGCAATCACCTCTAATAGATTACGAGAACTCGATGGGTTACGCGCCATCAGCGTTTTACTCGTTATAATTGACCACTGTGTCAGACATGAACTTCCTAAAACCGATTTGTATTATAATTTATGCGCAGGTGCTGGCTCAACAGGTGTTTTTATTTTCTTTGTAATTAGCGGCTATATCATTACAAAATTATTTATCAGGGAACAAGAAAAAAATCAGCGCGTTTCAATTATAAATTTTTATTTAAGAAGAATATTTAGAATAATTCCGGCATTTTATTTCTACTTATTAGTGGTTTTCATGCTATCGTATTTTGGATTTCTAAAAGTGACTCATAGAGAACTGTTTTTGGCTGGCGGATTCCTGGCAAATTTACCATTTGTCAATATGGGATGGTTCGTGGTTCATACCTGGAGTTTAGCAACCGAGGAACAATTTTATCTTTTTTTCCCTTGTGTATTTATTCTCGCTATGAGTTTTTCTCCACGAAAAACTTTTATATTTTCATGGTTTTTATTATATCTTATATGGGGTTGGCTTGCTGCTCTACATTATGATGGAGCTGCCGGTCCATTTTTTCATATTAGTTATATTATGTCGGGCGTTATCATTAGCATATACGAAAAAGAATTAAAAAATTGGGCGTGCAAATGTAACTTTTCCATTGTGGCCACCTTTGTCGTCATAGATTTCCTATGGGTTCCAGGTGTTATCAATTTTCCACATGAAGGGATACTTTATATTCCATTCTCTTGTTTTGTTATCTGTTTGCTCTTACTTAAATCGATACACGGTTCGACTGGATTATGGGCTGGATTTTTACTTAACCCCGTTATCCAATGGACAGGGCTTTGCTCATATAGTATTTATTTATGGCAGGAAATGTTTACACTACATCCCTCATTTATATGGACGCCTATTGGCATTATAGGTTGCTCAGCAATTTCATTTTATTTTATAGAAAAACCACTCAACAGAATTGGCAGAAAATTTGTATCTACGTCTACTGTCTTACCTGTCGAGAATCAAAATGGTATAGTCAGCGCGTGCGAATAAAATATGAAAATCTTTTCTATCCCAACAACACCTTTTCAGAATACAATGCGTCAACATCAATTTCGTCGATATAATTCTTAGTGCGAATTTTTGCGGGTTCTATTCCCTTACTAAACAATAAAATCCAAGATGATTTTAAAAAAAATCTCTTATCGACATATACAGCTGAAAAAAAGCCAAATTTTGTTCTAAAGAATCCTAAAATTGCTCTTATTTTTTTATTAAAAAACGTTATGTTGCTAATATAGTGCAGATGAATTTTTGTAACAGAAAGTCCATAATGTTTCTGCTTGCTAGTATTAAAAATAAATAGACAAACCTCCTCTTTATCTCCAAACAGAATACTTTTGCATCTTAAATTCATGTGATCTATCGCAATTCTTTTATTTTCCGCATCCAATTTATTGAGTAAATTTTTGGATTCATCAATAAATAAATTTTTTTTGCTACAAAACAAACTGTTTATAACAGGTAAAATTTTATAATAATTTTCAAATGGAACAAAACCCTGCGCTCTATGAAGATTGTATGATTCTGGAATAGGTCCAAGCCCAGTAAAAATGGTATCAGGATACGATGTTATTTTTCTCAGTAATAAAAAAGTAAATGCTCTATATTCTGATTTTACAATTAAAGAAGTCATATTGCAGAATGCATATCGATGATTGTTTCTATATCGGCATGAGAACACGAGTCCCATAAATCCTACAATTCCCCCCCCTTTTTCCAAATGATAACCAATATGGTCTTGCGCTCCATCCCATTTATAGTTGAATATGCGCTTCCAATCCTCACGTGAATAGGGAGAATTAAACATTAACAACAAAGGATAAATTCTTTCGAAGTCATTAATTGTGGTTTTTTTTACACTGACATCTTGAGTCATCATTACACTAGATCAACTGTTTTGACATGATTTTTTCTATCTGAAAATTCCGGTAATTCTAAGCGCGCTAATTCTTGATGTGTGTAAATACTATCAATTGGTGGGCCACTTATAAAATCGTATAATATTTGCAATGCCTGATCAATTCTTTCCTCTGATTCCGCACCAATAGAAACTCTAAAAAAATTTGTTGTTGTTTTACCATAAGCTGAACCAGGTACAACGCAAATATCTTTTTCTAATAATAGATATAATGCTAAATCATGGATATTTCCATTATAGGGTTCAGTTTTAACAAAAAAATAAAAAGTAGTATTTCCAGGAAGATAATGCAACCCTATTTCATCCATGCGTTTTGAAATACGGTTCCGTTTTTCAACAATCCCTTTTACTTGGGATAAAGTATAAGAAAGTATTTCATCAAAATATTTTGCAAGATATTGTTGAAGAATGGTAGGTGCACAAGTAATTAAATGTTGATTTAATTTTAAAAGCGCATTCAAAACAGGTTGACTGCTGATTGCATAACCTACTCTCCAGCCAGACATACCCATATTTTTTGATAATGAATTAATGACGATGATACCATCTAATGAGGATACAATATTGGCTAATGAAGAAAAAGAATTATCAATTACAAAATCACTATAGGCTTCATCCATTAGAATATAAATGCCACGGCGACGACATATTTTATAGAGATCTGTTAATTCTTTTGCTGTGTAGGTGTGCCCTGAAGGATTATTTGGGTTGTTCAGTACAAGCATACGCGTATTTATATTGAAATAGCTTTCAAATTTCTCACATCCGCAATGATATGGGATAAAGCTTACATTGGCGCCGACCAATCGCGCTTGTTCTTGATAACTTAACCAAGCAGGTTCATGAATAACAATTTCTTCACCGGGATTAATGACAGCTTGCATACACATATAAATAATAATTTTTGACCCAGCTGAAATAATAATATCATCTGCAGTGACGCTGGTATTGTAACGATTTTGATAATATGTAGCGATTTTTTCACGCAGTTCGAGTAAGCCACGACTATGCGAATAATGGTATCCACGATTAAAATCAAGTTCTTTAAAATCAAAGCGGGGGATTTCGAAAAATGCTTCGCCTAAAGATAATGTAATCGTGTCTCTTTTTTTACGCCTCAATTCATATACAAGCTGATTAAAATATACCGACAACGCTTCAGGGATATTTTGCACTTTCTTGCTAATAGGCATTGAATTAAGCATTTACACTATTCCTTGTCTCCAGAAGATGCTTTTGTATTTTTCCACTCGGTGTTTTTGGAAAATCACGGCACATGAAAATCTTTTCAGGCCATTTATCTTTTGCTAACTGTTTATGTAGCCATTGACTTAATTCTGTTTGAAAAACATTATAGTCATGCACAGATGCTGCAGGACACACATACAAATTAAAACTTTCACCATAAAACGAATGATCGATTTTAACAGCAGCAACTTCGACAACATTTGGATATGAACTTACAATCTGCTCAATTTCACGCAATAAAATCAACGCACCCCCTTTTTTGATAATATCACGTCGCCGACCAGTAATGAGCAATTGACCATTGACCATTTGACCAAAATCTCCACTTGGCATAAAACCATGTTCGTCAAATGGAGGCTCACTAATACCATTTTCAGTTAAATACCCCAACATAAAGTGAGGTGTTTTCACCCAGATTTCAAAAGTTTCGTGCTCCTCGGAATCCTGCATAGGTCGGAGCTGAACTTCAATATTAGGTAAAATGCTACCAACACTAAATTGAGAACGTAAAACAACATTACTCATAGATTCACTACTAATAAGCACTGCTTCACTAAAGCCATAACTTTCTAGCGGTTGAATTCCAAATACTTTAAAAAAATTTTGTTTTTCTTCTAGTAAAATTGGTGCAGTGCCTAAAAAACAATGCTGTATTTTCGGATATGTGCGATTGAGTCCGATACGATTAGATAAATTAAGTAAACCCCGTAATATTGAAGGTACTAACCAAATACTGTTAATTTGATATCGTTCGATCGTCGACCAAAAATTTAAAAATGTTTTCCCATTAAAAGTATCATCAATAAAAACACTACCCTGTGCAGCAAATGGAATAAGCAATGAATTTAAAAGGCCGCCTAAATACGACATAGGCAAATAATTCCAAAACCGAGTAACGCTTTCTTCGATTTGATGATAATGCGAAAACGCTTTTGCCGAAGTCCACAGGCGATCTGCACTCAGCAATAATGCTTTAGCTTCACCGGTTGAACCACTCGATTGCATGACTATTGTTCCTGTTTTTTCAACTGCAATATGTTCGCATAGAGGCCAATTAAATTGATTGTTAATATTTATAATCTCGACTCGCCAATCTAACTCGTTAATCTGCATTTGTAGTAAATGATGAATCGTGTTTGCAACTAAACTGACCTTCGCATTAACCTTTTTTTTCCATCGTATTATTTCAGGAAAAGTTGAAGCCCAAGTCAATGGGGCATAAACCAATCCTGCTCTTATGCTTGCTAAAAACAAAATCACCGTTTCAATCGCATTGGGCAATAATGTGATGAGAGCGTCACCAGGTCGTAATCCAATTGAATATAACCAGCCATGTGCACGTTCAACATAATCCATTAATTGTTGATATGTAATTTCTTGATCATTTGCATTTAATAATGCGATATTATTAGGATATTTTTCTGCTATTGCATTTAATTCGTCAAAAAATAATGTTGACTGCATTATCATATTTGAGGAACTCCAGATTGAATCAAAATTTTTGAATCTAATGTTAATGTTGCCGCCCGAAATACAAAATCGAGATGAAAATCAACTTCATTTAAACCACCGACAGTATGATTAGCACCAAAACCAAAATGCAAATAGCCCAATGCACCCTCATCGGTTAACATAATTCCCGTTAATTTCGCAGCAGGATTTAAACCAACGCCGCACTCAGCCAATACACGACGTTTTGAATCAAGCGGTCCAAATAATTCATTCAACATACACACTTGTTTTTTATTATCACTCTCAAAATCGATAATTTTTCCGTTTTTCACCGTCAATGTTACGGGTGATTTTAAAAGTCCAAAATTGGGATGTGTGATAGAACCATTAATAATCACAATACCATTCGCACTATTTTCTATGGGTGAAATATTGGCTTCAATGTCAGGCGGCGACCCCAAATCTCCTGCGTTTTCGACAAACCCGGGGCAATAATTACCAACTCTACCCTTGATGTTAAGCGTAATGTCTGTTCCGGCTTCTGTAGTAATATGAATTTTTTCTCCATCGGTAAATGCATCTGCAAAATTCCGAACCTTTTGTGCATGAGACTTAAAATCAATATGCAAGCTAGGATCTTCTAATAAATCCCATGTATAAAGTGGTAAACTTAAAAAACGTGCACCCTTTTTGGCAGCGCGTATGCGTGCCTTACTATGCGCTAAAGAAAACCCACATAAGCTTATAATTAAAGTAGATGATTCCATTAATTTTTCAGCATGTTCTGGTGGTTCTGAACCATGATTCATTAATACTGGAATTTCCAACAAGTTTAATTTAATTTGACTTGACGATGCTACATCAACGAAAGCATCGGCAATGAATCTTGTTTCAGGATCACATAAAACTAATGCATGATCTTTAGCCTTAAGGTGTGCGCAGTGAAACAATAAATTTTTAATTGCACGTTGTCTTATATTATTCAACATGGGCTATATTCTTGATGTGATTAAGTTCTGATAAAATAGCTGCTAAACCATCTATAGTAGAAAATTTAGAATCGACTAACACACTATCTGGCAATGATATCTGCAAAGAAGTTTCTATGCTCATCACTAACTCTAATGTTTGAAATGAATTTAATAATCCATTGGTAAAAAAATTGCTTTTTATGTCGATAGTATCGACAGTTACTTTTTCATAAAACCAACGCAAAATCCATTCAATGTAACCTTTTTTTTCCATAAAAAATCCATAATCCCTAATATTTTTCTAATAAACGACTTAATAAAAAACTCGAATCCCGACAGTTTAGCATCCAAAATATAAATATTACAATGATTTGGCAGACTCATTCTGGCTAATTGAAAGCACGAATCCTCTTTTGGCCAATGTGTAAATATATCATTCACATAAGCCGCCTCAAAACCATATTTCTTGCACAATTGTATTGTATCTGGTGACACTTCTTCTTTTCCACCATACGGATAGCTATATAACTTTGAATTACAGTATTTATCAGAATAAGTTTTAGAAAGTAAAAAATCTTGTTCTTGTTCTTTGATAGGCAATATCGATAGTGGACGGTGATCCCAGCTGTGCGCAGCAACAATATGGCCGGATGATATCAGCTTCAGCAGATCTTGAGATGTCATCGGCTGAAATCGTAGTCTCCTTAATTCTGGATTTATTTTTAATGCATTAAATGCATAAATACTATTTAATTCATTCTCTATTGAATCCCACAATTTATAATTCAATAGCAGTTTTTCATAGACTAACGATGCTATTTCATGACGATTTTCTGAAGAAATAATTAATTTCATACCTGCGACATGATAATCACCCGCTGGAACATAACTAACCCATTGCGTTACTTTGTCAACGCTTAACGATAATCCATCTATAATCAATTTAAAAGTGATAAAAAAAACACCTCGCAATCCATATTTTTCTAAAATTTTAGGCACAATTTCACATTGATTTTTATACCCGTCATCAAATGTAATTAAAATATTTTTCTGCCGAAATCTATTATTTATTAATTGTATATGACATTCAAAAACAGATTCTGAATGTGAAACGCCAAGATGCACGCTGTCGTCAAACCAATCATCAGGAATGACATTATGATAAGTAAGTGTTTGAGTATTATTACGATTAATCCAATAGAAAAAATCAAATATATATAAATTATATAGGATATAGTAAAAAACATTCAAAAGTTTTTTTTTCATGGTTATTTCAACCTATTTTTGAATGATTTAATTTTCTTTTCAGCAAATAAATCATTCCAAATGCAACCCCTATGAGCGTCCAAAAACAAATTAATTCTTGCCCCGCAGATGAATCCCACCATGCCTCCACAATAGACTCTAGAAGTAATCCAATAATGGCACCTAAAACCAAGCCCATCGCAACTCTATCAGAAACTTCCATTCGAAAGTAATATGGGATAGAAATCCAAAAAAACGAAACTAAAATAAAAGCATAAAAAACCAATCCAACAATCCCTGTTTCTTCCGTAATTGCAAACTGGGAATTTCCTTTTTCTCTCCCATAACAACCTGTGTCTATGTTATTTCCACGAGAATCCTTACATATCCATTCATCAGAAAAATGCTTGTTTCCAATATTAACAGCAAAACCCCCACCCACTAGTCCGCCTTTCTTTGCTTGTTCATATGAATTGTGCCAGACCGTACTTCGTGTTGTTAATATTAAACTGGAATCAGAATCTATTGTAATTGTGTCTGTAGGTTTATAAATGTGGTTTAAAATTTTACTTTCAAGAAAACTCGCCGGCATCATAACCACTATAATTGCAATGCCAAGAAATGAAAGAAAAAATATTTGTATTTTCTTCGATAATGGTAAGCTTAAAAGAAACGAAAACAAAACGCACAGAAAAATAACCATACAACTTCGAGCATAAGACATTATTAAGAAATGAACTTCGATTATTAAAACAATACACCAAAATAAAAATATTAATCGTTTTTTTTTGCTCACGTATAATTTAAAAAGAACCAAAGAAGATGCAATAGCGATTATAAAGCCAAAAGTATTTGGGTTGTCAGTCAATCCCATGTATAAACTATTATATTGGCTGAAATTTACATAACTTCCTTTATAGAAGTTACCTAACAATCCAGACAGCAAAGCAGTAATTAAAATTAATAATAACCAATCTAGACAGCGTTCATATCCATACTTAATTGTCCAGAAGCAACCAGCTGATGTAAAAATAATAATATTGGCTGCAAACACTGTGCTTTTAGAAAAACTTAATAACGGAACCTCAGACCACAAAGTTGTTAACATACACCAAGCCAAATAACTTAGCAGTAATGTTCGCCACAAGGGATGAATAGGCACTAATAATTGTTTATTTAGAAGTAAATACAAAAATAGGCAGGCTGTGAAAAACCAGCGTAAATAAGATGCGCCCATTTCATCAATAAAACTCGTGCCATAACAGACATGAAATACAACCGCTAACGGAAAAACAATTTCAAAAAAAGACCGTTTACGAATAGACAACATCTTATTAGATTCCTTTAGTTACACTTTTCCCAGGCAGCAATCATATTCCTTGCTTCGTTTTGTAAAGTCCAATTGGCGATATGTATTTTAGCATTTTCAGCCATTTGGTTGCTTTCAATTTCATTTTCTTGCATGTATTGCATCGCACTAGCCAATGCATTGCTATTTTTTGGTGGGATGATTAAACCGGTTCTATTTTGAAAAACAAAATCATCAACACAACCCACTGTCTCTGTGACAATCACCGGTTTTCCCGCCGCCATTGCTTCATTCACTACTAATCCCCACGGTTCCCAATAAGAAGGCAGCACAAAAACATCAGCTGCGTTGTAAATATGCCACAACAAATCACCAGAAATCCTGTCAAGATAAACAATGTTTTTATTTCTTTGCGCTGCTAATTCTACTTCATTAAGCAATTCACCGCTACCGACAATCCACAGTTTTACGCGTAAATCCTGGACAATTTCCATTGCGGCAATTAACTCACGAATACCTTTCCAATCTAATAATCTGCCGACATATAAAAATACAACATCTTCTTTTAGAGCACCATTTTCTAAACGACATTTTTCTTTTTCAAAAAAACTAATATTATCAACAAAATTTTTAATATACAGAACATCCACTGTCATCTGCGCATTGATTATTTTATTTTTATTTACGCCATAAAAAGACAAATAACCAGCTTGTCGTGTTCCACCTGGTAAAAAAAGCGCAGGGAATTTAAATAAAATCGGATAAAAACATTTTTTGATAATTTTTTTCCATAAAGGTGTATTAGAATTTAACGGCGTGTCTGTTTCTACAGTTACCGGTATGAAAAAGAAGCGAGAAGCAATAATTAAAAATACAGTGAGTAACCTGCTCCATCCTGCAATGTGAAGCAAGCGATATCTTCTTGCAAGGAAAATATTAAAAAGTAAAAAAAAGGTTTGCTTTTTTAATCGCAAGACATTAAACCCAATTGAGTATGATTTTAAGTCCCATTTTTGCGTTAAATTTTCAGCTAAAAAGACAATATCGATCTGGTTTTTAATATGGGAAAACCCTTTTTCCAGTAAATCTAAAATATAGGGTGTTGGTTCAATAAAAACCATTAATATTTTTTTGTTTCCTTGATTCACACGCAAACTTCCTTGGCTTATCTTGCGTTATATCCTATACGAAGGTACTATTAAAAACACTAAAAATCTTTTCATTGCCTAAATGGATTAAAGGTAGACTACAATGTCATGTGTTTTTATCAAGCTAGCAATCCCCGAAGTCATTTTAATTAAACCAAAACTTTATAAAGATGATCGAGGCTATTTTGCTGAAACCTATAAAGCCTCTGAATTTAAAATGCATGCTGTCGACGTAGATTTTGTACAAGACAATCATTCATTCTCAAAAGCCGGTGTCATACGTGGGCTACATTTTCAACGTGATCCGAATCCGCAAGGGAAATTAGTGCGTATTATTCAAGGAAAAGTGTTGGATGTTGCGGTTGATATTCGACATGGCTCTCCAACCTACGGCAAATGGGTCAGTGCGATTTTAAGCGATGAAAATCATGAAATGTTGTGGATACCGCAGGGTTTTGCACATGGTGTTTGTGCTCTAGAAGATACACATCTGCTATATAAAATTTCAGGTGCCGAATATAGCCCCAAGGATGATCGATCCATACTATGGAATGATCCGGAAATTAATATAAACTGGCCAATTCAACACCCGGATTTATCAGAAAAAGACCGTATGGCTAAACCACTTAATGCTATTGATAATAATTTTATTTATGAGAAGCAAGAAACAGCTGTTTTTTAGGTAAGCATGATGCAAATACTGATTATTGGAAAAAATGGCCAACTTGGCTCATCGTTATGTGATGAGGCCGAAATTAATCATATTGATTATATCGCAACTAATCATCAAGCATTAGATATTACAGATCAAAAACAAATTAACGAATTCTTTTTAAATCAACATGATTTTAATTTTATTATTAATGCAGCTGCTTATACCAATGTGGATGCTGCAGAACGCAATGCATCAGACGCGCATCTCACAAACTGTTCTGCTGTTTCGTATCTAGCAGAAACCGCTAAAGAATACGATATACCGCTCATTCATATTTCAACAGATTACGTATTTGATGGCATGAAAAAAACTGGTTATGGCGAAACGGACTTCGTAAATCCCATCAATGTATATGGGAAAACAAAATGTGATGGCGAAAATATATTAAGAGCAACATGGGGAAAACATATCATTTTACGAACCAGCTGGGTTTTTAGCGAATATGGTAAAAATTTTGTAAAAACCATTGCACAACGCTATGCTGAAAAAGAATCCTTTTCAGTTGTGTGTAATCAATTCGGCTCACCCACATCAGCCCGTTCACTTGCTCAGGTAATTTTACACATTTGTAACACATTGCAGACAGAATCTAATAACGCACACTATTTTGGTGTCTATCACTACACTGATTTTCCCGCAACCAATTGGCATCAACTAGCTAGTTATATTGCGAAACTGAAAGAAAACAAAACAGGAATTTCTAGAGCTGTATACCCAGTTGAATCGAAGGATTATCCAACAGCAGCAAAAAGACCTAAGAATAGTGTATTAAATATAGATAAAATTAAAAATAAATTTGGCATACAGTCAAAATCATGGGTAGCTGAAGTGAATAGAGTGCTTGATATTATTTAAGCATATTCACAATCAGATATTAACGTTTGTTTCACTTGCTCAATAAATTCTGGCAGTGGATTCTGCGGATTAATTTCACCAATAAATTGCTTACGCATTGGAACAACACCCCAATTAGTTAGAGGTTGACCTGGATGCGATGCACTTGGCATTTGCCCTAGAAAAGAAGCCCAAGCAGAAAAAGTACTGGTGCCTGCAGCAAGCAACACTTTAGCACGCGAGATAGTTAAAAGATCGCTGATTGCAGAACCAGGTCTAACAAAATGCGTATTTTTCATAGCCAGTAATTCAGCCAATTGTCGCGTTGTGCCATCTGAAACAACATAAGCATTTACATCCTCACCAATCTCATTTCTAATCATCTGTAACATTCGCACAAACCATTTAACAGGCGTTTTTTCTCCGTATTTTAAGGTAATACAATCATCAGAAGATGGTTCATCGTAATCATTCCCACAGCGCACAACAATACCAATTGGAATGGATTTAGGTTTATCCGCAAGTGCAAGATATTTTTTTTTAGTAATGGCACGCAATTCATTATGCAAAAACTCAGACCACCCATTGAGGGGTTGAAAGTTATCAGAAAGCTTATATTGAAAAATTATTTTCTTATTCGCAGCTTCTTTTGGAAAATCATTTAAATTATTTGGCTCATCAATTACTTTCATGAGACGCGTCTTGAAATACCCAGCAAGAATACCAGTATCACCTGCACGCTGTTGAAAAAGATCCCACAATGCAATTTGTCGCATATAACTGGGATAATTCACGCCGCCTCGAAAAATTTGTCCAATAGCCGGGCGCGCCCAAATTGGTGTTACTACTGTACCACCATGTATTTTTGAAAAAATACGGCATCTTGCCCATGGGAATAATCTACTTCCTAATCCATTTCCAATTCCAAAACATAAAAACTTTTTATTACCAAATCGCATGCTGTAATAAGTCATATAACTGCCATGTCATTTTTATAAATAAGTGTGAATATTAACACGTACGTCGCAGAGTCGCAATTTAAGGTTTTATGTATTGGATAGACAGATAGGCTCAAAAATCAAACGTGCATTTCTTTGTAAATTGAGTGTAATTTTTCTGCATGCTTTTCCCAGGTTAAATTTTCTAGCACATATTTCTTACCAGCTTTTGCAATTGGATGCATTGCTTCAAAATTATTTATCGTATCTGTTAATATTTCGGCTAAATGATCACTATTTTTTGGTTCAACTAAAAATCCTGTTCTATCATGATCAATAAATGCTTGTGGACCTTGACCTTTAACACCAATCGTTAATAATCCATTTGCCATCGCTTCTAGATAAACGATACCAAATGCTTCTCGATAAGAGGGTAAGCAAAATATATCTGCATCTTGTAAATACGAATAAACTTTCGTATGTGTGCATTCACCTTTAAATGCAATTTTATCTTTCAGATCAAATTGCATAACCATATCTTCATACTGTTTTTTTAATGGGCCAGTACCAATGATAGTATAGGTCCAATTATTGACACCCTTATTTTTTAATTTTGCTAATGCTCGCAATGTTAAATCAACTCCTTTCCCTTCTTGCAAGAGACTCACGCTAACTAGACGAACAGGCTTATTATCAATCACACGATCCAATAATTGCTGTGATGATGGCAAACTAAACCCATTATGAATAATACAAGAATGATTTTTATGATACAAAAATTTTTGAAAATGTTTTTGGAGTGGCTCCCCAACATAAATAATCCTATGAATTTTATTAAGCATCCTATAAAACATTTTTCCGGATAAACCTTTCCACATGCGCTCACAGGTTTCAATACCATGTATTGTTACTGCTGAAGGAATATTGAGTTTCCTAGAAGCAGCGACAGCAGCT
>Ga0207099_1106_pt1 | contig 16874 bp, 17 predicted proteins | sample Alteio_BWMinHeat_85_FD_153521 | JGI IMG/M metagenome (GOLD analysis project Ga0207099, IMG submission 153521) | Enriched cells from forest soil in Barre Woods Harvard Forest LTER site, Petersham, Massachusetts, United States -... | ecosystem: Environmental > Terrestrial > Soil > Temperate forest >... | reverse complement strand
TTCGGAATTAAAAAGCAAGAAATTGAAACAGTAGTTGGGCGTGCAAAAAAAATTGCAGCTCTGAGCATTACTGAGCAAACATTGGGTGGTTATGACACACTGGAAAGTGCAGAAACTGCACTTATTCACTTAAAGGAGAATGCAGGGGCGCTTGAGAAAAAATTTAATATGTCAGTTTTGAAAAAAATTGCGATGGCTAAACCCAGAGAAAATTGTGGCAAAGAAGCTGTGAGAGATTTAGCTTATTGGGTAAAAGCCCATAAATTGGCTACTGCTACTACGCTTGCTACTTGGTTTTCCACGTTTGGATTTTCTGAATTTGGTTATTACTTTGCTCATGGAGCACTTCGAAACTCGGTTGCTATGGTGTTGGATGTAAATGGAAATCTGCCTCCGGAATTTGTAGCGATCGTTGGATCAGTTGGCATTGCAGAAGGTGCGCGCCGTCTTACGCTCTTTGCTCAACGTAAATGTGCTAAACCAGCAAATCCTATGCAAGTGGGACTTTTAAATGCTGAGGTAACAACTCGTTCTCGATCTGTTTCTGGTGCGTCAATGCAAACGGTGGGTGAGAAAAATGACACACAATACAGTTACGGTGGAGTTCTCTAATATCACAGACACGCGCCCGAAAGGGTGCGTGTCTGTGACAATTTATAATAGTCACACCACTTCGCAATCGGGCACTCACCACATTTCGGATTACGCGCCACACAAATATATCGTCCATGCAACACCAACCAATGATGCGCATCTTTTAAATATTTTTTTGGAATAATTTTTAATAATTGTTTTTCAACTATCAAGGGCGTTTTACCAGCTGTTAATCCTGTGCGATTGGCAACACGAAAAATATGCGTGTCGACGGCAATCGTTGATTCACCAAATGCCGTATTCAAAATCACATTCGCGGTTTTTCTGCCAACCCCCGGTAAACTTTCTAATGCTTCACGATTATTCGGCACAACAGAATTAAATTTTTTAATTAAAATTTCGCAAGTTTGAATAATGTGTTTCGCTTTTGCATTAAATAAGCCAATTGTTTTAATATATTTTTTTAAGCCAGTCTCACCGAGCGCTGCTATTTTTTTAGGCGTGTTTGCAACGGGAAATAATATTTTTGTCGCTTTATTGACGCTAATATCCGTTGCTTGTGCTGATAAAATAACGGAAATTAATAATTCGAAATTATTTTCAAAATGTAATTCGGTTGTTGGGGTTGGATTGGCTTTCTGAAGGGTTTCGAAGATTTTTTGGATGTTTTGTGCGTTCATGTTTAGCCTTTGTTGCTTTTTGTAGAGACGGCGATTTATCGCGTCTTCGGTAATACATCGCATGTTCCGAGACGCGATAAATCGCCGTCTCTACAATCGCATCCTCAAGGGTTACCGATTACGTCGCGCTCTTTGAATTATCTCTGCAATCTCCATTTTTCTCTCATCCATTGTTTTGTTTTTTAATTTTGATTGCTTCGACTGTAAATAGCTCGCCCGTTCTTTCACGCGTTCTTTTTCCAGTCTTTTATTTTTATTATTGAAACGTTCTCGCGATTGATCAGCTAATTTTTTTTGATTAATTTCAGTTCGTTCGGGTAAATCAATCATATCAATGCAATCAACAGGGCATGGAGGAACACATAATCCGCAGCCAATGCAAACAGTGGTCATGACAGTGTGCATGAATTTTGATGCGCCAATAATGGAATCAACGGGGCAGGCTTGAATGCATTTCATGCAGCCGATGCATTCTGATTCGCGAATAACTGCTAATCTATCTTCGATGTCAGGCATCAAAGACATTTTAATCAGCCACCTTATCAAAACACGCAATTTGCTCTGGCGTGACACGTTGCATCAGTGGTTCAAATAAATTAATCATATGATTTAGTAATGGGGTTTCACAATCAGTCCATTTTAATTCGGTAATATTTAAAAACACTTCTGCTTTCGCAGCGGTAATCGGCAGTATCGGTTTTAAATATAACGTTAATAATCGAAATAGATTCAAGCCTTGTGTACAAATTAATTGAACGTCATTTTCGCGCCCAATTTCCTTTGCAAGCGACCACGGTTTATTTAAATCGATATATTGATTGGCTTTGTCAGCCAATAACATAATTTCTTTTACAGCGCGGTGATAATTTAATTCTTCATACGCTTTGGCAATTGATTCAGATCCGGAAACAAATTCCAAAAATAGTTTTTCATCATGCAATTGCGCTGATAATTTGCCGTCGAATTTTTTGGTGATAAATCCAGCGCATCGGCTTGCTAAATTAACATATTTCCCAACTAAGTCAGAATTAATTTTCGCTGAAAAATCACTAAAATTAAAATCAATGTCTTCCACCTGGTTATTTAATTTTGATGCGTAATAATAGCGTAAATATTCAGTTGAAATTGTTTCTGTAAATTTTTTCGCTGTGATAAATGTTCCGCGCGATTTCGACATTTTCTCGCCATTGACGGTCACAAAACCATGTGTAAATATTGCTGTGGGCAAGCGATGATCTGTTGCGCGTAACATCGCAGGCCAAAATAAGGCATGAAAAGCAATGATGTCTTTGCCGATGAAGTGGTAGAGTTCTGTCGTGCTGTTTGTGCGCCAAAATGCATCAGCAGTGATGTGTTCGCCAGCGGGAGACGCGATAAATTGCGTCTCTACAAAATTCTCAAAGCTTGCGATATAGCCAATCGGCGCATCTAACCAAACATAAAAATATTTACCGGGATGATCTGGCATTTCAAAGCCAAAATACGGCGCATCACGCGAAATATTCCATTGTTGCAAGCCAGCTTTAAACCACTCTTGTAATTTATTTGAAATAGATGATTGCAAGACGCCTGATTGCGTCCACGTATTTAAAAAATCAGCATAATGATCGAGCGCAAAAAAATAATGTTCCGATTCTTTTAAAATCGGCACAGCACCTGTAATTGCAGAGCGCGGATTTTTTAAATCGGTGGGTTCATACGTTGCGCCACACGATTCGCAATTATCACCATACTGATCTTTTGCCCCGCATTTTGGGCATTCGCCTTTTACAAAACGATCGGCTAAAAATAATTTTTTTTCAGGATCGTATAATTGCGTAATGGTTTTGGTGACCACATCCCCATTTTTTTTCAAACGATTATAAACTTCAATTGATAATTTTTTATTTTCGTCAGAATGTGTCGTGTGATAATTATCAAAATTAATATGAAATTTTTTATAATCGTTAATGTGGTCTTTGCGAATTTGTTCGACCATTATTTCCGGTGTAATATTATTTTTTTCCGCTGCCAACATAATCGGTGCGCCATGGGCATCAGAGCCAGAAATAAGGTAACAGCTGTTTCCACGCATGGTTTGAAAGCGTTTCCATATATCTGCTTGAATCGCTTCAAGCAAATGTCCCAAATGGATTTCGCCATTGGCGTACGTTAAAGCCGTTGTGATTAAAATAGTACGTTGGGGTAGCATGATGCTGTACTCGCTTTTATTTCTATGGTTGTAATATTACGCATTCTTCGTATTTTATGCTACGATTTGCGGCTATTATATATTTAATTGGGCGCTTTAATGATGAGAAGTGAGAGAAGTGAACTCAGTTTTAATAACTTATTGAGGTCTGATGAAGAGCGAATACAGCCTCGTCAGACAACGCAAGGATTGCTTCGCATCCTTCGTGAACAACGTGAGCTGATGGCAATTTTACGCATGGAAAGTGAGATTGCGGTTAAACAGCTAAGCCGTAAAATTCGCGAACAAAGTGAAGACATTACGCTATTAAAAAAGCTAGTTTCAACTTCGAAGAACTTAGCTGAAATGCGGGCGCAACGTGATGCGAAGGTTATGCTGTTATTAGTTAATCGGACTCTGGCTGCCGAGCAAAAAAATAAAGCATTGATCGATGAAAATATTCGTTTAAAAAATAAAGCGCATGATAAGAGCGAATTGTCTCCGCAAAGAAATAGAATTTTTAGCGAAACGACTTCAAGACCCGCCTTTAAATAACGGAATTGTTTATGACGACTGCTTTTTCTATTCCAGGAATTAAAAAAATTATTGCGATTGCTTCCGGCAAGGGTGGTGTTGGTAAATCCACGACGACGGTGAATTTGGCGCTGGCTTTAGCGCAACAAAATAAACGCGTTGGCATTTTAGATGCCGATATTTATGGCCCGAATCAACCGCATATGTTGGGCGGTGCAGAGAAACCTGAATTAATTGATAACGAAAAATTTAAACCGGTTGAACGTTTTGGTTTGCAAACCATGTCGATGGGTTATTTGGTTGACTCAGAAGACCCGATGATTTGGCGCGGACCGATGGTGGTGAAAGCGCTGCATCAAATGCTCTATTTTACGGCATGGGATGATTTAGATTATTTGCTAATTGATTTGCCGCCGGGCACCGGAGACGTGCAATTAACACTGTCGCAAAAAACACCATTAAATGGCGTGATTATTGTGTCAACGCCGCAAACGATTGCCTTGCTTGATGCCAAGCGCGGCTTGGAAATGTTTCGTAAAGTGTCTATTCCTATTTTGGGAATTATCGAAAACATGAGTGAATATATTTGTTCGCATTGTGGAAATGCCGAGCCTATTTTTGGTAAGAATGGCGCGGAAAAAATGGCGATTGATTGTCATGTGCCCTTGCTTGGAAAAATTCCGTTAACCTTAAAAATTCGCGAACAAGCCGATGCAGGAAAACCGATTGTGATTGCAGAACCAGAAAGCGCGATTGCCAAAATTTACGCTGAGATTGCACGGAAGCTGTTGTCGTGATTTAAAAAAGGCAAAAGGCATAGCCTAACGCGGTTAATTTCATTGCATTTTCAGCAATACTAACATAAAATATCATTGAATTTACGACATTTATACACAAAAAGAACATTGAATTTCCGACATATTTGATAACACTATGAAAAGATTAATAAATTATGATTTGTTACAATGGAAATCATCCTCGATTCGAAAACCCCTGTTGATGCGGGGTGCTCGTCAGGTTGGTAAAACGCATGCGGTGCGCGAATTTGGAAAAACATTTCAGAATATTGTTGAAATTAACTTTGAACTTAATTCTAATTTTATTGTGATATTTGAAAAAGATCTTGAGCCTACCAGGATTATTAATGCGTTAGTTGCCATGACAATGCAATCAATCACGCCTGGTAAAACACTATTATTTTTTGATGAAATTCAAGCTTGCCCCAAAGCAATAATTGCTTTGCGTTATTTTTACGAGTTAATGCCGGAATTACACGTGATTGCTGCGGGTTCGTTATTAGATTTTGCCATTGAACAGGTTGGCGTGCCGGTAGGGCGCATCCAATTTTGTTATGTCTATCCTGTTTCTTTTATGGAATACCTTGCGACAGCTCATAACATGTTATTCGCCATGCTGTTAAAAAATCCAGATAAAGCGCTTGAACCATTTTTGCATAACAAATTATTTGAATTACTGGGGCAATATATTGTTCTGGGAGGCATGCCGATAATTATTGCAGAATCATTAAAAGAAAATAATTTTTCAAACATTTATGCCCTACAAGATTCTATTATTGGCGCTTATCAAAATGATTTTCCAAAATATGCAAAAAAATTCCAAATTAAATATGTAGAGACGTTGTTCGAGTATATTCCTCGATGCATTGCACACACCTTTAAATATACAAGTGTCGACGGTGATTTTCAAAAACGCGAACTGGCACCTGCGCTCGATTTATTAAAAAAAAGCGGGTATTATTCACAAGGTATATCAAACTGCAGGCAATGGATTTCCGTTGGGCGCTGAAATCAATTTTAACAGATTTAAATTATTATTTTTGGACGTGGGTTTGAATCAAAGAATGTTGGGAAGTAATGTATCGCCCTGGCTATTAAATCCAATAGAATCTTTTGTGAATAAAGGTGCCTTAACTGAGGCTTTTGTTGGTCAAGAATTAATGGCGTATGGAACTGATCTGCTGCATAAAAATTTACATTATTGGCATCGAGAAAGTCGCAGTAGTAATGCAGAAGTAGATTACTTAATTCAATTGGACAGAAAAATTATTCCCGTTGAAGTTAAAAGTGGGAAAGGCACGACTCTTAAAAGTCTACATGCATTTTTAGCGGAAAAACCACAGTCTCCATTTGGTGTTCGCTTCTCAACACATCCATATTCTATCGAAGCAAAATTGCATTCCTATCCGCTTTATGCCATTGCTGGTCTTTTGATAAAATATGATTCTAATTTGCAAGAGAAATTGTCTAGATTGATTTCTTAACGCATTAAACACATGAATATCGAGTGTCACATCAACTTTGTTTGCAATTTACTGATGATAATGCTTGGCAAATACAGAGAATTCATTGAAAATCTAACTCTATATTTATTCAGTTAGGAATACGAAATGTCCATCAAATCTGACAAATGGATTCGCCGCATGGCAATCGAGCACGACATGATTTCGCCCTTCGAGCCAAATCAAATTCGCACGAATGGTGCTGGAAAAATCGTATCGTATGGGACAAGCAGTTATGGCTACGATGTGCGATGCGCTAGAGAATTTAAAATATTCACAAATATTAATTCAGCGATTGTTGACCCCAAAAATTTTGATGAAAATAGTTTTGTGGATTTAGAATCGGATGTTTGTATTATCCCGCCCAATTCTTTTGCACTAGCGCGCACGATTGAATATTTTAAAATCCCACGCTCAGTGTTGACAATTTGTTTGGGGAAATCAACTTACGCACGCTGCGGCATTATTGTGAATGTCACGCCGCTAGAACCCGAATGGGAAGGTCATGTGACACTGGAATTTTCAAATACGACTAATTTACCCGCGAAAATTTATGCCAATGAAGGTATTGCGCAAATGCTGTTTTTAGAGTCGGATGAAGTGTGCGAAACGTCATATAAAGACCGCGGTGGGAAATATCAAGGGCAGAAAGGAGTGACATTGCCGGTGACGTAGCTCAGAACCCCGAGCGTCAGCGAGTGAAAGCTATAAAGCACGCAATTGAAGCGTGTTGAAGGTTGTGGTTACCAGTGCTAGAGCCTGCGATTTATAGTATTATAATCGTCACAATTACCGTCACAGTCACTATTATGATCAAACTAAGCAACGTCAATAAAACCTACCTTGGCAAATCTGGCCATCTTCACGCTTTGAAAAACATTAATCTGCATGTTGCGCCCGGTGAAATTGTTGGTGTGATCGGCAAAAGTGGCGCGGGAAAAAGCACTTTAATTCGTTGTGTCAATTTATTAGAACGCCCAACTTCCGGTTCTGTTTTGGTGAATAATATTGAATTAACGACATTGAATGCAGCGCAATTGCGAGCAGCGCGCCATCAAATTGGCATGGTTTTTCAGCATTTTAATTTATTAGAAACGCGCACCGTTTATGACAACGTTGCTTTCCCATTACAGTTATTAAAAAAATCAAACAGTGAAATTGAACGTGTTGTTATTCTGTTACTTGAAAAAGTGGGATTATATGAGCGATGTGATTTTTATCCACATCAATTAAGTGGTGGACAAAAACAACGTGTTGCTATTGCCAGGGCATTGGCAACGCGGCCGCAAGTATTATTGTGTGATGAAATGACATCCTCACTTGATCCTGAAACAACGGATGAAATTTTACAATTAATTCGCGATATCAATCGTGAAATGCGTTTGTCCATTTTGTGTATTACGCATGAAATGCATGTCATTAAATCCATCGCTGATCGCGTAGCGGTGATTGATCATGCTGAAATTGTGGAGTGTGAAAAACTGGTTGAATTATTTAAAAATCCCAAAACACCTGTTGCAAAAAAATTTGTGCAATCTGTTTTTAAATCAGAATTACCACATGAATTACAGTCTAAATTGCATGATGAAGCGATGCCGGATGATTTAATTGTGTTACGTTTGACTTTTTTTGGTCATGCAACAGTAGAGCCGATCATGAATGAATTTATGCAGCAAACACATGTCAAAGTAAATATTTTGCAGGCGACGATTGAGCAATTGCGAACAGAAATGATTGGTTTAATGATTATTGCGTTGGATGTCGAAAAGGCAAAATTAGAAAAAGTAAAAAAGTTTTTAGAAAAAGATGATTTAACGGTTGAGGTGATGGGATATGTGGATAGACAAGCTTGGGCTAATTAGTCACGCCACCGTACAAACACTCGACATGGTTTTTGTTTCTTGTTTGTTTGCCATTGTGTTTGGATTGCCATTGGGTGTGTTTTTATTTGTAACACGCAACGCCTATTTATTTAAAAGACCGGTCATGCATTCTGTTCTGGGTTTTTTTGTTAATATGTTGCGTTCAATTCCGTTTATTATTTTGTTGGTTGCGATTACGCCATTCACCCGATTAATTGTGGGCACATCAATTGGAACAACTGCTGCGATGGTGCCGCTGGCAATTAGCGCGATTCCTTTTTTTGCACGCTTGGTTGAAAGTGCCATTAGTGAAGTGCCCATTGGATTGATTGAAGCATCGCTTGCAATGGGGGCGACGGTTACGCAAATTGTGCGAAAAGTATTAATTCCTGAAGCGCGTTCACCAATTATCAAAGCGGTTACTTTGACGTTAATTACCTTGGTTGGCTATTCTGCGATGGCAGGGGCGATTGGCGGCGGTGGTTTGGGGAACGTGGCGATTATGTATGGTTACGAACGATTTGAAATTCACATCATGATTGTGACAGTATTGATATTAATTGTGATGGTGCAGCTGTTTCAGTGGTTGGGCGATTGGATGGCGCGGGTTATATAATCCAGCTCAGAGCCCGGAGTTGAAGCGAGTGGAACCTGAGCGCGCAACAATAATTAATTAACAAACGCACTAACTAAAAAAGGGCCGCCTCATGAAAAAACTTTTATTAGCATTACTCACACTCACACTCTTCGGTTGCTCCCACCACAAAATCCCCGCCAACGTCGTGCGCGTTGGCACCATCGCCGGCCCTGAAACACAATTAATGGAAGTGGCCAAAAAAGTAGCACTGCAAAAATTTGGTTTGCATGTAAAAATTGTTACGTTTACGGATTACAGTACGCCTAATCAAGCCTTAGAAGACAATGATCTTGATGCGAATGCATTTCAACATTATCCCTATTTATTATCGCAAATTAAAACGCATGGTTATTCTTTTGCGTCTGTTGGTGATACGTTTTTATATCCGATGGGTTTGTATTCTCAATCCATTAAAAAATTATCAGATTTAGCAGTGGGTGCGAAAATTGCCATTCCCAATGATCCCAGCAATGAAGCCCGTGCATTATTATTGCTACAAAAAGCAGGCTTAATTACATTGAAACCAAAAGCGACGATTGATGCCACTATTCAAGATGTTGAAAGTAATCCAAAACGTTTTAAATTAGTGTCATTAGATGCAGCGCAATTACCGCGTGTGCTCGAAGATGTTTCTGTGGCTGCGATTAATACAAATTACGCTGTCCCTGCAGGCTTAGAGCCTTCACACGCTTTATTTGAAGAGCAAACCGATTCGCCTTACATGAATATTATTGCTGCTAGAGCAGCTGATAAAAATGAATTAAAAATAAAAGAATTGGTTGACGCGTATCAATCAGCGCCCGTTTTAGCAGAAGCGAAAAAATTATTTGGTGATAGTGCGATTGCGGGGTTTAAAGTTAACCCTCTTTGAAAAAAGGGGGTCGGTTTTGCGGTAGCAAAACCGGGGGATTTATTTGTTACATCGACAGACCTGGAGGCTGGTTCATCTTATCCGAGACCACTTCAGTCAGCTTTTCAAGGCAAGTAGCGTATCGACTTTTCCCAGAAGTACGCAACAATTCAAATTCAATTGTGTTGTGCAATTCAGCCCTTACCAAATGATATTTAATGTCTTGAAAATTTTCACAGTTGCCAATATTTTTAATTAATTCACGCGCATGCGCCACTTTTTTTTCAGATAGTTCTGGATTTCGTATTCTCTTGCTAAAAAAACCAAGTTCAAATTTGGCGTCATTTTTGCTTATTTCACCCAATGAATGAATATAATCTAGAATTGACTGTATTAGCGTTTGTTTCACTTGCGTCAAAGAATCACGCATTCCAGGAAAATTTTTCACAGTTGCATTGATAACGCTGAGCGTTGGCATTTTCTCGGTTGTTACATTGCAAAAAAATTTAATGGTTTCTGTTGAATTCGATTTAACCGCGGTTTTCAATGCAACAGCGACGTTTTTTTGGTTGAATTTAGCGCTATGCGTTTCAAAAAATTTTTTTGTGTGTTCAAAATGACACTCATCTTTTGCAAATGCTTCTAAAATATTGCCGGGAGATATTTGTGAAATAAGATACTCACACACTTCCGTTTTTTTGGAAATAGTTGCTGTTACATATAAATCAGCTAAGATATTTTTTGTTACACTAGGAGCATACTGGCGACATAACTCAACAAAGCACCTAATATTTTCCATATTGCAAGGCACCAAACTTTTTATATGTTTTTGTAATACTGCAGCAACTTTAATCATTACCCGGAAAAGCAATATACGAGCCTCGCTAATAGCTGCAAAGATAGCTTTCAGAGGAGCGTCCGCTATTTCTATTGAAAAACTGACTATTTCTGCCGAAAAATCGGTAGAATAACTCGTGTAGGCAAATATTTTTCTAAAAATGTCTTGAATGAATTTGGCAGAACCCCCGTTTTTTATGGCCGTTTTTACTGCATCCTTAATCTCTTCCAAATCAGAAGAATCTGTATAGCAACGATCGTCATAAACTTTTGAAATGTTTCGTGAAAAATAAAGAGACGCATTAAAAGGTTGAATTTTGCATATCAACATATACATTTTCAAAAAATCAATTAATGATATTGTTTTCGGCGCATTTACATCTAATAGTTTAGCACGCTCAGGATTCGATTTTCCCTCTATTGTCGCATCCAAATAATCTATTATTTTTACATAATGTTTCAGTTGGGTATTGTTTCGTGCTTCAATTAAATCAGCTTGCCTTTCTTTATCTGTGTAAATTGAAAAATTAGGATAAATTGAAATAGGGACAATGATGGTATCATCTGAAAATTGTTTTCTTAATTGGCATTGAAGACTGATTGCGCGTGCAAGTGCTAACAATCGGCTTTCTAAGTTATCGGTAAATATGGTGATATGCGAGCTGCCATCCATATTCCATTTAAATCCAGCCATCACCTCATTAATTTCATCGCTATTTTTAGCCAGGCCAGTTTCTTGAAGATCCGAGATTGACGTTTGATATCTACCTTCTTTTAATTTCTCATCAAGGTATTTTTCTGCTGCTTCCTTTGTTTCTTTATCGTATGTTCGAACAACTGTTCCGCTATCGTAAAGCATGATTCGCTGGAAAATGCAGTCTTTAATATCAAATGAAACACCAACGATTAAATCTGCTCTTTCTGAGTGATAACCAAAATACGGCGAATCGTACCCCACTTCGTAATTAACATAGGAAGTGGGTTGATGTTTTGTGTATTGTAGTTTTTGATCGCCATGTAATGAAGGTCTTTGTGATTTATCAGTAGAGATTATTTCATAAACGCCTTTATTTAATCGATTCGTAAATTCGCCGCGTTCAGTTTTTCTTAATTCAGGACGATGACCAGCAGGATCGCAAAGCGATTTTTTAAAATCGGGCCAAAAGCAAAGATGATCATTGCGTATTGTTTTAATAATTCGCCCAGCGCTGATATCTCTTGATATGTCTTTCACTTCTAAAAGTATTGAATCAATTTCATCTGTATTTTCGACGCGGGTTAAGCAAGTTTCAAATTCAGCAGCTGATTTAATGGCATAATAATTTAATAAAATGGCAATTGAATTTGCTTTATCAGTTGTTTTTATTTTTTCAGACAGATTGATCAGTCGAAAACAAATATCAGGGTCTGTGTTGGCCAGTCTAAACAGCTGCATTCGTTTGCGAGTAGGTGTGTCTGAGAATTCACCTTTTTCGTCAATAGAAGATTTCCGCGAGTCCCCTGTTAAAATCTGTTGTATTTCGCTTTTGATGAATAATGGGTTGTCTAGATTGTGTTTTTCCTTTGTCATTTCTTCTTTATTGTGACACCTTGCAAGATCCAATGTGTGACAAGAAAATAATATATTTTTAATGAAATCAGATTTAGGTTCTCCTTTTTTTGTATAAGGATCATTAAGAGCTTCTGCATAAATTTGTAATTCTGCTTCTGAAAATAATAATTCGTCATTGTCTTTTTTTAATTCTTTTGCATAGTCATAAAATAATTCAGATGATTTTTTTCGATACTGCTTATAAGTTTCAGGATTCGCACTAAACGATATTTCGCTGTTATGACCAGCAACGTAAAACGCACAGGCAATTTGAAGTTTGTCTATCACATCGTCATCAGGAATATTTGGAAGCACATCGGGAACTTTTGAGGTGACGCGAATGGTATGCGCCGTTCCATGATTCAGGCGAAAAATAGCGGCTGGATTTTCAGGTGGTGTTTCATCTTTAGGGTAATTTTGATATCGACCATTCTGATCGATATAACTGCCTCTGTTAGAAGTGCAATCGCTATACGGCTTGCTTAAAAAATTTTCATGGACGTAGCGAAGAGCTGATTTTACTGATGATCTCATACCCCCTCCGCTGCTTGTATCTATGTTTAGTACTATAGCAGATGAAGGTTAAGGGATTGTTAATTAATCTTATTTTAACTTGTTGTATTACATCAAGTTATTCTGATTGAAATGAATGTATAGGAAAGTTATGTAGGGTTAGTAAGTTTTACTAACCTTGCATAAGATTCCTATACATGGACCCACATACCAATCCTTCATTGAAAAAAAATATTTGCGGGCAATGGCAGAACTGGGTTCTGGATTTGTTCGCTCGGGTGATATTGCGCACTTACTTAAAAAGGAAGTGCAAAATGTTGCGCCTACACGAGCTACTTTAATTGCTAAGGGAATGCTTTATAGTCCATCGCATGGCGACAATGCGTTTACAGTTCCGTTATTTCAAGAGTATATGAAACGGGTTATGCCAAATTTTGAAAGCTAATCTTCAGCGTCGTCATGATCTGCTTTAATCGGATGCGTTTTACGGCTTTCATTAACGCGATCGCGACAATCTTTTCCGGGTTTGAAGTGGGGGGTGTATTTTGCCGCAGTTAAAACGCGCGCACCTGTTTTTGGATTGTGGGCTTTGCGAGAGGGACGATAATGTAAACTAAAACTACCGAAGCCGCGAATTTCAATGCGGTGGCCATCACCTAAACTGTCGCTCATGCAGTCAACAATGTAATTGACGCTGGCTTCAATATCTTTAATGGGTAGATGACTTTGTTTTGTTGCGATTTGTTGAATCAATTCTGATTTGACCATGAGCATACCCCCGGTAAAATTTTCACCAACCCTCAGCCATTTCTTGCTGTAGAATGGAATTTCCATCTTTGGATGAGATTGAATAATAATTTATTAAGAAAATGCTCATTGACTGACGTGTCAACGCCGCTTTTCTCAATAAATTATCATTCAATCTCATCTCAAAGCTAAAAATTCTACAAGATTCAAGCTTCAGGAAAATTACTGACCAACTTCCCTTTTTACGATTATAACAACCTTTTTTCTCAGAATTCAATCATTTAGCAACAATTATTTCTGTTTTATACTGAACTGTGCACAAAGTTATCCACAGGCGTGCGCTTTATGGGATAAATCTGTGTGTAAGTTGTTAGTAAGGAGGAGCGATGGCAACGGTGACAGTGACCGTGAGAATGCTACAATAGAAAAAATTTTTGGATTAAATAATGAATTTCGCATTGGCTCAGCTTCCCCTTAAATTAAATTTGCGTGATGATTCAATATTCGATAATTTTTTTGTCGGCGATAATTTGCAATTGATGACAATTTTAAAAAATTTTATTGTACGTCAATCAGAACAGTTTATTTATTGCTACGGTGAATCGGGCGTTGGGCGAACACATTTATTGCAAGCCTGTTGTCATGCAATGAGTGAAAATAATCAGGCCGTTTTTTATTTACCCTTATCTCATCATGCGGATTTTTCTCCTGAGATTTTCGATGCGTTAGAAAATCTGGATTGTGTATTCATTGATGATGTGGATGCCATCGTAGGAAATCGCGTTTGGGAAGAGGCGTTATTTTATTTTTATAATCGTGCCAGAGAAAATAATGTTTCATTATTGGTTAGCGCTAATTTTTTACCGCAGCAATTAAATTGTTTATTACCTGATTTGCAGTCGCGTTTAGCCTGGGGATTAACAGTAGCAATAAAAAATTTAAGTGATGAAGAAAAAATTAAAACATTGCAAATGCGCGCACAATTACGCGGATTTGATTTATCAGATGAAGTCGGACGTTATTTAATTCATCGTTATTCGCGTAATATGGGCAATTTGATTTTAGTGTTAGAGAAGTTAGATCAAGCATCGCTGGCGGCAAAACGCCGCATTACCATTCCTTTTATCAAAACGCTTAATATTTCCTTAAATGAGACGTGTTAGTATTTTTATAAAAAAATTGCGGAGTGCCTTAATAATGGGAAAAAGAAGCAGAACTAATAATCAGTCGCCGAAGCGTACATCTAGTGTGCCACATTTTTTTCGCACCGCAAAAGGAAAAAAAGAAATAGAAGTCCATTCGCTGGATTTTGATGGTTGTTTTGGCCCTAGTTATGAAGGATCTGGAAAATATAAAAGTATGGCGAAGCATAATAAAGGGTTTGTCAGGAGTCTTGTTGATAAGCATGAAGATTCGAATGTGGCTGAATTAAAATTTATGGTGGGTTCAAGTCGTCAATCGACCGTGTCCGAATTACAGGCTATGATGCAACAACATCAATGGGGCGTTGAATTTTCTGGTTCTTGTTTTGTTGAAATGGAAGCATTTGTAACGGATCTAAATGAATTGTTTGCGGAAAGTAAGATTGATATTTCTCTCGATAAATTTTTAATGACGGATATTTTTCATCAGTGTGCGTTGGGTAATACTTTTTCACAATTTGTGCGAGAAAACGGGAATTATCTTTCTACTATTTATCGTGATAATATGCAGAAATTAAGCAGTATAGTGCCTGATTTATATGAGCAAGCAAATAGTATGTATGCTTATATCTGTGATATCGGTATGGCTTATCAGATATTTTTTGATGAAGGTAAATTCACATTATTACTCACGCAAATGCATAAAATCGCTTCAGAGAATCCAGAGGCGGATATTAACTTCTATTTTCATGAAGACCGTAAAGATATATTAACGCCGCTGTGTGCAATTTTTAATACCCATCCGACGTTGTTGCCATATAACGTAACATTTCATCCGCATTTGCATAAATTAGGCAAAGCGAAAATGCATTCTTATTTAGCAGGACCCATTAAAGGAACTGGCGCGATAGATAATGACTATAAGAATACAGCGGCAGAGCTTAAAAAAATGGCGCTTGATTTGACGCACCCCGTGCATGAAAAACTGTTTTTTGTGACGGACAATTTAGCGGCTCGTTTTATCGAAGTCAAAGAGCTTGAGAAGGGCATTACGCAATTGACTAGCACGCCATTGTTGTTAAAATTCATTGAAACGCGCAATCGAAGGCTGTGTCTGCAAGAAACGGCGAGAGTCGGCGTGCATTGTTAATCAAATAGCACAGCGATAAATTATGTCACACATCACGCTTGTTAAAACATTTTTACTGAATCTTCAAGATAATCTCTGCAATGTATTGCAACACCACGAACCCGAAAAACAATTCCACGAAGACGCTTGGACGCATGAAAAAATCGGCGGGGGTCGCACGCGCGTTTTAGAAAATGGAGCGGTGCTTGAGCGAGCGGGTGTTAATTTTTCGCATGTTGCGGGCAATTCATTACCGCCTGCAGCAACATTAAGGCGTCCTGATTTAATTGGCGCACAATTTGAAGCCTTAGGTGTGTCATCGGTTATTCATCCGCGCAATCCGTTTGTGCCAACTGCGCATTTAAATGTTCGCTATTTTCAAGCAACAAAAGCTGATGGTGAAGTGGTTTGGTGGTTTGGCGGCGGGTATGATTTGACACCGTATTACGCATTTGATGATGATTGTGTGCATTGGCATCAAATGGCAAAAAATACTTGTGATGCATTTCATCTTGATTTTTACGCGCAATTTAAAAAAAATGCCGATGAATATTTTTATTTAAAACACCGCAATGAATGTCGCGGTATTGGCGGATTATTTTTTGATGATTTAAATGAATTGGGATTTGAAAAAAGTTTTTTATTTCAGCAAGCGGTGGGTAATGGTTTTGTAGATGCTTATATTCCGATTATTGAAAAAAGAAAAGATCATGAATATGTGCAAAAACAGCGAGATTTTCAGTGCTATCGACGTGGCCGTTATGTTGAATTTAATTTGGTGTTTGATCGCGGCACTTTGTTTGGATTGCAATTTGGCGGTCGAACAGAATCAATTTTAATGTCGTTGCCACCGGTCGTGAATTGGATCTATGATTTTCAGCCTGAAAAAAATTCAGCAGAAGAAAAGTTGACGGGTTATTATTTGAAGCCGAGGGAGTGGGTGTCTTAGTAGCGAGCGGCGGGAGTCGGAGCTTATGATCCGCTCGATAAACTTTCTTCACTGCGAGAACTGCACGCGGCTTTCCGGCCCCGTTTCTGAGAGAAGTTCGTGATGGTGCATTCCTACTTTGACAATAATTCATCAAAAAAATATTTTTTAACGCCGATTTCCCACGGATAAATTGTTATACCATCAAATTTTTTCGGATAAGGATCGCGGCTAAAACAAATCGCTTCGCAATCGCCAAAATCCTTCGAGAATGATTTTAGTGTTGACAAATGTCGCTCCTCGACATTGTCTGAGCTTTTAATCTCAATGAATAATGTTTTTTCTCCTGGCCTTTCAACAA
>Ga0207099_1104_pt1 | contig 17100 bp, 8 predicted proteins | sample Alteio_BWMinHeat_85_FD_153521 | JGI IMG/M metagenome (GOLD analysis project Ga0207099, IMG submission 153521) | Enriched cells from forest soil in Barre Woods Harvard Forest LTER site, Petersham, Massachusetts, United States -... | ecosystem: Environmental > Terrestrial > Soil > Temperate forest >... | reverse complement strand
CGAATATGCGACTGCCATGAACGCCTTGGCCAACGGCAAGCAGGACGATGCCTTGCGAAGTTTCTCGAAGGCGGTAGACATTGACCAGAACTTCGGCCTGGCTTACGCCGGCATGGCCATCGCCTCGCGCAACGCGGGCCAGCAACAAGAGGCTGAGAAATATATCAAGCTCGCCCTTGGCCATATGGATCGTATGACGGAACGCGAGCGATATCGCACAAGGGGCTCGTATTACCTTTTACTCGGCGACCAGGAGAAATGCGTCGAGGAGTACGGCACGCTGATCAGCCGGTTTCCGTCCGACGCTGCGGCGCACAATAATCTCGCACTGTGTTTGACGGATTTGCGGAATTTGCCCAAGGCCCTGGAAAACGTGCGCCAGGCGGCGGCGATCTTGCCCAAAAGAGCGATTTACCGTTGGAATACATCGGTGTACGCATCGTTTGGCGGTGACTTCCAGACTGGAGAACGGGAGGCGCGCGCACTGCAGGAACTGGATTCCTCATCCGCCCTCCCTTTTAGCGCGCTCGCGTTTGCGCAACTGGGGCAGGGGCAGATCGTGCAGGCCCGCGAGACATTCCAGAAGCTGGAAAAGTTTGGCAGGGTAGGCGCTTCCGCATCGCAATTCGGCTTGGCCGATCTGGCCTCGTATGAAGGCCGCTTTTCAGATGCCGCCCGGATTCTGGAGCAGGGCGCGGCGGAGGACCTGGCCGCCAAGCTTTCCGACAGGGCTGCCGCAAAATTCGCCGCCCTGGGTTATACCCGCCTTTCGCAGGGCATGAAAGGGCCAGCGGCTGACGCGGCAGAAAGAGCACTGGCCGCCAGCAAGACCTTCAACGTTAAGTTTTTGGCCGGCCGTGTTCTGGCTGCAGCAGGTCAAACCCATGCTCACGCATTGGCCGCCGAGCTCGCTTCCGAGGTGCAAGCGGAGCCTCAGGCCTATTCCAAACTGATCGAGGGAGAAGCCGCCCTCGCGAGTGGAGATCCGCGCAAGGCGATCAAGGCTTTCACCGATGCCAACAATCTCGTCAACACCTGGATCGGCCACTTCGACCTCGGCAGGGCGTATCTTGAGGCCGGAGCCTTCCCCCAGGCCGATTCCGAATTCGATCAGTGCATCAAGCGGCGCGGCGAGGCCCTGTCGTTGTTCCTGGATGAATCGCCGACGTACGGTTACTTCCCGCCGGTCTACTACTACATGGGCCGTGTGCGCGAAGGCTTGAAGAGCGCCGGCTTTGCGGAGTCTTACCGCACCTATCTGTCGATCCGCGGAAAAGCTGGAGAAGATCCACTCGCCGCCGATGCGCGTAAGCGGGCTGGCCAGTGAACTCCTTCCGGCTTTGCCCAAAAAAGTCGCGTTTCGACACTGTAGCGGCGGTCTATGACCGCCGACAGTCTCGCCTGTCTCGTCGGCGGTCATAGACCGCCGCTACAGTGGGACCTAAAAAGAAAATCGCTTTTTTTCGCAAAGCCGTTCCTTCCTTCTTTCCTTGGGCAAAGCCATCCGATCAAGTGAATCATTGTGGCTCGACTACAACGGCATCGACGACGGTCGCAGACTCATAGGCTGTGTCAATGTCATTACCCGACGTAAAGACTAACGTAACTTGCGTCCCTTGAGCATCGCTCGGAATGTTAAACGACGAGCACACTTTATCGTGCATCATCAAACTATTCGGGACGATGTATATCGGGCCGCCCAGAATGTTCACTCCGGAGGAAACGATGGACGCCGTAGCCGGATTTAAGATCACTCCCTCGCTGATGTACGGTGGTGGTGGTGGATTGTTGCCCCCTGCAGGAGACCCGCCCGCATTGTCAGCCGAGCCAAGCGTATAAACTGTTGCGCCACCATTAGTGAGTAGTTGAGCAAGGAAGAAGTTCTCGAAGCCGTTAGAGTCATTGCTCACATACTGATAGCAGAAACGAACACGGGAAGGAAAGGATGGCGCTGTGAATGTCTGACTCATAACGCTACCCAGAGTTCCTGGAGGCGTTGGGGCCGATCCGTTCGTGGAGAGAAACGCCATGTAATTGCCTTCGGTTGGGTGGATAGGAGTGTATGTCCCTTCCGGACCCAGTTGTTGGATGACGGTGACATTGCTGCCTGGCGCAATACTCCATCCATTCAGATCCCCTGTTTCAAAGCCCCCATTGATGATTACCTGCACAATGACGAAATTCCTGGAGTCACTACTTCCGGTGTGATTGAGATCACCGGGGAAGGTAGCGGTGGCGGTTGCCGTCCCCACGTTGATGTTGTTCACGTAGTTCACTGTTACCGGTTGGTTCAGGCCTCCCACGCCAGTCACTGCCGCCGTGCACGGCGTTTGAGCTATGCCGCTGTAAATCACACTTGCCGGGCAGTTTACCACCGTAACCGAGCTGCCTTTGTTGATGGTGAAGTTCCTGGAGTCGCTACTGCCGTTGTGATTGGCGTCACCGGCGTACGAAGCGGCGGCTGCCGCCGTACCGGCGTTGATGTTGTTCGTGTAGTTTACCGTCAGCGATTGGTTCAGACCTCCCGCGCCAGTCACTGCCGCCGTGCAGGGCGTCTGGGCAGCGCTGCTGTATGTCACACTTGCGGGGCAGCTCACCACTGTTACCGAACTGCCCTTATCGATGTGGATGTTCGCCGGCGCCGAGTCCACGGCGTTGTAGTTGGTGCTGGCTGCATAATGCGCGGTCACGGTGTAGTCGCCGGCATCGACCGGCGCCGTGTTCACATCCGCCGTATTGGTATAGGTCAACGTCACGGGTGTCAGGTTCTTGTTGTTTACTCCAGTTGCGGCGCCCGATCCGGTCTTTGCGGTTGCATCATAGGTAAAGGTTCCGCCGGTCGCGCTGATTGCGGGCGTCGCCTTGTTGATGTGGATGTTGGCCGGAGCCGAATCGACGGCGTTGTAGTTGGTGCTGGCCGCATAATGCGCCGTCACGGTGTAATCACCGGCATCGATCGGCGCCGTGTTCGCATCCCCCGTATTGGTGTAGGTCAACGTCACGGGCGTCAGGTTCGTGTTGTTCACTCCAGTTGCCACGCCCGATCCGGTCTTCGCGGTTGCATCATAGGTAAAGGTTCCGCCCGTCGCGCTGATTGTGGGCGTCGCCTTGTTGATCACGCCGGTTTTGTCGATCTTTGGGGTAACGGCGTAGTTGTTGCCGCCGGCGGTGTCGTTGATGGTATACGCAGAAACGGAGAGCGTTTTGCCGGCACCCGCGTCCGCCGTGTCATAGGTCTCCGCCAGTCCCGTCACGGTATCCGGATTTGGTCCTGTCTGGTACTGCAGGCCCGACACGGTTGGCGTGGCATTAGCGGTGGTGTTTGCGTCGTAGGTCTTCGTGTTCGTCTGGGCTGTGATCGTAAGCGGCGCCTTCGTGATGGTTAGCGTGCCTGGAGTGTGCAGGGTGGTGCCATCGTTGTACGGAAGGTTGTACGTGACGCCATCGGTTGATGAAGTTTGAGTTATAAGCGGAGTCGTCGAGCAGGTAATCGGGTAACTACCCACGTTTCGAGGGACGCCCGTATATGCGCACGTCACACCGTTGAGCGTTCCCGAAACTTTGCCGTAGATGTGGAAGGAGCTCAATGGGGCAGGGTTTGGATTGCCATAGGTTGTGTCAGGAACGCTATCGGCGATGACAAACAGGTGCGTCACCTCGCTCATGACCGGGTTTGAAAATCCGCTTACGGTGGCGTTCACGTCCTTGGACGTTATGGAATACGTGTAGGTCGTGTTGTTGCAGGTCGCCGTCACGGAACATGCTGTCCCGGCGTTGGTGAAATCGTTCACCTTATCGTCGTAGGCGCACGTCACCTCGAGGGTTGCCGGGTTTGTCACTTGGCAAGGCTTGCCGGTTCCGACGGTCCCGTCGATGGTCGCCAGGGGTGTGTCAGGGCGATCCGAGCGGTAAATGAAGTAGTTCCGGACCTGCGTGTCGAGTGGTGGTCCCCACTGTAACGTGATTCTATCGATTTTATTCGTTGCCGTCAGCGGACGAGCGGCAGACGTCGCGTCCACTGACGCATGGGCCGAAACGCTGTCCAGTTCGTTGCCGAGGTCGGCGAGACCGCCAAGGTCGGCGAGGCCCCCCAGGTCCGCGAGGCCGCCGAGATCGGCGAGACCGCCCAGGTCCGCAATGCCGCCGAGATCGGCGAGGCCGCCGAGGTCGGCAATGCCGCCGAGGTCCGCGATGCCCCCCAAATCCGCAATGCCGCCCAGATCGGCGAGGCCGCCGAGATCGGCAATGCCGCCGAGGTCCGCGATGCCCCCCAGATCCGCTACGCTGGTATCCACAGAAAGCCGATTAACGTTCAGCCGTGCTCCGACCTGCTGAAGGTTGAGACTGTTCCAGTCGTTGGAATCCACGAACAACTCTTTTCCAGGGCCATCCGGTAGAAACCCGTCGTAATTCACGTCGAATGGATAAGGCAACTTGTCTTGTCCGTTTCGGTTCCAATCGAGGGTTGAGAGGTCGAGGCTTTCGAGGCGGACCGCCGGGCTTCCGCCGTTGATGTCGGTTCCGTCGCAATGCTTCGTCGCCGTTCCCTCATTCTTCGAAAGTGGAGGTCCGTAGAATCGGATCCGGTAGGGCAGTGGAGTCGCTGGAGTCTTAGTCAGGGCTCCAGGCGCCTCGGAGAGGGACGCCTCATCCATCGTCTTCAAAGACCCTTTCGAGAAATCAACATGTTCGTTGCCCGCCAGGTCGGTCAATCCGCGCTGGTACAGGTAGTTCATGACGCTGGGGTAGTTCGGCTTGCAATTCGGAGTGGGAGTCAATCCCCCATGAAGTAAATCCAGGTTATGACCCAGTTCGTGCATGAGGGTGCCGGCTTGTGTCTGCACGCTACCGGTCTGGTCGGCGCAGTTGATCTTCGGGTCGCAACCAGGCAGGTCGTCGGATCGCCACAAACCCAGCGTGACAGTGAAGTCTCCGCCCGCCCGGTCGGCCGCTCCCGATATGCTTTTGGGATCTGGGTTTACGGGCTTACCTGTAAGGAAGTCGAACGGCCCGGCCAATGCATGGGCGAAAAGCGCGTAATGGAATATATCTTTCCGCATGTGGTCGAAATGCGGGAAGATTCCCAGCAGGCTGAATCCATCTTTTATGCCGAGAATCCCCTTTTTCCAACTCAGCACCGGATAAAGTTGCTCGGCGGCATAGTTGCAATCGCTTGCCTTGGTCTTAGCGTTGGGACACAGGAGATCGCTTTCATTGATGATCTCTCCACCCCCGACGCCAGCCGATTTCGGAACAATGAACCCTGGATAGGTGATGCCGGATTCCTGATAGTTGCTGCTGAATTTCAAATAGTTGGAGTCTAACTTTGCGGGGTCGCCCACGTCGAAATGCATCGCGATCCCGTGGGCGCGGAATGTCTCGGCGAGCGCCTTCAGAGCGGGCCACTTCGGGATGTGCACATGGTCAGGGGCCTTCATCCAATCGATTTCGACAAAGATGTCCGGCTTATTGGGGTTCGCTCCCATTTTCGGCAGATTGACACAAGGCTGGTGCTCATCGTCACCCTCATCATCATCGCAGCTGCCGAAGCTGGCGCGATGGTGGCTATCCCCGGGATTCAGGTGTAATCCCTTCTGTTCCCATACATCCAAGAGGCCGTCGTGGTCCGTGTCCACGACCGGTGTGCTGGTCACAACTGCGCCCCAGGTGAGGCAAACCTGGTTTGACGAGGTTACCTGGAACTGATAGTCCTTGGCATTTGCCTTAAGGTAGATGGTGAATGTCGGGTTGTCCCAGCCCACTCCCGCTGTACCTGTGAACGGTTTGCTGAAAGAGCCAGGCTTAAATGCATCGGTGACGTTGAGGTTTTCAACAAAACCGGGTTGGCCGTTAGCCACAATCGCGGTCATTTTGGACGGAACGGGAGACGATTTTTTCTTTTCATCGTCGTCATCAGAGATCTGATAAGCCTGATAGAACCCTGCAATCTCCTGCTCCAGCTTGTCGGAGCTCTTTTTCAATGTATATGTGCCATCGTAGATGACCACCGCGTTCAGTGGCGCTATCAGCGGGTTTCCCGGCACGACTACACGGTAGATCACCACCAGGCTCGCGCCGTTGGCGAAGGGCCCCGGGCCGTTCGCTCCGCTGTCCTGGAGTTTGACGGTGTGCGGGCCATTGGCAAGGCGCACGTTGTTGACAGGATCGATGGGCAGATAGCGGAGGACATCCGCGCGGTAGACACGCCCGTACCACGTCTTCGGTGAGGGGTTGCAGGCCGGGTTCTGGGGGTTGCCCACCACGGTGCCCGCAACTGCATGCATGATGTCATTCGTTCCGAAAAAGGCCCTCTGCGCCAATGGTTTCGCAGCCGAGACCGGCTCGTCGGTTTGCCAGTAAAGATAAGCAGCGATGATATCCGCCGGCACTGCTCCCGGGGTTGTGCACGGCACGACCATAGATCCGCTGGTGCACGGCACTCCACTCATGTTGATAATGCCCTTCGCGAAGGAGCGATGCAGCTTCACATCCAGGGGTTCGGGAAACCCCTTCCCACGCAGGTTACCAACGCCTCCGACGACGTAATTGCCAGTGATGAAGAAATTCTTGAAGTAGTGGAGTGGGTCTTCTCCCTCGTCGGCTCGGCCCACCTGGGCAAACAGAGACAGGAACCCAATAGAAAAAAAGACCGCACTCCTGAACGACCTGAGTAAGAAAAACTTCCTGTTCATAATATTCCCGAATCCTTGCACTGATCCGTCAGATGGCAGGACTAGAACGTGGCACGGCCAATTTTGTGATTTAGAACTTTCTTACTGGAAGACCAATGGGAGGATCCTTTCCTCACATTTGCGCCTTTAATAACTGTTCTTGTTTCTGCAAAAAACTCGTTGATTGTGGGGCTGTTATAGACGTATGTCAAACGAAGGAAGCGGAAATAAACCGAAAACCTTCGGAGCGGGAGTATTCGCGCCGAATCCAAGGAAGCAACCGCGACACGACAGAAACTTCCGGCGGAGTGTTTCTGTGCGCTACGCCATCCAATGCCGCGCTCTCGTCGACGGCGACTGCACTGGAAGTGGTGTCTGGAGGAAGCGGATGCGATGGGCGTTCCCATGGTTGTGGGGACTGCTGTCCGTCAGCTCCTCGTCGACATGACCGAAGTCGTCAAACATCTTGGGCGCTGGGCCGGCGTTGTGGTGGGAAAACCTTCTTAACCGGTCTGGGACCGCCGACAGTCCCGCAGGATGCGAAATCGTCGTCGGTCATAGACGTCATAGACCGCCGCTACAGTAGAGTTCGTCTTAAGAGAACAATTTCAGGATTGCGGCTGAAATCCGCAGATTGCGGCGGCAATTTTCAAATGGTACGCACAATTCTGGAATTGTGCCCGCAATTTCAGGATTGCGGACAAAATCCGCAGATTGTGTCCGCAATTTTCAAATGGTACGCACAATTCTGGAATTGTCTCCGCAATTTCAGAATTGCGGACACAATCGTGAAATCGCCCACCTGGACTCGAGCGGGTATTTATGAAACTCGGAATCCACACCGCTGTATCAAGGCGTGAGAAACCGTCACGTAAAGGCACCGGGAAAGCCGTCGCGCACCTGGGTATTCCGAACTTGTCATGGCGAACTTCTTTTATCTGCATCCCCTCAGGATTTCTGCATTCCCCCAGAAGTCCTCTGCGTTCCCCCGGAAATTTCTGCATTCCCCCAAAAGTCTTCTGCATTCCCCCCAGAAATCTCTGCATTCCCCTATCCGAGGGTACCACTGCACAGGAACGGACACGCTTCTGCCGTCTACCAACTCGACGACCGGTTCGTCAGTGCTGACGCGGACCTTCTGTGCCAACGCTTCCTTCCCTTAAGGCTGCAGAAGTCATGCCATTTCCTCAAGCACACTGTTCTCTGTATCACGCTCCCTTTCTGGAAGAGCTGGAACTCTTCCAGAAAGGGGATACGTGATGACTCGCCACTTTAGAAGTTCACGCGTGCATTAAGCACGAACGTGCGGGCGCCGGCCGCCGTGGTGATTCGGCCAAAGCTGGTCGAATCAATGTTCAACGTCGGAGACGCAAAAAGCGGATGGTTGAGAATATTGATGGCATCCATTCTCATTTCAAATTCTTTGCCTTCCGTGATTTTCACGCGCTTTACCAGATTCATATCCAGGTTCACCGTCTTCGGTCCCTCGATCCAGCGCAAACCTAGATTGCCGAGCGCACCCGGCACAGGGTTGATCAGAAGTGGCTTTCCGTTCGCATCGGCAATCGCAAAGTTGCTAAAGGAACTCTGCAGCGTTTGCGACGTTGTCACGCCGCTGACTGCCGGATCCTGGATCTGTGTGAGTCCTGCGAAGTAATTCACAACTCCGCCCGGTTGCTCGGTCACCGATCCTATGCTCTTCGGGAAATTGCCGACGATCATCGGAGTTCCCGCCGTGAACTGGTTTAAGGTGGAGGTCGCGCCGGTAATCGTCAAAGGGGCTCCGGAGGAAAAGCTGAAGATGCCTCCAAGCTGCCATCGTTCGACGATGCGTGTCACCCATCCGGGCGCGGACTTCAGGAACAGCCGGTTGGGGCCGAACGGCAACTCGTAGGTTCCGTTGCTCCGGAAATCATTCGTCCTGTGGAAGCCGAGGAGCGCCTTCATTGTGGAACGATTCCGATCGTTCAGATAATTCAAGGCAGAATCGTTGTCGTTCTCGCCCATCGTGCGGCTCCAGGTATACGCAAATGAATTCTGGAAACCGTGCGAAAGCCGTTTCGTCAACTGCAACTGAAACGAGTGGTAGGTCGAGTTCGACGGATTGCCATTGAGCGTCACGTTCGCGAATTGCGGATTCGCGGTAATGAAGTTTTCCGCAAAACCACCGTTGCGGACAAGTCCCCCCGCGACATTCGTAATCGTGGTCGAGTTATTCAACGTTTGGGCGAATTGCCCGACACTGCCATTGGCAAGAAACGTCTTGAAGGTTGTGTTGTTTCGCAACGATGCGGTGATTGATCAGGTTCGCGGACGTGAATGTATTCGAGTAAGCCACGCCAGGCACGCCACCGACAATGCCGTCCAAGGTGAAGCTGCGTCCTCCGCCCTGGTAGCTCAGTCCATAGCCCGCCCGAAGCACGGTCTTGTCCTTGCCCAAATAGGGCAGAGACCAGCTAAAGCCGACCGCAGGCCGAAATTGTTGTAGTCGTCGGTGTAAAGCTGTTTGTCCGGATTCGGAGAGTTCTTCCCGACAAATTCGACCAGCGTCTGTGATCCGGCGAGGTGTCCCGGCTGATACATGTCCGCGAAACTCTTTCCTGAAATACCGAACACGCCTTCGGTGCCGCCTCCGACCAGATGGCCTGCCAGGCCATGGGCATCCCACGGCACGCCGTAGAACTCATAGCGCACGCCGATGTTCAGGGTCAGATTCTGGCGGATCTTCCAGTCATCTTTGAAAAAGGCGCTCCATTCATTCTCGTGCAATGTGCGGAGTTTTCCGCGCGTGTCCCACGACGTACCCGTTTGTTCAGGACCCGCGAGGAACTTGAGATCCTTCGAATCGTTCAAGAAGAATGCCTGCTGGATGCTCGACACCGAACCGGCCAGGTCCGTCAACAACTGGCGGGCAACGGTCTGATTGCCGGCGACCAAACCGGAAATCGTACCGTCGATACCGGTTACGGCCGCGCCGCCCGCGCCCATCGTGACGACGGGATAGAAGTTTCCGGCCTGCATCGACAGCGTGTATCCCAAACGCAGTTCCGCGCCGCCCCTGAAAGCGTGCTTGCCTTTAATCCAGCTCAAGTTGTCGGCATACGACGTAAGAACGTTCTTTTGGCCGCGGCTGCCCAGACCGTAGTTGATGAAATTGCCGGTGAAGAGCTGCGTCAAGGGTACGTAGGTGATGCCGCTCGCAATCGGCAGGATGTTGAGAACGTCCTTGCCCGTTTTGGTATTGTCGAATTGCGCGTTCAGCACATAAGTATTCAGACGCAAGCCCCCGCGGACTTCGTTCACGAGGTTTGGAGACAGAGTCGAAGTGAACGATGCCGTCAACGTTCGCGGATCGCGCAGATTTTCAGAATCGTAACCGCCAGGCCACAAAGCTTTTTCAACCCCGTCATACACATGTTCCACGCTCATCGAAACGGAAGCCTTGTGCCTCGAGCTGAAATTCTGATCGAACCTGAAGTTGAACTGATTGCGGTTCACGTCGGTGCCGGTACCCTGAGACGTCTCTGTACCATCTTCGTGCCGGGTCCAGCGGAAACCGTCGGTGTTCAAACCGTCACCCGTCGTGTAGTCATTCGGCTGCGGCATCCGGGCAAGCAGGGTTTTAAGCCATCCGGAATTATCGAGAGCCGGGCGAGAGGCATCCTTGGTGAAAACATTGAATTGAGTCAGATCGCCTGTCGCGCCCGCAGGCCTGACCGGATTTCCGGACAAGTCGACGGTGGGCGTGTTCGAAATGGCATTACCGTTTTGAACTCCGGGGAAATACCGGAAAAGGCCCTGCCGGGCTTGCGGCGTCAATACCGGCCCGATGACCGATCGGCGCTGTGCGATTCGCTGACCTTCAAAGAGAACGAAGAAAAACGTCTTATTCTTGACGATGGGACATGTGCACACCAACAGTAACAAAGCTGACAAACGGCTAATTCTCATATGCGCACCATCCTCCCCAAAAAGAAACAGATCTTACAGAAATGTCTGATTTACCAACTCCAATACGCTGGTTTGTGCGCGGGCTCTATTACAGCCCGAACAGCGGAGTCAAACTGCCCAGTTTCGGGGGCAAGGCCGCGTCAAAGTCGCAGTTGAAGAAGGAATAGCCACAAAAAGGCACAAGAAACACTAAAACTTTGAACCTCTTTTGAGGTTTCTGTGCCTTTTTGTGGCTATTCCTCTTTGTGGCTCGGACTATGACCTGTCCCACTGAACACCCGCGGGAAGATGCGCCCGGTTCTCCACGAGCGTATTCGTTCCGAGTTTCGGAGATTCAGTCTGCTACGCGAACATCGACGAGGTTATCGTAGAACGTGGCGCCGCCCCCGATGTCGGTGAGCTCTTCAGAAGTGGTGCTGTTGGCATTCCTGCCGCCCGGCGCCAGCTTGTTCCACCAGATGGACGGCGCCGACAAAACACCCGGCCTGGTGCGTTCCGTCACGACAGCTTTCGCAAGGAAGCTTCCTCGATTGTTGAAAATCTGAACCGGGTTTCCATTCTCAATGCGGCGCGCGTGCGCATCCTCGGGATGAATCTCCAGTGTCGGTCCCACTTCCTTTTCCGCAAACAAATTCGCGAACGTTGAATTGAGGAAGTGATGCGCCGGCGGCGAAATCAATGCCAGGGGAAAGTCTTTCGCCAGCGAAGGGTTCGACAGCCGGTCTTCGCGCGGAGGAATGTACGCCGGCAGGGGATCCATATCCTCGAGCCGCTCCGAGTAGAATTCGCACTTGCCTGAAGGCGTGGGGAACCTGCCCTGCGCAAACGGCGCGTCGCCAACTTCAAGTGAAGCCCACCCCTTATCCTTCAACTGATCGAACGTGATACCGCCGTTCAGACCGCGAAGCGACTGCCGGACCAGATCTTCATCCGAATCCTTGAAGCACGGATCATCAAAGCCCATGCGGTCCGCAAGCAGCCGGAAAATCTCCGTATTCGGCTTGCTTTCGCCGAGCGGCTGAATGGCGGGCGCGTTCAACATGGCATACGTGTGCCCGTATGCCCGGTGAATGTCCATGTGCTCGAGCTGCGTCGTCGCTGGAAGAAGAATGTCCGCGTAGTCTGCCGTGTCTGTCTGAAAATGCTCCAGCACCACCGTAAACAAATCCTCTCGCTGGAAGCCTGCAAGGACACGCTGTTGATTCGGCGCAACCGCTGCTGGATTGCTGTTGTAAACGACGACGGCGCGCACTGGCGGAGCCGCGTTGGTCAGGGCGTCGCCCAACCGGCTCATGTTGATCGTTCGCGGCTGGCCGTGAATCAAGTCCGGCCTTTCAAGAGCCGTCATGTTGTATTTGAAGAATCCGCTCGTGCTGAGGAGAGCGCCGCCGCCGGGATATCTCCACGAGCCCACCAGCGCCGGCAAACAGAAAATGTTTCGCACGGCCATTCCGCCGCCGGCGTGCCGCTGCAGGCCGTAGTTGACGCGGATGAAGGCGGGCGAGTTAGCGGCATACTCGTGGGTGAGCCGCTCAATCGTTTCTTCGGAAATGCCGGTGATCTCGCTGACGCGCGAGGGCGGGTATTCCTGGGCGCGAGTCTGGAGTTGCTCGAAACCGATCGTGTACCGGTCGATGTAATCCTGGTCCTGCAAACCGTCGCGGATGATGATGTGCATCATCGCCAGAGCCAGCGCGCCATCGGTGCCGGGCATGATGGCAATGTGTTCGTCGGATTGTTCGCCGGTTTTGGTGAGCAGCGGATCGATAGTGACGATCTTTGCGCCCCGCGAGCGGGCCTTGAGAATGTATCGCCAGAGATGGATGTTCGACGTGATGACATTCGAACCCCAGATCAGGATGTAATTCGCCTGATCGACCGTTTCCGGATTCGTTCCCACCGAGGCGCCGACCGTGTAGCGCATGCCGAACATTCCCGCGCTCGAGCAAATCGTCCGATCCAGTAACGATGCGCCGAGGCGGTGGAAGAACCGGCGATCCATACTGCCGCCCTGTAAAAGGCCCATCGTTCCTGCATAGCTGTAGGGCAGAATCGACTGCGGATTGCCGGCGGCAATCGATTTCAGTTTTGCGGCGATCGTGTCGAGAGCTTCGTCCCATGAGATCCGTTCGAACCGGCCATCGCCTTTTCGCCCGGCCCGCTTCATCGGATAGAGCAGGCGGTCCGTGTGATACGTGCGCTTTTCATAGTGCGCGACCTTCACGCACAGTCCGCCATGCGTGTAGGCGTGTTCCGGATCGCCCTCTACACGGACGGCACGGCCCGTCTCATCGACTTCGACGAGCATGGCGCAGGTGTCCGGACAATCGTGCGGACAGACGGCTCGAATAGTTTTCATAACGTAGATGTTTCTTACTGCAGCGGCGGTCTATGAAGGTGTGAATGAATTCAGCGCTGGAGGCGCGTCAGAGTGTAGCCCCGGCCGTCAGGCCGGGGAAAGGTGAGTGAGAAACCCAGCCCCGAAGGGGCGTAAGATTTTCAGTTTGTGTCTCTTACGCCCCTTCGGGGCTGGTGCCACTTCGCTTTCAGGTCCCCGGCCTTGCGGCCGGGGCTACACTCTGTCGGCCCTCCGGGCCTAATTCGTTCACACCTTCATAGACCGCCGCTACAATGGCTTCAGGTTTCCGGCTTTCAGTTTACCAACTTTCGCCGCGGCCTTCTTCATCGAACTCAGGAGCTCTTCCCGCTGATGGTAAAGCCCCTTCACTCTTCTCGGCTTCCGTTTGTTCATCGCGTATGCGGTAAGCAGCGGCAGCGCGACGGTCGAATCGAGATAACAGACGATCGCATCCGGCAAGCGTTCAGGATCCACCTTTCCCCATGTGACGGCTTCCGCCGGCGTTGCGCCCGAAAGCCCGCCGGTATCCGGGCGCGCGTCCGTGAATTGAAGGTAGTAGTCGTGACCTTTTTCGTCGAGGCCGAGCACTTCCTGAATCTGCGGCTCGGTTTGGAGAATGAAGTTCTTGGGAGACCCGCCGCCGATGATCAGGATTGCGCTCTTGTTCCCGCTCTTCTTCGCGCCGTACACGATCGCCGCTGTCTCGTTAACATCGGCGTTAACGTCGAATTGAAGCTTGTTGCCTTCGAGAGCCTTCGCCGCCACGTTCATTCCGATCGAGCTATCGCCGGGCGACGACGTATAGATGGGAACGCCCAGCTCATGCGCGGCGCCAACGAGTGACTTGTCGGTCAAGCCCAGCACGCGGCTGCGCGCCAGAACGTACTTACCGGCCAGATAGTGAAACTCGGCAGTGCTCATCGTTCGCTGGAATTCCGGTCCGCTGATCATTTCCCGGAAGAATTGATCCGTCTTCAGGAGCACATCGTATTGGAAGAAAATGTCGTAGATCCGGACGACGCCTTCTTCGCGCAGCATCCGGTCATCGAGATTGGCCAGTCCGCGCCGCATCTCGAGTCCGATGCCGAAGTGGGTGTCGTGATAAAGATTCGCTCCAGTCGATACAATCCAGTCGATAAAGCCCACGCGCATCAGCGGAATGATGGCCGCCATGCCGATTCCGGCCGGCGTCATCGCGCCTGAAAGGCTCATGCCGACGGTCACGTCATCGTCGAGCACGCGCTCGGCAAAGAGCTGGCACGCTTCCCGAAATCGGGCGGCGTTATACGCGTTGAATGTCTTATCGATCAGGTCGGCGATCGACATATTGCCGTCTATTGCCGGCGGTTCGATGCGCTCTCCATGAAGGAAACGGCTTTTTTTCTTCATCCCGCAAATATTCTAACCCATATAATTTCTTCATGAACGAAGCACACATTGAGTCGCTCCAGAAAGCCTTACAGCAGGACAAACTCGAGGGATGGCTTTTCTATAGTTTTCGCGGCAGCGATCCCATCGCCGAAAACATCCTGAGATTGGATTCCGCAAAGTTCACAACCCGGCGCTGGTTTTACTTTGTGCCCACGAACGGCACGCCGCAAAAGATCGTTCACGCGATCGAAACCGGCACTCTCGACAGCTTGCCCGGCGATAAGCATGTCTACCTTCCCTGGCAGCAATTGCATGAGATGCTCCGCGGCGCGCTGAAAGGCGTGAAGAAGGTGGCAATGCAATATTCGCCGCTGAACGCGATTCCGTACATTTCACGAGTCGATGCCGGCACTATTGAATTGATTCGGAGTTTCGGCGTCGATGTCGTTTCATCCGCGGACCTCGTTCAGATTTTCGAAGCCGTGTGGAGCGATGAACAGCTCGAAACGCATTTGTACGCGGCGAAGCATATGCGGGAGATCGTCGACGAGATCCGTAAGGAAGTGGCAACTCGAGTGCGCGGCAGCGCGCCGGTGAACGAGGTCGAGATCCAGGACTTCATCTTGAAGCAATACGAGCGCCGCGATCTTACGGCAGGCCATCCGCCGATTGTGGCGATCAATGCCCACAGCGCGGACCCGCACTTCGCGCCAAATCTCGATGACAACCTTCCTATGAGAAAGGGCGATTTCCTTCTCGTCGACATGTGGTCCAAGCGCAAGCTGCCGCATGCGGTTTATGACGACATCACGTGGACATACTTCATTGGGGAAACCGTTCCCGCCGAACATCAGAAGATCTTCAATGTCGTCCGCGATGGCCGCGATGCGGCGATCAAGGCTGCACAGAAGCTTTACCCCACCGGCGACGTTCTTTACGGCTGGCAGATCGACGAAGAAGCCCGGCAGTCGATTACGAAAGCGGGCTACGGCCAGTACTTCATCCATCGCACGGGGCATTCCATCCACGAAGAGGTCCATGGCAACGGCGCCAACATCGACAATCTCGAAACACAGGACAACCGCCGCCTGATGGCTCGCACCTGCTTTTCGATCGAGCCCGGCGTTTATCTTAAGGGGACGTTCGGTGTCCGTAGTGAGGTGGATATGTATCTGTCGGACAAGGAAGCCATTGTCACGGGCTTGCCGATACAGACGGAAGTCGTGCCCATTCTGAAGTAGAAGAGAACGGGAAATAACCACAAAGACACAAAGACACAAAGACACAGAGACACAGAGACACAGAGAAAGCCGGCATCAAAGTTATCGAATGCCGGCTTTCTCTGTGTCTTTGTGTCTTTGTGGTTAATTCCGCCTTTATAATAGGAGTTAATGCTTGCGGGATACTACAAGGCTGCCCAAGAAGCCGCCGCCGTCGTGGAAATGGACTGGTTTGGCGCGATCAAACTGACTGGGAAGGATCGAGCGTCGTGGCTTCAGGGAATGATCACGAACGACGTCTTGAAACTCGCCCCGGGGGCCGGTTGCTATGCGGCTCATCTCAACCCGCAAGGCAAGATCGTGGCGCAGATGCATGTGCTCCTTGATGAAGATGCCCTATGGCTTTCGCTGGAGCGATCGGCGATTCCGAAACTGATCGCGGCTTTCGACAAGCTGCTCATCATGGAAGATGTCCAGATGGCGGACGTTTCCGGGGGGTATTCGATCCTTGGTATGATCGGACCCGCCGCTCCTGCCGTCATCGAGTCGTGGTTGGGTGAGCCGCTGAAACTGGGCGGCGGGCAATACTCGCATCGAAGGTTCGAAGACTGCCGCGTTGTAGCTTCCGATCTCGGATACGACATCTGGGTTCCGCGCGGGCAGGCGGACAAGGTCCTTCACTTCCTGGGGCAACATGGGGCCACCTCAATCGATCATGGCACATGGGACGTCTTGCGGACAGAGGCCGGGATTCCCGTTTACGGTGTGGACATCGACGAGACGACGCCGATGCCGGAAATCGGCTCGCGGGGAATCAGCTATGACAAAGGTTGTTATATTGGCCAGGAAGTGGTCGCGAAAGTGAAGTACATCGGTCACGTGAACCGGCAATTCGTGGGGCTGATCCTTTCAGACGGCGCGTTGCCGGTTGTAAAGAGCCCGATCCGGAAGGGCGGCCGGGATGTGGGCTTTATCACGACGACCCTGTATTCGCCTGGACTGGGGAAGCCGATCGCACTGGGATTCGTGAGCCGGGCTGCATATGCTCCGGGGAGCGAAGTCGAGGTGGGGAATGCGGCCGCAACGATCGTGGAATTGCCTTTTACGCCGAACCGTTCCGCGGCTTGAAAAGTGAAACCTTCGATAGTTCCTGGTACAACTTTTTCTCGGCTTCGCTGAGTTCTTTCGGAACGACAATCTTCAACCGCACGAAGTGATCGCCGCGTCCCCCGCCCCTTACGTTCAGGCCCTGGTTCTTTAGTCTCAGCCGCTGGCCGGACGCCACGCCGGGCGGGATTCGAATTTCTGCTTTTCCGTCGAGGGTGGGAACTTCGATGCTTGTGCCCAGTGCGGCTTCCCATGGCGCAATGGAAACCTCCACTTCGGTGTCGTCGCCTTTAACGGTGAACCGGGGATGCGGCTGTTGCCGCAGTCGAACGTAGAGATCGCCTCCGTTCGGTCCGCCGCCGGGAACGCGAATCCTGCTGTCGTCGCGGGCGCCAGGAGGAATTCGAATATCGATTGTCTT
>Ga0207099_1076_pt2 | contig 17211 bp, 19 predicted proteins | sample Alteio_BWMinHeat_85_FD_153521 | JGI IMG/M metagenome (GOLD analysis project Ga0207099, IMG submission 153521) | Enriched cells from forest soil in Barre Woods Harvard Forest LTER site, Petersham, Massachusetts, United States -... | ecosystem: Environmental > Terrestrial > Soil > Temperate forest >... | reverse complement strand
CCGCTGCAGATCGAAGGCGATTGCAAGTGCCGCATCTACTACCTTCGCTTCCGCTTAAACGTGAACGACGTCTTCGACGAGCTCGAAAAAATCATGAAGCCTCTCCATCCCCATACATTCAACTCGCTTAGCGCCCGCGATCTGCGGAAGGCGATGGCCGAAATTGTTGAAGATCTCGATAAGCTTTAGGGCGTGCTTATGTAGTCGCGGGCTTTATGCCCGCGTTCGAGCTTCGCACAATGTAGCATTCGCGCTGGAGTGAACGCGGGCGTAAAGCCCGCGACTACATACTTGATTGCCGACCTTCGGCTCAAGCGTGAGAAACGCAGGTTAGAACGGTGAAATCGCGAAGCCAACCTTATGGATTTCCGTGGAGCGCTCCTCATTTGATCGGAACGGGACCATCTTCTTTATGGCGCGCCCACCCCTCCTTAAAAACGAGTTCGAAAACGGTGAAAGAGCGCGCGATCCCCATAGGCGCGCAGGATGCCGGGCAGGTAATGTCCCATCGCCAGCGTCAGGCCGAATGTCAGAAGCCCATCCATCCATGCGGCATGGCGCGCGAGAGAAAATACTGCCAGGATCAGGATCGGCGTCAACAGGACAAAGGCCATGTCCTCCAGAGGACTGAACATCCAGTACCGCGACATGCCCGCGATCTTAAGGCATTAACCACAAAGACACAAAGGCACAAAGAAAGCCGCCTTTCTTTGTGTCTTTGTGTCTTTGTGGTTAATGCCCTGCTTTGAAGGTCTATGTAAATAGAGCGGAGATGGGGATCTCGATTTTCGGCAAAACCTCAGAGCGCAACACGTCCGTAACTTCGTAGGCGGCGGTTTTCCCGGATTCGAACGACCGGACTTCGACCCGTTGCCTTTCAGTATCGACAAGCCACATTTCGCGGACACCCATTGCATGATGGGTATCGGACTTCGTTTTCCGGTCATAGTCCGCATTCGAAGGAGAGATGATTTCGACAACGATATCCGCACGCGTCCGGCGGCCCGGTTTCATCTGTGCTTTCAGTTCATCGGAGATGTACATCAGATCGGGTTCAAGATACGTGTCGTCATCGATCCAGAGCGCGGCACGCGGGGCGTAGATCGTACCGCTGTAGCCGCATCGGTCAATCGCCCTTTGAAGTTGTTTATTTAGTTCTCCGAAAGCATCATCGTGAGTTTCAACTGGCGGAGGTGACATGTAGAGCACTCCCTTGATCAACTCCAGCGAGGAGCGGTCAGCGGGCTCGGGCAATTCCCAGAATTCCTTGAGCGTGTAGGTTTTGACCAAGGGCGAGGTCGTTATCACCATAGCCTCATTCTAAGACGCGGACGATTCGCTTTGCTAGGGTGTTCATCAGATGTCCAGTTGACTTGTGGCCTCGGTGTAGATCATCGTCGAGGTTTTGGAAATGATCCCGAGATTGTAGCGGATGGAGCTCTCGAAGTGCTTCAGCGAGTATTGGGTCGCAGCGTAGGCAGCGCCTCCAGCCAGGATCGTTGCAATGGCAACAGCCACATAAGATCGAAACAGAAGGTACTGGACCCCAACGGCGAGCAGAACGCAGATGCCGAACACTATGAATCCACCCTGCATTCCGGCTCCCCTCCCGGGATTCACCTGCTTGCCGAATGGGACGCCGTCGATGAGACGGATTCCACAGGCGAGGTAGATCGTCGTTACGGCGAGGCTGTACGCCGCAAAGAGCAAGCCCTCGGAAATACTCCATCGCCACGCGAACAGCAGGAGCAGCAACGCATGCGGAACGAGAACCAGCGTGAGCCACAGTGATGCGTGAACTCCGCGCGCGAACCGCGGAAAGGCGCGGTCCGAAACGCACAGAAAAAGCCATACCCCCTTGTAGTCCGTTCAGTACTGCAGAAACATGCACAGTACGAAGAGGAAGGCTCCGAAAAAGTGCGGCAGCAAGTGGACGGCCGAAAAGCTGCGGGAGAAGGGCGATACGCGGATGCCGCCGATGATCCCAATCGCAACAAAGAAGCTCATGGGCAAGAACTGGAGCATTTGACGCCGCAATTGCCAGTCCCGCAGCATCATCCGCCGCATGTAATCAAAGCCCGCCCGGCTCACCTGCCCTCCAAACAGCCGGCGCACGAGTTCACCTAACAAGGACCGGCGTTCTCTTGTAGAAATATTCGAACTTCCATGGACCATGGACGAGACACGAATCATGTAGTCGCCCGACAGAGACCGGAGCCCTGTGATCGTCACCGCAACCATAACGGCGAAAACCGTCAGCAGCAGGAGCCAGAGCGGCAGGACCGCCAGTGGTGCGAGCACCCGAGCGGACCACGCCATCACGGCTCTCAGGGTTCCGCTCGGTGAGAAGCGCAAGATCGAAAAGAAGAGAATCGGGATGGCCTGCACGAACTGGGCCACGGACTTCATCCGCCTTGCGGGCACGATTCGGATCAGCCATCCGAAAATGCTGCAGCAAAACATGGCGATGAACAGTCCTGTTGCAAATGCGGCAAACAAATGGAGCAGCGGCGAAAACCAGCGGCCACCCTTCAGCAGCGGGCTTGCCAGGGCCGGCAGGAGATTCAAACCAAGAACGTAATGAATCACCACATTGAGAAGATGGGAGAGTTTCGCGGCCGTGTAGGTTGCGCCATTGATAGGTTGGTGCGCCAGCGCCATGCCCTCCTCCGGATTCACCAGGCTGTTCGCCGTCTCCGACAGCAGGACGCTGACCAGAATAAATGCGGTGAATGCGGTAAAGCCTCCAAGAACGGGCAGCGCAGGCGCTTGAAAGAGGACAAGAAAAAGCGTCGCCACGCCACTCAGGAGGAAGAACCACATCGCGGGAACCTTGAGTGCGCGGTCTTGCCGCCCCAGTTGTCCCTGCATTTCGTCACGGCTGCTCAGCTTGTGAAAGAGATCCATCAGGAGCCAGTAGCGCTTGGGGTCGATGCCAAGGGTTCGGAGGAAACGAGAGGCCGCGGGACCGCGAAGAGCGATGCGGATTGAGGCGTGCAGCTTCTCTGTGAAATTCATTTGGGTCCGGACGCTGTTCACGACCGTAGTTTCTCGATGATTCCCGCCATATCGGAAGACGGAGGGGCGCCTTCCTTGTGGGTCAGTTGCCGGAAGACGTCTTCCAGCGTGGACTGATGCGTGGCCTCTCTCAGACTTTGCATGGAGCCGTCGGCGATGAGGTTCCCTTTATGAATAATGAGCACTCGATCGCAGATTCTTTCGACGACCTCGAGGATGTGGGAGCTGTAAAGAATCGTCTTGCCATCCTTCGCAAGCGCGGCGATGAGATCCTTGACCATGATTTGAGCGTCGACGTCGAGGCCGGTGAGCGGTTCGTCCAGCAGGATGAGCTGGGGGTTGTGCAGCAGCGCCGCGCCGATGAGGATCTTCTGCCGCATGCCTTTTGAATAGGCTTCCAGCCGGCGAAGCCGGTCATTCGTGAGTTCGAAGCGATCGAGTACACCGCGAATTCTGGATTGAAGCGTTTCTTCCTCAACGTCGTGCAAGCGCCCGGACAGCTCGAGAAACTCCTGCCCGCTGAGACTTTCGAAAAGCCCCGCAGATTCAGGCACATAACCGATGCGTTCCTTTACGCTGATCGCGCTTTCCGGAAGACTGAGGCCGCAGACCGCGACGTGTCCGCTGGTCTGCGACAGGATACCGACGAGAATCTTGATCGTCGTGCTCTTGCCCGCGCCGTTCGGCCCAAGCAGACCAATGATCTCGCCCTTGTTCAGGCTGAACGAGATTTCGTGCAGGACTTCCGTCGCGCCGTACCGGAAGACAAGCTTACTCACGTCGACGATGGGCTGGTTTGGGTTCATGGCTTCCGTTGGCCGAAGATTGTAATTGAGGAGGACTCGAAACAGCCGCCAATTCCGCCAGTTGATTTGCGAATTGGCGGAATTGGCGGCTGGCTCTAAATACACATCCGTTCGACCGAACTACTCCAGTCGGAGAAGCCCAGTCTTCCGAATCCTCTCACCTGATAAGGTGTAGTTCACTCCCTTGGTGAGATTATTGAAGCGAATCGGAGGCCTGGTGCTGGGGACCGACATCGTGGTCCAGTTGATGGCGGCCCCGGCGGCGGGATCCGGCGCGTAGCGGATGTCATACCTCCGGGCTTTGGCGACCGGTTTGACGGACACCAGGAGCTGCCCGGTGCTGCCCTGATCCACTGCAATGAGGGATGGGACATCCACCGGCTGCGGCGGCGTTCGTTGCCCTGTAGTGGAGAGCACGAAGCCACTCGACACAAACGTCGTCATATCGTTCTTGCACGCCGACTCGACGTAATGACCGAGCTGGCGAAACATGATGATCGCGTCAGTGCGCCGCTTGTCACGCGCGACAGTTTCGGCTTTGCCTCCTTCGAGCGAGGCCGCGACTGCCGCGGTGTAAACGTCGATAGCGGCCTTGAAGCCCGCCATATCGACAGGTGGGCTGGGATACGCCGGATTGTTCGACATCTTGTCGTGCACCGCGTTGAGACGCGAAAGCAGATCGTTGTCGGACATCGAGCCGGCTCCCAGAACTGGCTGGAGAATGGGTAATTTTGTAGATAAGACAAGATTTTCGGGCTAGCGGCGGATTCAAGGCAATATCCCGTGTGGCCGAGACACACGTATCCGGCTCCGTTATTACGCCAATGTTTAGAACGAGTCGATCTGGCAGTTGAAGTCGGAGACCGCAACCGCCAGCGGCGGGGCGCGGGAAGGCAGGCCGAGACACTCTAGAATTCTTACTGTCGTATCGGGCGGATGAATTGCGGCGAGAATTTTCATCCGGCCGCCGCAGCGTTCACATTCAAGGACGTCCAACAGAAAAACGCGTTTCATCAGTTGAGCCCACGTATAGTTGCGTTGCCGCGCAGATCCAGGTTTGCATGGTGCGGGTTCCGTTTCAACATTCGGCATCGTGGACGACTGAAGCGCAGCTGCCGGGCTGGGCCGCTTTCGCTGGGATTTTCGTTAGTCGTTGGAATGATCAGTTGTCTCCATGTGGCAGCGGGCGCAAGAATTCCGTGGTATTTGGTCAGGTGAGCACGCGGCGCGGGCACCAGAACTGCAAGTTTGGCCATGAAATCCTGGCGCTCGAAAATGACGGCGCTGGTTCCGTCTCGCCATGGGCGTTTCAAACGGTAGAGGAGCCTGCCATCGGACAATGCGGTCAGACGTTCCGTCGCGACTGCCGGCCGGGCGGCATAGCGAACCAGTCTCTCCAGACGCATCCGGTCGCGGGCTTCGATACAAACATTTGCATGCACACTGAAGCCGGAAACTGTGACTTAAACCATAAAATTGCCGTTCGGCAATTTTATGGTTTATCGTCTGCTGCTGATGATTGAAGGGCGAAAAGCCAGCGCCCAGGTGCCCGATCACCAAAATCCTCCGTTGTTCGCGCTTGATGTGGCATCGGCTGGGAGAAGCGGAATGCTGATCGAATTCCTTGAAAAGGCGGTGGCGACAGGCTGCGACTCGATCGAAATCGAGCACAAGGATGGCAAGGAGTGGGTCACGGCGTTCTGGGACCGCGTAGGTTATGGCATCGGGCATCTCGATCCTGACGAAGCGAAACCCATGTTCAAAGAGATGGAGGACCTGAAGAGAGAGAAAGAAGTGACTATTGGCGGCGTCAGGTACCGGTTGGCATTCTCACGGTACGAGACCTTTGGGGAATGGGTCTATCGCATCCAGATAAAACGGACGAACCGAGCTGTTGCAGCCAGTCAACGTCGACGCCCGAGGCGCAGCGGATAGCGGCCCCCGAGCGCAGTACGCCCACCGACAACCTCGATAGCGAGCCAGTAGGTCTGGTCCAGCACGTCAAACGATTAACTCCCTTCGGGCGTCCTTCACCGCGTCGTTGATTGCATTCCATTCCCGCAGGGAGCCACTGCTCAACAGACTGGTTACGCGCGGGACAGAAGGGCAAATGCCCTGCGCGTGAAGCATCTGGACGATTTCTCGGATCTCTGCTTGAACATCCTGGCGACGGGCTTGGCTCTGCTGTTTCTGATGCTGCAGGTGTCGCAATCCAATTGTCCGGCGCAGTTCCGGGAAGCTGGCGTTCACGATCGATTCAGTCACACTTAATCGAGAGTAGACCGACCGGAGCGACGGCGGTGGATTCTCCATTAAGACTGCCTCTAGTTTTCCTCGTAGCTCAAGACGACACCTCTGCCAATACGCTTTGCGGTTTGTCTTGAGCTTCTCGCAAAGACCGGGAGCATGGGCTTTCAGAACAGAGACGCTGGAGAACCCAAGCCGCTTTGTTATTTGTTGGAGGCTCGGCGGCGGATTCTCCTGGAGCGCCTGCTCCAGAGCTGGCTCGATTGCGGCAGCACGTGCTCGCTTCTGCTCGGCGATTTTCGCCGACAGCGCACGACATAACTCTGGAAACCTATCCCAGAGGGACGTGTTGGCTGCGTAGCCGAGATTGGAGGCAATGTGATTCAGCGGCGGAATCGGCCTATCGGAACCAAGGTAATCTTGCAGGACTTCTTTCATCCGAGACTGTTCGCAGATAGCCTTAGCTCCACTGCTCCGCCACCAATTACCGCGGCCGGACTCGCGATATCTCGTAGTGATCCGCCAGCAGAGATGACGATCAGCCTCATAAAGGCGAGCCCCCGTACTGTATCCCAGCCGGCGCGCAATCTCATTCAGGCTCGGCGCCGGTTGCTCATCGAGCGCTGCCTCCAGCCGAGCGCGAATCTGCTCGCGAGTGCGGCTTGGCGCGACTTTCCGTGTATAACGAATTCCCAACGCGTTTTTCTCCTCCTGCATATCCGAGCACGACGCTGTGTGGATGTCGTCCAGGAGGTATTCAACCGGAAGCCGAAGTTGATACCACGTGCGCAACAATGTATCGATGCGTGGCGCACTACCACCGTTGCACCACTCGTAGATTGACCGCCCGGTCACTTCAGCGACGGCAGCTCGGTTGCCTTCTGCGAACACACGGACATATGTAAGGAGAGCGTCGCGCGCCCGGTTTCGAAGGCATTCAGGCTGTAGTCGGGGAGGGTTGGCCAATAACTTCCCAATGGCCTCGGCCACCCAGAGTTGGTATTCCGCCGGTACGGCATCCGGCGGGCAAGGGACTGTCGCGTCTCTTGTGTATCCGAGCCAAAGTCCACATCGGGAGCAGAAGCCTGGCTGCGACCCTGACGTCAGCGGCCGCTGAGATCGAAGGCAGTGAGGACAAGTTGTTGCCAGAGGTCCATGGTGTCGGGGACAAACCTCGACCAGTTTCATACACCACAGAAGCGGCTCGTAGATCGGTTCATCTCTGGAGGCCATCAGTTCATAGCAGGCCGAACACCACGCGCGCGCCCGGCGAAACAGCAACGGTTTGGGAAAGAGCCGCTCGAATGGCAATAGGGTGAGGTAGCGCAGATCCGAGCGCAAGGTCAAACTCTCTAACGCTTGGACCCACCGTTTCGCACTGTCGCCGACGCCATTGATCGTAGACCAGAACCGCCCCAGATTGGCGAGATTGGCGCCTCCCCGCCGGACACAACCCGAAAGTTCCTTACCGATGAGACTGCCAGTCGAAACCGCATGGGCATCCGCCAGCCGCATGACGTATCCGCTCAGACCTTCAACGAAAGCCGTGCCGATCCCGATGGGCGCCAAAGCATACAGCCGACTTCGCGCGGTGATCGGCTTGACGGCAAGGTCCCAAGCTTCAAACACCGACAGCATCGACGCCTCCCTGGTTTCCGACAATGTCGCGGACCGGCCTGCGTTGCCCAGGCCGATTGCGCGCTCGCGGCGGCGGAGCAGGCTCGGTTTCTGTTGCTGCATCCGCGGCTCTTCGGTTTCCGGCATGGGAACCCAAACCGAGCCGTTCGCGCAACCGTGAAGCGGCTTCCATGCTGTCGGTCAATCGCATCTCTCCTTCGCTCGCTTCCGAGAGGATTTTGTCGATTTGAGAAACAGATAGGGCTTGGCTTTCCAGAGTGCGGCGAGACAGCGTAGCCTGCCCTTGTCGTAACACTGCCGACAGAGATCGGACCAGCCATTGCTTCAGCACCCCGACACAGCCAATGCTTCGTTCGTAGAGAAATTCCCAGTCGCTTGACAGATCAGGCATCTCCGCCAGCGGCAGTTGCTGAGCGAAGGAACGCAACACACCAATGAAGGCCTTGCGATCATCAGCAAATTCCGCCCGATAGCGAGGGAAGTGGACGTCCATGCTCCGGCGGCTTAACTGGCCATTCAGATTCCGGAACGCCAGAAGGTCATAGGTGCCATAAAGGACGTGAACCGTCTGAGTCCGGTTAGCGATGGACTTGATGACGTCCAATTGATCCAGCAGCCGCCGGCCGGAGGCGATTTTCGCTAAATGCTGTGCCTCATCGATCATGACCGCTGCCGGACGACGAAAACGGAGGGCTTGCTCAACGCCATACCGGTAATCACCGGCAGTTGGCTTCGGCCTGGAAGGAGATCGCAGAGAGACAGCCCCCGTCTGTAACTCCCTTTTGTACTCCGTCAGCGGCTCATCCACTTCCTGCAGGAGCCGCTTGAAATAGTCCCGCCAGGAAAAGCTGCCCGACTCTGGCGCTACGGCTTCAACGCTCACGACGGCCAGGCGCCCTCGGTCCTGTTCCAACTGTTCGAACAGTTCCGCGGTGAGAAGCTGTTCGGTTTTCAGACGCAGCGTCGTCTTTCCGACGCCGGTCGGCCCGAAAACAAACACCAGCGAATTCGGCTCTGAGTTTTGAATGGCCGCAACCAGTCTTTCCTTGGCCTCGATCAACTGCGGGTGCGCGACCGTATACCGCTGGAAATAGGCCAACCTTACGCTCCAGGGCTCGCCCAGCAGACTTCGAGGAAATCCCGGCGGCGGCGATATCATTCAGAATTCTCCGTAGATCTCGCCGATCTCGGCGGAGTCCGCGTTGCAGACCATGTCGTTGTGCGCCGCGGGATCTACTCTGATTTTCTCCGCATCAGGCGCTGGTCGAATAGCAGTCGGCGCGCTTCGTGTGGCTCGTGCCTCCTGATCGCGCAGCCGCTGTGTCATGAGAAGTTCATCGGCCTCGACCGATTGCAGGAAGTCCGCCAGTTTCCTCGCCGTTATCGCGACACCCTGCGAATGGCATTGCCGGCGGCGGTGGAGTTCCTTACTGGCGATTATCAGCTCTTTTTCAGAGTGGCCATGGAAGGCCGTGTGGTATTCCGAATGACACTGCACCCAATGCCCATCGACGAATGCGTAGGCGGCGCCGGCATCGAACGGGTCATAGCGGATTGGAACCTGCCGATTCTCCACGGCCGGATCTTGAAATCGGCTGGACCAATAATAGATATGGTGGATCTTGACGCCGCGGCCTGGCTTAACCTTCGCGCCGCCTTTTGGCGTTGTCGGCATCGTGGCCATCAGGAACTCCTGGTCGTAGGAAATCATGCGCTCCATACGGAATCCGCTCGCCTCAAATCCCACGCGGAAGGCTTCTCGAGGACTTTGACCCAATGCCGGATGGTCGATCGTGTCATAGACCTCGAACAGGTACTCCGAGAGCCGCTCATGCAATGCCCCCAGCGTCCATGTGGCATGCTCCTTCGGGTCCACAGCTTTCGTCACCTGTCGAACATTCCGTGTGATCTGGGTATTCCCCTGCAGGTTATGGATGAACTGCGTATTCGTCGTGCCGAACGCGCGCTCCATTAATGAACCGAAACGGGCCTTGGCCGGCGGTCTCGTCTTCTTGATGCATTCATACCGTGCCAGCAGGGCCTCGAAGTAGGTGCTCTGGAACTCCGGCCCACCATCGATCACGACAATCTGCGGAAGCCGCCCATGCCGCCCGACGCACGCCCGCAAGATCATCATACAAGAGCGTTGGCTTGGTGCATCAAACGAGAGATCCACTGCCAGGCACCGCCGGGAGAAGGCATCGATGAGCAGTGTCATCCACGGGCGGCCCAAGACGCGGCCCGTGCCCGAACAGAGGAGTTCCACATCCAACTCAGTATGGTCGATATGCCCGATCTCAAACGGCCGGTCGCCATGGCGCGGCGTGGTTGGGTCGAGTTGCCAATAGAACGGCTCGTGGGTGTAAGCCGCGCGGCGGCCCTGACGTTTCAGGACGCTCTCAAAGACCGGACGCTCTCGCACGGCCAGGCAAAGTGTGACATAGCTGGGCGCGACGATTCCTTTTTCCTGACAAGCACGCAGTAACATCGCCCACGTGGCAAACCTCGACTTCTGCTTGAGGGTCTCGTAGTCGTGTTCGACGAACTGCTTCAGTAATGCGCGGCTCTCCTCGGGCAACTTGCTGCGACGGTTGCCGCGCTGGCTGCTCCTCGGAATCAGGCCGAGATATCCGCTGCCGTACTGTTTCTCTGCTTCCTTGTACTTGGAAACCCAGAGGCGAAGCGTTCGCTCCGGCACTGGCGCTGCTTCCAGATACGGTTCCCCGTTCAGGTGCCTGCGGACAACTTCGAATCGATGGTTCGCGACCTTCAAGTCATCCTCACCTGCCTTCGAAAGCAGCTCGGAGTGTGTCGATCCCGGACTAAGTCTCGGCTCCGCGCCCGCGATGCGGCCTTCCTTAACCAACATCTCGAAGGTCTCCACCGGTATCTCCGTCAAGGCGCGGTCTTGTCCCAGGAGACTGACTGTTTTCTCACCCGAGTTCACAATCATCGAAACCCTGCCGTCCCACATGATCGAGGCGCCTGCAGTGAAGTGTACGAACCGCGGACGCTCCCCGCGACACGGCGGATCCTCGACGCGCCCGTATGCCACGGCAGTTTCCCGATTCGGAAAAACCCGGGCCTTCTCGGTTTCCATGAGGCCGGCAGCACGAAGGTCCACGAACACAGCGCCCGTCGCGATTAACCGGTGGACGTCGTCGCGGCTGGCAGCGCCCTTGGTTTTGCGGAAGAGGTCACTCAGTAACAGGCCTGGCGCCGCGGCAACCTCTGCCCGGACTCGTTCGCGGATGGTGGGCGTAACATCGGCGGCTTCAAAGCGCCAGTAGTCTTCCAGATACTGCAGATTGCGTTGGAGCGTCCAATCGATCTCTGCCGACGATCGTAGTCGATAGTAGAGCCCAAACTGGTCAGCGTGAGATGCTCCGGGCGGACACCGCCAATGGCCATCGTGTTCACGGCAGTAACGATTGGGACTCTTCTGCGCCAGCTTTTCCAGCTCCTGCTCGTGTTTACACTCCTGCCAACCCGCGGAACTTCTGTGAATCACGAAGTAGTCCGGAGTATGCATGACCGCCAAGCGCCTCCCATTGCCCGACTCGTAGTCGAGAGGGATCGCCGGCGCCTGGTCGTAATACTCCAACACGTCCGGGTCGTGTTCCATCTCATAAACGAATGCAAGCTCAACACGGTGGCTTTCAAACTGGATCGTCACGCCCATCTTTCGGCTGGGATAGCGGCCGCTCACATTCTTCCGCCCGCCGCCGACCCGCCGAGCGGGACCAGTAGACCGAATCTTCGCAATCGCGGCCTGCACTTCCCGCGACAAGCTCAGCCGTCCACACCACAGAAGGAACTCCTCGTTACTCAGCATCTCAAGCCCATCTGAACAGGTCGGACACCATCCGAGCCTGGCCTACTGCTGGCGCCGGAAACGCTCGTTCTTCAACGCCAGAGCATACCTACGGCCGGCTTCCATCATTGACTCTTGAAGATGCCGGCCATTCTCGATGGCGCGCTCCAGTTCCGGAGCGAGTTCATCCGGCACATAAATCGAAAACCGCCGCTTCCCCTTCCGTCCATACAGCGCGTAGCTGGAATGACCCGTACCCGATTCGCAAAGCCCGCAGTGCTCCCGGATGCACGGGCTCTTCCGTAGAGACAACGATCCCATGGCGATAGGCCAAAGGTCCCGGATCGTGCTCTGAAACCACCGCTTCACTTCTAAAGATGTTTCCTTTTTCGCCATGTATAGGTGAGTATTAGCACACATACACTTGACGGCGCAAAGTGTTTTTCCAGCAACACTTCCTTTATCTGATTGATCCCAGTATCTGATCGGCGCAGCTTCGCCGCTTCGGAAAGCATCCCCTCTTACCAGCTTGGCAGTCGTGAGGGTCCTGCGCTTGGCGCGCTCCTCAGCGCCCTCCAGCCGCTCGTCTTCTGCAACAGATACCAAGCCTGTCGACAGACTCGCGGCAAAGTTACGCTTTAAAACAGCACTTCCGGCAGCATTATGCTTAAAACTCTCTTCGATGTCCTCGCGTGCGGATTCCTAGATTGATGAAGTTGCGGCACCGCTGCCGGCAACATTATGGTTTATGTCCGGCAAGGTTATCGTTTAAGTCACAGAAACCATCGCGCACCGGGGGCTCTGGAAAGCATCCAGCCTGTCTCCGTCAATTTGATCTCCCAGGCGAACGATGCCACGGCCGATATTGGAGCCGACCGCAATCCGGCGGCGGACGGAGTTCGACAGCAAAGCGGCCAAGCCAGGATCATCCTGGGACAAGGGATCTGCCAGTTGAGAATCGGCTTCAGTTCCGAGACCTCGCCGCTTCAACAGCGATTGCACGCGCTGACTCACCAACGTCGTCAGCCGCACCACTTCTTCATCCTCAGGCGCCGGCAACCCGTGAAACTCAGGGCGCCCGTCTTCGCCGGCGGCATAGACGCCATCAATGACGAGACACCAACTTTCCTTGCCGTGGCAGGGTCGACAAGTCCGGTTGCGTCGAGCTTGTTCTCTTGGAGGATAAGACGCAAATGTGTGCGGTCCACGACGGTTAAATTTCTCTTGGCTGTGACTAGCCCCAATTCCACTTCCTCAGACATGAACCGACCTAATTCCGTGACATTCCCCTGGAGATCCGTGAAATCGACAACAGCGACGGAATGCTTTCCCGTTGCCGCAATTTCATCTGCTAACGCACTTGCAGCCAATGGAAGCTCTCCCCTTTGTAAGGCCAGGAGGTCAGTCGGTATTGCCATGAATACAGTTAAGAATAGCAACGCAACCAACGGGAGGAAGATGCAGCGAGCCCTCTTCCTTTTCTCGATCCGACCTGAATGCTGGTTGCGACACATGCCGGAACTCCTTTCCATTTCGCTGGATGGCAGGGCCTATTATGGAGTGACGTAATACTGGTTAGCAAGGAGAACGCGTCGTTGTCCGCATCGCAACTCCACGAAAAACACAAGTCTATCGCCTACACCTTTAATCTGACTATCCGTGCCTTTAGCCGGTCCTTGATGAAGGATTATCGAACTGCGAATCGCCACGCGACTTCGAGTCGTTCTGCATGATTCAAATACTCCGTCGGACGTTCACTCCCGAAATCGCCTCAGAAAAGGTGCTTCTGCAGTCCGCTGCTTAGAATACCGGCATTCCGACCCGGTCGAAAATCAAGTTTTGAACCGAATAAGACTTGCTTCTTTCTGAAGTGAGACACGAGGATATCGATGTCGCCTTTGACCACGTGGGACCCTGGATCGATCACTTTAATGCGGGCACCTTGGATATGCAGAAGGAACCACCGCCTTACCTGCTTCTCTACATCCACGATCAAATAAAGCCACCTCTCGAGGACGGAACCAACCTGAGTCGAGACGAGTGGACTCTCGTCCTACTGACTCTGAAAACAGTTATGCATTCGATCTGGCATCGAGGCGGATGTAGGCCCGCGAGTTCCAACTCGTGTCTGAAATCGACTTGGAAAGGAATCTGTCCGGCTGGGAACTCACCAGAGCTGACAGCGGCAACGCCTAATGGACTCTCCGGTACAACTGTTTGTGCAGGCGTTGCCGTGAAGCATCAGTCCTCGTTGGCAGAAGACGCGGATAGGCAAGTCTCTTCTTCGGCTGTATGCATGCCGTGCCCCCGTTCCGATAATGAGTAACCTATTCGGATTCCAAACGACGTTGATTCTCGTGCCATGACGCGGCGGCTTCACTTTCTGCACGAAACCGCTCAGGATCAACAATCCGAGGTCGCAACTTAGAGGCTTCTGGTATTGGCTTTCTGGCAAACAACCAATGATGTGCGTGTTCGGCTAACATCCTTTGAATTAAATCTGTCTTTTCCCAGGAAAATCGAACCCAATCAGGCGAGTCTTTCCCCACCTCCGTGAACAAAAGGTGCCGAGGGGAAATGGGCAGGAACAAATCAGTTCCTTTACGGCCCCATCCGCCCTTGAAGTTGTAATCGTCGAGAGTATTGAAGTTCAGCTTGGTAACCGGATGATCGCTAGTGAACCATTCTGTTCTGCCCTTCGGTACGGCAATCGCCCACTTATGTCCTTTCAATTTATTTGCCGCCCCAGTCAAAAGATGCTTCATTTGTGCTAGCCACAGGCCTCTTCCCAAAACCACCTCAGTCCCGATTGAAATTCCATCATCGTTACGTTGCAGCTGAATCTTAAAGTGTTCGGCCAACGGATTCGGCTTCAAAAGAGGCAGAACAAGCTCCGTTCCACGTCTTTTTGCTTGCTCGTATTCAGATAACGCCTTCTTTGTAACTGAATCAACCATTTCGGGAAGCGTTCTCTCCCACCGTTGGATGGATTCGACTAAGCTTGCTGGTGTTCGCAAATCTTGCGCTGCCATGAAAACAGCGAGCTTATCCCAATCCGTTGACGACAACTTCTCGTTATGAATAACGCGTTCTACTGGTTCGCAGGCGGGTTCCTCAAACTCGGTTGTTATCCAGCGCTCGAACTCATCAACCTCCTTCCCATCGGCGAAGGTTGTGTACAGATCACGGAGGTAAGCAGTCTTCCGAATAGATCTCTGTTCCCATTCCTTGACCTTGTTACTCGATACTAATGTGCGATACGCATAGACATTGAGATCGTCGAGACTCCAATGCCGTAGGTACCATTGGGGTAGAAAGTGGTTTTCCCTCGTTACGTGCTTGTCGTTAGGGGCTGAACTCATCGAATATAAACACCGTTGTTAACAAACAGCACAAGCACCATCATGGCCGCTGGATTGCACTAAACGCAAAAACTGACTGTAGCTGGTAGCCACGTTCGGCATTCTGATTTCAATCCGAGCCGCATCATTCGGAGGGTAGATATTCTCGTCGTTTTGTCCCACACGTATTTCGCCGCGATGTACCAGGATCATGTGTATATGTCGGCTAATACCTCTCCGTGGCTCATCATTTAATGTGTGCGAAATCGCGGTGCCTAAAGCCTCACCCCAGCCACCGGAACGCATGATCTCACCTCTCAGTATTCCGCTAGTTAAGCGAAACAGGGGCTTAATACTATGTTTATACTCGGCAATTCCAGCGCCGCTCCCGATGCTGCATATCTTGATCGTTCGACTCATGATGCCTGGGTGAAATTCAGGTGCGACAAATCTCGTGATGAAAATCTTCGCCCCCAATCCAGCTGTCTCCGTTGGGGGCGCCCCGATCATGAGAATATGTGATCCGAGTGCCTGTTCGGCAGCTGGCTCACGCTCGAATACCTGCCGAGCAACTTGAGGCCAATTCACGGAAACCCAAAGAGGGTCCCAGGCTACATTCGCAGGAGCGTCCGGTGGGATCTGAAGCATGTAGCTGAGGCTTTCGAGAAGCATGAAACCGATTCGGACAGAACCAGCAAACCCTGCCGCGATGAAGTTGCTAATCGGATAAGCCTTTTGAACAAGATCCCTTGTTTCACCGTTCCTCAGTGTTACTTGAACATCCGAGTACATTGCGCCGTATCCGTATATCGTGGAAGCCGCGACAACCCAAGTCATCAACTTATGCTGTTGATCAGGAGGCCCATCGCAGGTCCCGGTCACGAACGTCAAGTACACTAATCGCCTTTTGTGATCCGAGTAAAAACGACGGGGTCAACTGTAGTTGTGTTGTCGCCTTTTAACCTCCTCGTCGCTAATTGCACAACTGCCCGCTCCCATGGAGCCTGATCAGGAATCGCACAGCCGTTCCTTCCACATCTACGTGCTGCGTGTAATTTCGTCGTGTAATTGAAACGTTCTCCGCAAGTTGGGCAAATAACAGTGTTCTTCTGGCGTGGCATCAGGTTACCCGATGGAACCCTTTTGTTCTTCCTTGTGTTTGTTGACAAGTTCGCGCCAATCGCCTCCCCCTTCGGCTGCTTTGAGGATCTCGAGAACATAATCCAAGTCATCCATCACCTGAGGCCAGTGGGATCTCGGGTGTAATCTCTGGCTGGCTTGCCACAGGTTACCCAAACGAACAGCCTGCTTCACGTCCTCTTCCTTCAAGTGCTCGTTGTATGACGTCACCAGCAGCAGCGGTACCGCATGGAGAAACGCCATAGCCGGAAACAGCAGGAGATTCATTGCCATTGAGATTTCGTGGTCATCGTACGCGAGGTGCATGGAGATGAGTTTCCGCTCACCCTCTCGAATCGCTTTTAGATCTTGGAACACACCGTATGAGTTCGAATGCGTGAAGGCCGACCACAATTTGTAGGTCATCCAATTCAAGGCCAGATCCTGGTTGACGAAGTTCGTCAGGACGAATTTGATTCCATCGCTTCGCTTGGTTGAAGCCAGCACAGCATCTGCCGTGGAGGGATGACATGAAGCGTACACAATACGGATGAACGTCTCGAACAACGGCCTGCTCAACACGATGCTTTCCGTTGGGAAACCTTTCAGCAACCTGTCGAAGGAACTGTAGAAGAACCGAACGTTATTGGCGCACAGAAGGAATTGAAGGTTTCGATGATTCGGCCAGTCGTTCTTCGGAACAAAATTGACGCCGACGAGAAGCTCATTCATCAGATCAAAGAAAAGTTCGAACTGAGATATAAACCTCCCGTATTCCTTCAGCATTTTCTGCTGGTGATCCCGTTCGTAATCGTAGATTCGGAGAATGTCCTCGCTGCCTCCGTGTTTCCGGGACATCTCATCCAGTTCCTGCTGGAGCGATTGTTCATCCATATACAGAACCTCGTTTCTTGCAATGCTGACATCAAACCGGAACACTCCACGGACCATTCTTGTTGAAAATTTATGAGAGGGTACCTGCCAATCGGCCGATTCGCCATTGGATTCCAAGGGTGCACGAGATTGTAACCGGAATTATCGACGAAGTTCGGACGGAAGTCTTCGACCTTACTGGACTGTGGGATCCTGGCCCGAGGTTTTTTGCGCCTGCGGTGCCAGTCCTGCGGACACGACCGGCTACTGCCGTTTTCGTGTAAGCCCGCGACCGGATGCGTCTGGAGAGACTGGTTCGCTATGCCGCCCGGCCGGCAGTCGCGACGGAAAAAGA
>Ga0207099_1103_pt1 | contig 17332 bp, 16 predicted proteins | sample Alteio_BWMinHeat_85_FD_153521 | JGI IMG/M metagenome (GOLD analysis project Ga0207099, IMG submission 153521) | Enriched cells from forest soil in Barre Woods Harvard Forest LTER site, Petersham, Massachusetts, United States -... | ecosystem: Environmental > Terrestrial > Soil > Temperate forest >... | reverse complement strand
TGCAAAAGCCCGGCGCTGATAATCGACCGGAAAATGGCGGAGCAGGGCGAGGGCTGGCAGGTGACGCTATCTCCCACGCCGACCGCGATCAGCGTGCGCCAAATACGCGGCGAAAGACCTTGGGTCGCGAATCAACCCTCCCCTTGAGGGAGGGTCGAAATTGGAATCGCGCGATCAGCGCGAAGACAATTTCGGGGAGGGGTCCTGGCGCGAATATCTCAACATGACCCCTCCCCAAAAAATGCTTCGCATTTTTCGACCCTCCCTCAAGGGGAGGGTGAAGGGCTGTGCAGACTGTCAGTACCTGCGGATCAACCCCACCAGCTTGCCCTGGACCTTGACCCGGTCGGCGCCATAGAGGCGGGTTTCATAGGCCGGATTGGCGGCCTCCAACGCGATGGAGTCGCCGCGGCGGCGCAGCCGCTTCAAGGTCGCCTCTTCATTGTCCACCAAGGCGACAATGATCTCGCCTGTGTTGGCTGAATCGGCTTCCTGGATAATGACGGTATCGCCGTCCAGGATGCCGGCATTGATCATGGAATCGCCGGTGACTTCCAACGCATAATGATTGCCGCGCCCGATCATGCCGCCGGGCACCGGCACGTCGCTCATTTTGTTCTGCAAAGCCTCGATCGGCGTGCCGGCTGCGATACGGCCCACCAGGGGGACATTGACGGCGGTTTCTCCACCATCGCCATAGCTGCGCCGGGGGGCGGTGACCCTGGAATCCGCCATGCGGATGTCGCTGCGCCCGTGACGGCCGGTGGCGCGCTGGATCTGGCTGCGGGTGGTGGCGGGACGCAGGGTCTCGGCCATGTTGTCGGGCAATTTGAGCACTTCCAGCGCCCGCGCCCGCTTTTCCATGCGGCGCAGGAAGCCGCGCTCTTCCAGGGCGGTGATCAGGCGGTGGATGCCGGATTTGGATTTCAGGTCCAGCGCATCTTTCATCTCATCGAAGGACGGCGGAATGCCGGTTTCGCGCACCCGTTCGTGAATGAACATCAGCAGCTCGTACTGTTTGCGGGTCAGCATGCGGTGTTTCTCCCCCGGCGGAACGGCTGGTCCGGCCCCCGGATTGGCCGGGGAAAGCCAGCGAACAAAGCCGGTACATCCACGAATCGTTCTACTTTAGTTCCATTCCTCCGTCAACGAGTCCGGCAGGGTGGAACTGCGGGGAACGGAACTTTGCCGTCCACCGTTAACATCGGCGGGTGGAGCGCACCCGTCATTTTTTGAGGAGAGCATAATGAGACTCAAAACCATTCTGCTGAGCGCTGTGATCGGCGCCGGTGCCCTGGCGGGCTTTGCGGCCCCGGTCATGGCTGACATCGCCTGCAACCGCGAAGGCGATTGCTGGCACACGGACTCGCGCTACAACAGGCCGGGCGTACGGTTCGACTATCATCCCGACGATTGGTATTTCCACCGCGAATGGAATGACCGCGATCGCATGCATTGGCGCGGCTATCACGATGGCCATGGCTATTGGCGCAATGGCGTGTGGATCACCTTCTGACCAACAGAATGTTAATGGGCGGCGGAACCTCGGACCGGTTCCGCCGTTTGTTTTGGCGGGAGGCGGTCAATTGAAAATGGAGAATGAACCATGAAGATCAGATCTCTTGTTTTGGGCGCCGCCCTGGGTGCCGGTGCGTTGCTCACCGTTGCGGCTCCCGCTTCGGCCTATGTTGTTTGCAATCGCGGCGGTTCTTGCTGGCATACCACCGAGCGCTATGACTATCGCCCTACGTTCGGCATCACCGTCCATGACGACGCCTGGAAATGGCGCGGCAATCACTATCGCTGGCGCGAGCATGAGGGCCGTGGTTATTGGAACCGGTCCGGCGTCTGGGTGACGTTCTAAAATCACCATTGCGTGAAGTGAAAGGCGGTCTCTTTGGGGCCGCCTTTTTCTTTGACGCGCCGCGTCAGCGAAAAAAATCGTCCGCCGCGCAATTCGCTGCTTGTGCTAGTTTCTCCAGCGTCGCGGGTGCGATGTTGCGGGCCTTGCCGGTGAGAAATCCCAGTATCTCGCCCGGCGCCACGCCGGCCGCACGTGCCCATTCGGTGGGACGCAGGTGCCGGGCCAGCATGAAGGCGCGGAAGGCTTCGCGCCGGTTGCCGATTTCCTGTCCCCTGCCGCCGGAGGTGGCGAATTTTCCAACCGGCGCCGTCACTTCGCCCATCAGCAATTTGGGCGCAGGGTAGGGCGACGGGGACACGCGTGGGGGCTGTTGCGATTGAGGGCGCGCCTTGGGCGGCTTGGTGGGAAAGGACGGTGTTTTGGCGTCCCGCGGGCTCTTCAGCATTCCGGCCGAGCGGCGGATGCGAGGCTCCTTGCTCATCGAAAGCCGTTGCCCAACAGCAGGCGCGTGGCCGCGGCGACATCTTTCTGGCGCATCAGGCTTTCGCCCACCAGCACGGTCGTGACATGGGCTCCTGACAGCCGCTTCAAATCGGCCAGCGCCGACAAGCCGCTTTCCGCCACCACATGGACATGGCGCGGCACTTTGGGCGCCAGCTTCAGGGTCACGCCCAGGTCGGTGACGAAGGTCTTCAAATTCCGGTTGTTGATGCCGATCAGGTCGGCGTCCAGGTCCAGCGCCCGCTCCAATTCCACCTCGTCATGGATTTCCACCAGCACATCCATCTCCCAGCGCGCCGCTTCCTCCATCAAGGCGCGGGCCTGGCCATCGTCCAGCATGGCCATGATCACCAGGATGCAATCCGCGCCCCAGCTTCGTGCCTCGGCCACCTGGTAAGGCTCGATCATGAAATCCTTGCGCAGCACCGGCAGCCGGCTCACCTCCCGCGCCTGGATGAGATAGTCCGACGCGCCGTGGAAGGAAGGTGTATCGGTCAGGACGGAGAGGCAGGCCGCGCCGCCATCCTCATAGGCCAGCGCCAGCGCCGGGGGATCGAAATCGGCACGGATCAAACCCTTGGAGGGCGAGGCTTTCTTGATTTCGGCGATCAAGCCGAATTCACCAGCCTCCTTCTTGGCCTCCAGCGCATCGCGGAAGCGACGCACATCGGGCGCGTCCTTGGCCAGGGCGTTGAGCTCGGCCGCCGGAAGCTTGGCCTTGGCGGCGGCAATCTCCTCACGCTTATAGGCGACGATCTGGTCCAGAATGGTGGCGGTCATGAAAGGTTTGACGCGGTGATAAGGGCTTCCAGTTTGGCCTTGGCCGCGCTGTTGGCGAGCGATTGCGCGGCTCTGGCCACGCCTTCTTTTACATCTTTTGCGGCGCCCGCCACCATCAGGGCGGCGCCGGCATTCAGCAGCACGATGTCGCGGTAAGGGCCTTTTTCGCCGCCGAACAAGCGCTTGAGCGCCGCCGCATTGTCGGCCGCGCCGCCACCTTTCAGGTCGCTGAGGCTGGAACGTTCCAGCCCGGCATCCTCCGGGGCGATCATCCCCAGCGTAACCTGCCCATTTTCGAGGCTGGCGAAATGCGTCACGTCGGTGACGGTGAGTTCGTCCAACCCATCGGCGCCATGCACCACCAGGGCGCGATGGCTTCCCAGCGCCTGCAACGCCTCGGCATAAGGCTTGAGCCACTTTTTGGCATATATGCCCACCAACTGGTGTTTCACCCGGGCGGGGGAGGCGAGCGGCCCCACCAGGTTGAAGATGGTGCGCTGCTTGATCTGGCTGCGCACTTTGGAGACGTGGCGCATCGCCGGGTGATGGACCTGGGCGAAGAGAAAGACGATGCCGGTTTCGGCCAGGACCTGGGAGGCGCGCGCCGGTTCCAGGTCGATCTTGACGCCCAGCGCTTCCAGGATATCGGCAGCGCCGCTTTTTGACGTGGCCGAGCGGTTGCCATGCTTGGCCACGGGCACGCCCGCGCCCGCCACGACAAAGGATACGGCGGTGGAGATGTTGAGCGTGCCATGGCCGTCGCCGCCGGTGCCGCAAAGATCGATGGCGCCCGGCGGCGCGCTGATCGGCCGCATGGCAAGGCGCATGGCGCGCACCGCGCCTACCAGCTCCGCCACAGTGGGACCGCGCTCAGCCTGGGCGGTGAGAAAAGCCGCCAATTCGCTGTCAGGCACCGTACCGGACATGATGGTCTCGAACACCCGGGCGCTGGCTTCCGCATCCAGGCTGCCGCCTTCGCGCACCACGGCCAGTGCGGCGGGGAAATCCACCGAGGCGCTTGTCACCCTCATGCGTCAGGCCGGGACTTTCGCGAAATCGCGCGCGATGGCCAGGAAATTGGCCAGCAAGGCATGGCCGTTTTCGCTGGCGATGCTTTCGGGATGGAATTGCACGCCATGCACCGGATAGCTTTTGTGCATCACGCCCTGGATGACGCCGTCCTCGCTGGTGGCGGTGACGTCCAGCACCGCGGGCATCGATGGCGGATCGATGGTGAGGGAGTGATAGCGCGTCGCCATGAAATCATTGTTGAGGCCGCGGAACACGCTTTTGCCGGTGTGATGCACGCGGGAGAGCTTGCCATGCATGGGTTCGGGGGCGCGCACGATCTTGCCGCCATAGACCTGCCCGATCGCCTGGTGACCCAGGCACACGCCTAGGATCGGCATGGTGCCCTTGGCCTGTTCGATCACGTCCAGGCAGATGCCTGCTTCATTGGGGGTGCAGGGCCCGGGCGACAGCACAATGCCCTGCGGTTTCATGCCAAGCGCCTCGGCCGCGGTGATCTCGTCATTACGGACCACGCGCACATCCGCGCCCAACTCGCCCAGGTAATGGAAGAGGTTGTAGGTGAAGCTGTCATAGTTATCGATCAGGAGGATCGTCATTTATAAACCGTTGATCTCACTTGATAAAAATTGAGGCGACGTAGACCTTACCCGCTTTTCGGACACTGCCCAACGCTGCCCGATATAAACACCAAAAATTCGGATATGAAGTGCACGGAATATTGAATTCAATCAATGGGATACTACTTGCGTCGACACAAGCACGCTTCGCGGTTGTGACGACGACGCGTGTCTCACCTGGATCGCGCGAAAACGAATGCCAAAGCCGGGCGCGGCGGCCTTGCGGCGGCGCAGGTCAGGGGAAGTAAGAGCCCTGCTGCGCGAAATCGGGGGACACAATAGCTAATGGAATTTGCGCCCTATCGGTGCCGCGTGCGTTCGTCGGCAGAAAAGGTCGGCGGCGTAAAGGCAGAACCCAAGGCGGCGACATTGTATCAGGCGGAAGGGAGCGGCCCATTCATTGTTGATACGGCTACCAAATAGCAGGCGAACGAGAGAGCGGTTTCCCTACGGCAAATCCAAAGAAATCGAAAAAATGTTAGGCGAAAAAGCGTCCAAAGTACCCACGTGAAGCTATGCAAACCGGTCGCGGAATGTTCTTTTATTCTTCATGACACTGGATTTACGCGAGAGGGGGCGGTGGCTGGCGCGCAATGTGCTCCCGCATGAAGCCCTGTTACGGGCGAAACTGCGCAGCATGTGTCTCTATGATCTCGACATCGAGGATGTCATCCAGGAGACATATGCCCGATTTATGAACCACCAGGCTCTGGATACCATCCGATATCCCAGACAGTATGCCTTGCTTACCGCCCGCGCGATCATCATCGATCATGTCCGCCATTCGCGGGTCGTGTCCATTACCTCCAGCGGCAATCTGGAGCTGCTGGAAATTCCGGCACCGGACATCAACACCGAAGAGCGAATCGAATTCCGGCAGGAAGTCGAAACCGTTATGGCTGCCCTCAACGAACTTCCTGACGCCTGCCGGGAGACACTTATATTGAGGCGCATCGAGGGGTTGCCCCAAAAGGAGGTCGCCGCGCGCCTCAAAATCAGCGAAAAAACCGTCGAAAAACACATGGCGACCGGTGTGCGGCTGCTAATTAATTTGTTCGGACGAGGAGGAAAAGCCCGGGCTGATACGTCGACTATGAAAGATGCGGGCTATTCGGACGATGTCGCTAAAAAGCCAAGAGATTGACAGTCTCGCCGCGGATTGGGTTGCCAGGATAGACCTGGGAACACTTTCTGCCGTGGAGGAGGCCGAATTCCAGGCCTGGTTGACAGCGGATGCCCGGCACTTGGGCGCCTTTGGCCGGGCGGAGGCCGTGCTCAGCCGGCTGGAGCGATTGAATGGCGCTGCCCTGGACAGCCCTTCTTCGGAAGAACCAGAGCAGCCAAAATGGAATCGGCGCCGTCTCGTCCTGCTGGGGGGCATTGCCGCAAGCGTCGTGGCGGTCTTTGGTGTTGAGAGGTATTGGCGAAAAGCCATTCCCGATCAGACCTATTCCACTGTCTTTGGTGAAGTTCGCAAAGTGGTTTTGGCCGATCGGTCCGTGGTGACATTGAATACGGACACCAAAATCCAAGTGCGGTTTACCGAGGAATTGCGCGAAATACGCCTGCTTCAGGGCGAGGCGCTGTTCGATGTGGCGAAAAACAAGAAACGCCCCTTCATTGTGTCGGCTGGAGACACACAGGTGCGGGCGGTGGGAACAAGCTTTACGGTGTCGATGCTGCCGCAAAAACCCGTTGAAGTCCTGGTAAAAGAGGGCCTGGTTGAATTGCAGCGTGCCGGCGACGCCACCGCCATCCCGGTGCGGGCAAGCGCAAATATCCAGGCGACCGCGCCCATCAACGCGCCGATCGTGACCGTGGCCCTGCCGGAAGAAAAGCTGGTTCGCAACCTGGCGTGGCAAGGGGGCCAGATTGCCCTCGACAACCAGAGCCTGGAAGATGCCGCGAGTGAGTTTGCGCGCTACAGCAAAGTCCGCATTGTTGTGGACCCCGGGGTTTCCGCAAAGACGATCACGGGACTGTTCGCCGCGAATGACCCGGTTGGGTTCGCCAAGGCCACGGCTGGGGTGTTAAAGCTCCAAGTGGAGGTGCGCGGAAACGAAGTGAGAATTTACTAAAATAAGAACCGACACCGTAGGGAAATGGAGCCGTTCGTCCGACATCTGGTCGAGTATCAGGAGAGGACCCACTTCATCCCCTAGGGTGCATAATAATAAGAGGGGGGCTTGAGGAGCGGGAGTAAGCGAACAACGAGTTGCGCCGCACTTGCGATTGCGGCGCTCTGGGGAAGTGCGCCTGCAGCCGCCCAAGTCCGGCATTTCGATGTTCCATCGGAGGATGCCGGCAAGTCCATACCGGAGTTTGCGCGCCAGGCGCATATCCAGCTAATCGCGCCGGGCGACCAGCTCCATGGCGTGATAACCCCTCCTATCTATGGCTCCTATGATGTTTTTGCGGCCCTCGACCTGATGTTGAAAGGGACCGGCCTGAAGGTCGGTCGCTCGGCGGAGGGGGTCGTGACGATTTCCCCGCTCGAGTCAAAAGACAAAGAGGAGAGGGAAGATATGTCGCCGAAAAGTTCAACATCGATCCTGGCGCTGCTGGCCAGCATTTTCGCAGTCCATGCCGCGAATGCGCAGACGACGCCGGAAACGTCGGAGCAGGTCGTCGTGACAGGTTCGCGCGTTATCACCGACATCGCCAACTCTCCCACCCCCATGACTGTGGTGACCGCCGAGCAGCTGTTGGCCACCACCCCCACCAACCTCTCGGACGCCTTGAACAAGCTGCCGGTTTTCATAAACAGTGCGACCCAGCGTAACGCGGGCAACGCCGGTGGCAACTCCGGCGGCGACTTCCTCAATCTGCGCAATTTCGGGCAGCAACGCACCCTGGTCCTGATGGATGGCATGCGCCTTCCGGCAGGGAATCAGAATGGCAGCGTCGATATCAGCACCCTGCCGCAGGAGCTGATGAGCCGCGTCGACGTCGTCACCGCCGGCGCCTCGTCGGTCTACGGTTCCGACGCCATCACCGGCGTGGTCAACTTCATCCTCGACAAGAATTTCACGGGCATCAAGTTCGATGTGAATGCCGGCATTTCGACGTATCAGGATGGCTTCTCATATAAGGCGCACCTGGCGGCCGGTACCGACATTTTCGGCGGCAGGGGCCATATCGAAGGCGCCATTGGCTATCAAAGCCAGGACGGCGTCCTTAAGGAGTCCCGCCCGTCAGGCGCGGAAAATCTGGGCTCCTACAATAGCGGCAGCAACGCGACCGTGCCGGTAACCAATATCATAAACGCCGGCCAGACGGTCTCGACCTCCAGCGGCAAGATCACCTGCACGAGTTGCTCGGTGAACGGCCAGGAGTTCGTCCAGCCCGGCATACCCGGGCCGATCTTCTACGGCCAGATACCTGTGACGCCTGGCTCGTCGTCGCCCAATACTGCGATCGCCCAAGGCTGTTTCGATTGCGCCCATGTGAATCACACGGATATTTTTGGCGCCACCAGGAATGCCACGGCGTTCGGCCGCTTCAGCTATAAGATCGATAACGACATCACATTCTTTACCCAGCTCTCGCTCGCCCAGGCCAATGTCTTCAACTATTTCTTCCCGGAACAGCAGGAGGGCAGCCGCCAGACCACCACGTATTTCAAGAACAATGCCTTCCTCCCGGCCGCCACAAGGGCGTTGCTGGGCGATGACAGCGCCACGGACCCCAACTGGGCGACCGACGGCACCAATACCTTCCAGGTGTCGGAATGGTACAACGCCCCCAATCGCGTCCGCGCCACCAACAACGTCACGCGCAACATCATTTCGACCACCGGCGTGAACGGCGTGGCGTTCGGGGACTTTGCCTGGGACGCGCATTACACCCATGGCGAAACCCGTCTCTCGACCAGTGGCATCCACAACGGCAACAACCAGTTCCACGACGCGGCGCAGGACGCGGTGGTCGATACCGACGGCTCCATCAAGTGCTGGAACAACACGGCGGCGGCGATCGCCCAGTTCGGCAACCTCTATCCCGGCTGCGTGCCGATCAACACCTTCGGCAACAATGTGACAACCGACGCGCAAAATGATTACTGGGGTAGAACCACCCATTTCACCGAGTCCAACATCATGGACGATGTCGCCGCCGACATTTCGGGCGATGTCTTCCAGTTGCCGGCTGGTCCCGTCCGGGTGGCCCTGGCGGGCGAAATGCGCTGGCTGGACTATACGATCGATTCCAATGCCTCACCGACCGCGGTGGTCAATTGCACCGGCCTGCGCCTTTGCGGCGCCCTCGCCAGCATCACCGGCGTCCACACGCCCCAAAACCCTGGAACCGGCTTCATCAGCGCCGCCAATCAGCAATTCGTTACCCAGACCCTGTGGGACAACAACACCCTGCCGTCCGTCCACGCCTCGGAGAATGTGTGGGAATTCTCAGGCGAAGTGGGTATCCCGATCCTCAAGGATCTTCCGCTGGTCCAGAATTTGAACGCCGACCTCGCGGGCCGCTACACCAATTACAGCATCTCCGGCTCGGTTGAGACCTGGAAGGCCGGCCTGGACTGGCATGTGAACGACAGTGTCCGCTTCCGCGGCACGACGTCCGTCGACATCCGTGCCCCCACACTGAACGATCTGTATTCACCCCAGGTCTCCGCCAGCGGGCCCTTCCTGGATCCCCTGACCAACTTCAATCCGGGCGGCATCCAAACCATCACCCAGGGCAACCCCAAGCTGGTGCCGGAATCGTCGCGCACCTATACGGCGGGCGTGGTGCTGACGCCGAGTTTCATTCCCGGCCTTACCATTTCGGCGGACTATTACAACATCAAGGTCAAGAATGCGATCGGCACCATCAGCGGCAGCAACCTGGCGATTGCCAATCTCTGTATCGCATCCGGCGGTACGTCGCCCTTCTGCCAGCTCTATGTCCGGCCTTTCCCCTACACCAACACCACGCCGGCCAACTATCCCTCGGTGCTCTTGAGCCAGAACCTCAACGTGGCGTTTGCGTCGACCGAAGGCGAGGATTACGAGGTCGACTATTCGTTCGACACGGCGGACCTACTCTCCGAGCTGGAGGGCCAGGTCAATCTGCGCGGCTTGGTGAACGTGGCTCCCGTGCTTAACTCCGCAACGTTCCAGGGCGCTCCGATCCAGCACGGGTTTGGCGTCGGGGGCACAGTCCCCAGCCAGAAGGGCCATGCCACGTTTATCGGCGATTACACGCTCGGTAACTGGAGTGTGGATGCCGCGTGGCACTGGTACAGTGGCCTGACCAAGAACGGCATTTTCGGGGCTGGGCAGACTTTCTATGCCCAACCCTATGTTGGCAGCTTCAGCACTATGGACTTCACCCTTAGCAAGCGGATCACCTTCGACAATGGCACGGTCATGTCCGCCTATTTCAACGTGCAGAATGCCTTCAACGCCATTCCGCCGGATGTCATCGGATCGAGCGGCAACCCTGGCGGCATCAACACCCCGATCGGCGAAGACCTGATGGGCCGCTACTTCATCATCGGTGTTCGCGGGAATCTGTGATACTCGCGCTGTCGGAGTGATCGACAAGGGCGCCAGCTTATGCTGGCGCCCTTTTTCTTTGTATTGCCGTTTTATTTGTTGAACCCCCTCCGGCCTCGACTATCACGCCGCCTGCGGCGGCGCCCGTCGAGGCCACCTCCCCCTTGAGCGTGCTTACGCACGCGAAGGGGGAGGCGGGTCATGGCCCTAGCGGATCGTCGCTCGGCGGAATGCCTCGCTAGTATCACGGCACGCGCCTGACGCGATAGGAATGACCGTCTGAGACCCGCATCATAAAGCCGAACCAGCCGGGCACCACGCTGGCGGAATAGCTTGCCGGCGTGGCGCGCCAGCGGGCCGTGACACTGTCTTCCTGGATCTGCTTCCACTTGCTGCCGTCTTCCATCGTGACGATGAAGCGGTTCAGTTTGTCGAAACTATAATCGGCCATGTGCTGGCGGGGGACATAGTCTTCCTTGTCTGCCGGCGGTGGAGGCTTGACGGGCGCCACGGCACTCGCCGATGCGGGCACCAGATTCACCTGCGCGGAGGGCGCGGGCGGAAGGCCCAATATCTGCCGCATCGGCTGGGCGGCGCCGTAATAGCAATCCAGCCAGGCGCGATAATCCGTGATGGCGTTGCACCGTGCCGCGATGGACAGCACCTCGTCGCGTGGATCGGCGGTGACCGGCGTAACGGCGACAAGAAAAACGGCGACCCCGCCTGCAAGGCGCATTTCGATTCCTCAATGAGCGCCGCCCGCGGATATTCCGCATGCGGCAGACAGATGGCCCTTCCAATAGGGCCCAAGATTGCGACAGCCATATTTCGCAGGGCCGCGCTTTTGCCGAAAAATGTTGCAGTTGCACAGGCTTGGGCAGACCGGAGGGCCATGCTAGGACTCCCGGCCATAACAAAACTCTGGGCGGGGAATGGTGTCGCGGCATCTGGGCATGGCTGTGTTGGCGTCGGGTCTGCTGGCGACACAGGCGGGTGCGGAGAATTTCGAAACCCGGTTGTCGCCATCGCCTTTGACCGACGGAACCCGGATCAACGTCACCGGCCAGGGCAGCGCCCTGGTGCAGTGGGACGGCAACATCCTCTCGGTGAGTGGGAATTTCGCCGGTTTGGCCACCGGGGCCACGACCGCAGAGATCTATGACGGGCCGGGCATCGGAATTCCCGGTCCCAAGGCTTTCGACCTTTCCGTGACCCAGGACACGTCCGGCACCATCTGGGGCAGCCTCACTTTGAGCCGCAAGCAGCTCGCGGACCTTCGCGCCGGGCATTTCTATGTGCAAATCAACAGCGCCAAGGCGCCCGACGGTAATCTCACCGGCTGGCTGCTGCCGCCCCATCCCTTTGCCGGCGAAGGTGTGCCGGTGGCCGGTCCTGGCTTCCTGCCGCAATTCGACGTGCCCCAAAAAGCCAGCAACAGATGAAAAAGCTTTTAGGTCTTTCCGTCCTTGCCGCGGCGCTTTTGGGCGCAAGCGCCGTTGCCCTGGAACAGGGTCCCTTTACGGCCGACCAGTGGCGGGCCGGCCGCGCGCTCTATGTTGCGGATTGCGCCAGTTGCCACGGCCCGGAACTGAAAGGCGCGGGCGAGGCGCCGCCACTGGCGGGAAGCACGTTCATCGCCGCCTGGGGCAACCGTTCGACGGATGAGCTTTACAACCTGGTGAAGACGTCGATGCCTTACGGCAATGGCAACAGCCTGGACGCGGACACCTATCGCAAGATCGTGGCCTATGTGCTGGCGGCCAATGGCGCGCAACCGGGCGCCAAACCCTTCAGCGGCAGCGAAGCGATCAAGATCGCCACCATCGCCGACGGCAAGACGCCCGCCGCAATGGCGGCGGAAGCACGCGCACCCGCGCGTGGTGGCGAGGGCGGGGCGCCGCGACCCGCCTCCTTCTATCCCCAGACCCGCTTCGGCCAGACGGTGACGGGCACGCTCAAGAGTTACGACCCCGTCACCGACGTCATGCTGGCACATCCCAAGGATGGCGACTGGCTGATGTACCGCCGCAACTATCAAGGCTGGAGCCATTCTCCGCTGAGCCAGATCACCGCGAGCAATGCGAAGAATCTGGAACTGGTCTGGTCCTGGGCGATGAATGACGGCGGTGCCGCGCAGGTGACGCCCATCGTCCATGACGGGATCATGTTCCTGTCCAACACCGCCAACACGGTGCAGGCGCTGGATGCCAAGACCGGCGAGCTGATCTGGGAGAACCGCATCGGGCCCGCGCCCACCCGCGCCTATGGCGCCACCCGCAGCCTGGCGCTCTATGGCGACAAGATTCTGGTGCCCACCACCGACGCCAAGCTGTATGCGCTGGATGCCAGGACCGGCGCCATCGTCTGGCAGACGGTGATCGAGGACGCCAAGGAAGGTTACAGCAACACCGGCGGCGCCATCACCATTCATGGCAAGGTGCTGGTGGGTCTTACTTATTGCAACCGCTATGAGACCAAGCATTGTTTCATCAGCGCCTATGACGTCAATACCGGCAAGGTGGCCTGGCGCTTCAAGACCATTGCGCTCAAGGGCGAGCCGGGCGGCGACACCTGGAACAACCTGCCGGACGAATTCCGCCAGGGGGCCGAGACCTGGATCGCCGGCACCTATGATCCGGTGCTGAACACGACCTATTGGGGCACGGCCCAGTCCAAGCCTTGGACGCGCGCCAGCCGTGCCTCGGGTGCGGGCGCCACGCTCTATGCCAACTCGACCCTGGCGCTGGATCCCGATAGCGGCAAGCTCAAATGGTATTACAGCCACGCCCCGGGCGAGAATTTCGACCTGGATGAAGTGTTCGAGCGGGTGCTGGTGGATCACGGCTCCAGCAAAGATGTGCTCACCATCGGCAAGGTTGGCATTCTGTGGAAGTTGAACCGCGTCACCGGCCAATATGAAGACAGCGCCCAGACGGTGTTCCAGAACGTCTTTGACAAGATCGATCCCAAGACCGGTATCCCGACCTATCGCAAGGATGTGCAGGACGCGAAGGTGGGAGACTGGATCTCCTCCTGTCCGGGACCGGCGGGCGGGCATGACTGGCCTGCCACCAGTTATGATCCCAAAAGTGACCTGATGATCATCCCGCTGCATCAAAGCTGTGTCCTGATGCGTGCCGAGCCCATGGAAAAGAAGATCGGCGTGGGCGGCGATGCCGGGTCGCAAAAGCTGTTCGAGATGCCCGGCACCGACGGCAATCTGGGCAGGCTTGCCGCCTACAACACCACCACCATGAAAGCCCTATGGAGCTTCCAGCAAAAGGCACCGTTCCTCACCGGCGTGCTGACCACCGATGGCGGGGTGGGATTTGTCGGCGACTTCGACCGCCGGGTTCGCGCCTTTGAGACCCTCACCGGACGTACCCTGTGGCAGACCCGGCTTCCCACCAGCGCGCAAGGCCATATCGTCAGCTATGCGGTGGACGGCAAACAGTATATCGCCATCGAAAGCGGCTTGGGCGGGGGCAGCCCCGTGGGCAAGCCCACCACCTTGCTGCCGGACATTCATCATCCCAACAATGGCAATGCGATTTTCGTCTTCGCGCTGCCGGATAATTAAGAACAGAAGGAGAGACGCCATGAAATTCCTCACCACCGTCGCCGCCGCAGCCCTGATCCTGGGATCGGCCCAGGCCGCCTTTGCCGCCCGCGCCTATATCGGCACCTACACCAAGGACCCGTCGGCACCGCAGCCCACCGGCCATGGCGAAGGCATCTATCTCGCCGACATCGACGCGGCCACCGGCGCGCCGTCGCATTTGCGGCTGATGGCCAAGACCTTGTCGCCATCCTGGGTCGTGCTGTCGGCCGACCACAAGTTTCTCTATGCCGTGAATGAGATCGCCAGCTACGGCCCCAACAAGAGCGGTTCGGTCACCGCCTTTTCGGTCAATCCCGCGACGGGCGCATTGAAGCAGTTGAATGTGGTGGACTCTGGCGGCTCCATTCCCTGCTTTGCCAGCATCCACCCATCCGGCAAATTCCTGCTGGTCGCCAATTACACCGGCGGCAGCTATGCGGTAATCCCGATCAAAGCGGATGGCAGCCTGGGCGCTGCCACCGATGTGGTGAAGCCGGATGGCCCGATGAGTGTCTACAATGCCAAGGACAAGCCCGTGGGCATGGTCGGCAGCATGGAGCCGCATGGCAGCCGCGGCCATATGATCCTCCCCGATCCGTCGGGCCAGTATGTGGTGGGCGCCGATGCCGGCCGCGACCAGATATTTGTGTGGAAGCTGGATACCAACACCGGCAAGTTGCAGCAGGTGTCGGTGACCAAGGCGGTTCCGGGCGCCGCGCCGCGCCATTTCGCTTTTTCGCCGGACGGCAAAACGCTGTACCAGCAACAGGAACAAGACTCGCGCCTGACGGTCTATGGCTTTGCCAACGGCAAGCTGACGCAAAAAGGACCGTCCATCTCCACCCTGCCGGCCGGCTTTGAGGGCAGCAACACCACCTCCGAGCTGTTGATCGACAAAGCGGGCAAGAATCTTTATGGCGCCAACCGCAATCACGACACCATCGCCACCATGGCGGTGCAGGGCGATGGCAGCGTCAAGCTGGTGGCCAACACCCATACCGAAGGCACAATACCGCGCAGCCTGACGATCGACCCCACCGGAAAGTTCCTCTATTCGATGAACCAGAGCGCCGACAATCTCACCACCTTCCGGCTGGATGCGAATGGGGTGCCGAAATTCACCGGCAAATTCCTGGGCATCGGAAGTCCCGCAGTCATGGTGTTCCTGCCGTAACGGCAAAGGAGAAGAACAATGGATAAGAGACAATTCCTGACGGGAGCGGCGCTGACTTTTGCTGCCACGCCCGCCTTGGCGCAGCCACGCAAGCCCGGCACCGATGAGTTGGGCCGCACACTGTCCAGCATGAAGGCCAAGGCCATTCCCCCGCCGCAAGGCACGCACCACCCAACTGTTTCTCACCCCGCCGAGCTGGCCCAATGCCATCACGGCCGATCCGCAAGGGCGCGGCTTCTGGGTGCAGCAGCAGCGTCATGACCGCGGGCCTGAAACCGCTTGGCTGCTGGACCGCAAGGGCAAGGTGCTGCACAGCGTGGTCACCAAATGCGAAGACTGCAGCGGCATGGCGGTGGGCAACGGCTTTGTGTGGAGCGGCGCCAATGGTGCCTCGGTGCACAATCCGCCCAATCCGCCGGTCGAGGGTGTGTTCCAGACCGACATGAACGGCAAGACCGTCAGCCACCGCCAGATTCCCTTTGGGCCCAAGGAAAATGGCGGCTCGTGCCATGGCCTGGCTTGGGAAAATGCCGATGGCGGCCGCTTGTGGATTCAGTCCAACCGCCTGGAGGCCTTGGTCCGGATGAATCCGGTGACCTGGGAATGCGATTACATGTTTCCCGCCGCCCATGTCGACCGGCTGCATGGCATCGAGGTTGAAGGCGGCTTTATCTGGCAGGTTTATGGCACGCAGAATCCCAACGTGCCGGGCTACGAAGGCTACACGCCGGGATTGATCAAGTATGACATCAAATCGGGTGCGCCGGTGCTGTTCGTGGATTTCGTGCCCGGCTCCTGCGACATGCACGATGTCTGTGTTCTGGACGGTCAGCTCTATGGCGTGGACGCGGGCGAGCATCCGGGCTGGCCGATCGACGACAAATATGCGCGGCCGGGGTTTCCTGAGCTGAATAGTCCCAGTGGTGGATACGTCTTCAAAATCGACATTATTTGACGATTGTTGCGGCGCGTCAGCAGGTTAAAAAGGTTGCTGAATCCGGCGACCCCGGCATACTCGCCTGACCAAAAGTTCATAACAAGGGGAAGAGGATGGCGGCGTTCGATGCATTGAAGGGGTGGACGTCGACCGCCAAGCACACCGTGACGGCGGGCTACCTGGCCTGGACCTTCGATGCCTATGACTTCTTCCTCCTGACCTTTGTCTTTCCCGACATCGCCAAGCAATTCGGCGTCTCCATCACCGTGGTCACGGTGGCGGTGACCCTGACCCTGGCCTGCCGGCCCATCGGGGCCTTTATCTTCGGCCGCCTGGCCGACCATTATGGCCGCCGGCCCATTCTGATGCTGGATATCGCATGCTATTCGGTACTCAATTTCCTGATCGCCTTCACCCCCAACATCTGGGCCTTCTACGTCGCCTGCGCCGCCTTCGGCGTGGCGATGGGCGGGGTGTGGGGGATCTGCGCGTCGCTGTCGATGGAGACGATCAAGCCCCAGGCCCGCGGCTTCGTCTCCGGCCTGTTGCAGTCAGGCTATCCCAGCGGCTTTCTCATTTCCTCGCTGGCCTTCGGATTTCTGTATCCCAGCATCGGTTGGCGCGGCATGTTCATGGTGGGCGTGATTCCGGCGGCGCTGATCATTCTCTACATTTTCCTGTGCGTGCCGGAATCGCAGCATTTCAGCCGCGAGCACGCCAAGAGCAAGAGCGCCTCGACCCTTGCGGTACTGAGCCAGCATGGCAAGCTGGCCCTGTTCGCCATCCTCCTGATGACCGGCTTCAATTTCTTCAGCCACGGCACCCAGGACATCTATGCGACGTTCCTGCGCCTCGAACACCACTACACCCCCGCTATGGTGAAGAATGTAGCCGTGATCGCCAATCTCGGCGCCATCGTGGGCGGGCTTACCCTGGGCTCCTTCAGCCAGACCTTCGGCCGCCGCAGGACCATCATCCTGATGACGTTGTTGGCACTGCCGGCGAGCTATCTTTGGGCCTATTCGGAAACCGCGGTCACCCTGGCGCTGGGGGCCTTCCTGATGCAGGTCTGCGTCCAGGGCGCCTGGGGCGTGATCCCGGTTCACCTCAACGAACTTTCGCCGGCCAGCGCGCGGGGCACCTTTGCGGGGACGGTCTATCAATTGGGCAATCTCATCGCCGCGGTCAATCTGCCGCTTCAGTCCCATATCGCCGACACGGCCGGCGGCGACTACCGTATCGCGATGATCGCGGTGGCCTGCTGCGCCGCGCTGCTGATAGCCACGCTCACCTGGTTAGGACCCGAGGCCCATAATGTGGAGATGGGCCGC
>Ga0207099_1101_pt1 | contig 17425 bp, 19 predicted proteins | sample Alteio_BWMinHeat_85_FD_153521 | JGI IMG/M metagenome (GOLD analysis project Ga0207099, IMG submission 153521) | Enriched cells from forest soil in Barre Woods Harvard Forest LTER site, Petersham, Massachusetts, United States -... | ecosystem: Environmental > Terrestrial > Soil > Temperate forest >... | reverse complement strand
TACGCAAGACAAATTGCGCAATAGCGATTTCGACTCCGCGCGAATCAGGTTCTGACGCGGGTGTTGCAAAGAGTCAAAGGGGTGTCATCTTCCCCGATGGCTTCTTTCACCATGGCTTCGCCGATGCAAGCTGTTGTCCCCGTTGCGTCCGATACGATTGCCCGGGATGTGTATACCGGCACCGTGATAGATAATCGCCGGGGCGTCGCCAACCTCATGCAACCTTACCTGCAGGGGTACACAAGCCAATCGCCGGTGATTTCATCGAAAATGTCTTGCTTATTTGTAACACTACGTTGACTGCGTGCCGTCAGTTTGGCCGCAACCTCCTGCGCGCGACGGTCCGCTCCTGCTTTCCATGCATTTAAGTCGAAGATGCCGTTATTGGCGGCTTGTTGGAGCGCTGGCAGTTGCCGAATGCAAAGTTCGTCAACGGCGATAAGGGCGTCGGAAGTGACGCTAAGATGAGACTGGCGCGCGACGCGATTTACAATTGTGCGTGCCTCGCTGATGAGAAGGTTAACATCCAGTTGTGGCGAATGGCTCACGGTGAGTTTGCTCCTTGGTACGCGCAATAATATACTCCGTCGATCATCATCTAGAGGAATTCCTCCAAAACCGTTTCTTTTACATTTTGGTGGATCGCATGAGCGACTTCTTCGACCCAAGGCCAGAACAACAAATTGTCGTCCTCGTCGACGCCGCAACTTTGCGCAAAGCCGAAAAGTTGATCGAATCATGCGAGCGCTGCGACCCGGACGCCGAGATTCCATTTGACGCCATGCTGGACCAAGTCACTGGTTCCGATCCGGCTGTGACCGATTACATCGTGGAAAGCCCCGAAAAAGTGTCCGCGATGCTTCCGCGACATTATTGAGAAGACATTAGTCGGACCGGAATGACGAAATGACACAAGCGGCTTTCGTGAGACGATCAATCCATAAAAAATTGCGATTCGCGGCCGTGGTCGTGCTCACAATAGTAGTGATCTACACCGCAGTACTGCTACTCTGGCGCCCTGCTATTGATATTAGCGGCGTACCTGCGCAGCTACCGCCGTCTTCCTCAGAAATCCCTCCTGAATCAATACTCTTCTGTCTTTCCGGTGGAGGGTATCGCGCAATGCTTTATCATGCCGGCGCTTTGATACGTCTGAACGAAATGGCTTTACTCCCGAAGATAACCCAAATTTCTAGTGTTTCGGGTGGTTCACTGACGGCAGCTATGCTCGCACTTCATTGGAAGGACCTGCATTTTTCCGAACCTGGAACTGCAACGGATCTGATTCCTTTGGTCGTGGAACCGTTAGAACAGCTAGCCAACGTAACAATTGATCAACGGGCCATCCTGTGGGGACTTGCTACGCCCCAGCCTGCTGCTAGATACCTGGCAGATCAGTACGCCACGCAGCTCTTCGGCACAGCAACGCTTTCACAGCTTCCGGATCTGCCTCGATTTGTATTCCACGCTACTGATCTGAATGCAGGACGCGATTGGATGTTTTCCAAGGACCGGATCGGCAATAGCGAAGTGGGGTTTACGTACAATCCAAATACCAGTCTTGCCCTCACAGCAGCGGCATCTTCCGCGTTTCCACCGTTTCTGTCACCGCTCGACGTGGTAGTGCGGGGCGGTACAACCAGCGGTAGACGAGCCAATCCCGAGGCAGTGGTGTCGCTCGCCGACGGCGGCGTCGTGGATAACCTTGGTCTGGAAGAAGCGCTCAACTTCGAGACGATTTTGGTCAGTGACGCTTCCGGGCGCAGTGCCGTTCAGCGAAAAGTTCCTTCACAATGGTTGGGGCAAATTCAACGAGTCATCGATGTTATTTATGACCAACCGGGTGACCTGCGCATTCGCAAGCTGATTGAGCAATACTTCAATGGATATCTGAAAGGCACTCTCTGGGCAATACGTCTGGATCTTAGTGCCTACAACCACCCCCCGATGGATACCGTTTGCGATAGTTTTACACATGACTTAGCTGCACTTCCCACACGATTGGCTGCACTTCCGAAGAACCAACAAAAGGCATTAGTGAACTGGGGGTATATATCTGCAGCCGCATCGTTAGACTATCGATTTAAGCAAGGTCGGAGACCGGAGGCTCGATTACCATATCCGGACGTTCCGCTGTGCTCGTCTTCGCCGCCCGTGGGACGGTTATCCTCTGTACATTGACGAATTTCCATCACGGAACAGCGGGGTGGACTGATGACACCACACGAGGAGGTAACTCGCAGGGCCGAGGCGGCCGTGCGAGCGTCGTTGCAGGATCCTTCAAACTCCTGGCGATCGGACGCAGGTAGAACTCGCGTCACGATTGTATGAGATCGCGGTATGAAAACTTTTGTATGTCATATTTGCGGAGCACAGGGGATTCGACGAGCAGCGGCATGAAATGATCGAAACCGTAAGTCGGATCGATCAGATTAGTTGCCTTATCCGGGCACGGCGCAGCAGACATAAAGGATGGCATTTACCTTCCTCAACTATACATCCGGTCCAGCAGATGAATTTTCCGACGAACACCGTTGAGGGCGGTTTACCATTGCGCCGTGGATACAGACTTTTTTGAACGGGGGCAAAGGATCATCATGAAACGATTCGTCGTCATCCACGGCGGGGCGGGAAGTACTCCGGGAGCCGTGGCGGCAGACTTCGCCGGCGTTATTGGCATCACGCGGGCACGGCAGAGAACCGCATGGGCCGATGGACACTCTTTTGTCGAAATCGCAGACATCGACCATGATCGTTCAGTACTCGAAGTAAATTGGACGGACCTCCGAAAGGCGTCCGCAAGCATGTGGGGCGTGCTCCGGCATATCCTGTACATGGTCACGAGCATGCTTGACGTGGCCGCGGCGCCGCTATCCGGGATATCGGGACGCGTCGTTCGTTTATACCGAATACTACTTTTTTCGGCGACGCCAGGAGCCGTATGCCTTCTGATCATGGGCGCGATCGCGTTCACGATTGAAGATACGGGACTGCGAAGGCTTCTCCTGATTGTTCTTGCGGGTGGGTTCGCAGTACTAGCGGTTTACCTGCAGCGATTCGGCAAACACTTTCGCTGGATCTGGCTGTGGCTCGTGCCGATTCTCGCTCTCGTGATCACAGCAATGCCGCGGCCGCTGGCGGAAACCAGTAGATTTGTTCCTCTTATCGGCGAGATGCGTAAAGACTGGTTCGTTGGAGTACTCGTCGGTATGGACCTTGCCGCTGTTGCTGAAATCGTTCACTGGCGCCGGGCTGGAATTGCCGTTCAGGCTAGTTATGTCAGCCTGCTCTACGTTCCCTATATTGTCTCCAATGCGGTCATGACGTGGTTAACCCTCTTGACCATGGGGTTTCTGTCGCGATTTCGTCTATACCCCAAACTTGAAGGACTGAGTCCGCTTCCCGGGTTGGATCGATTTGAACGTGCGGCAACGATCGTGTTTGGAACGTTGGGAATGCTTGCGCTTGTCCTTCCCTTACTGTTGTACTTTCGGCCCGGGAACACGAACGACAAAAAACCTTAACCGCCGTGGAGAAGGGGCGCAGCGAGGTATGCGGTATGCCCTGACGATTGCGCCGCTGGCACTGATCGCTCTCGAAACTTACCTCCTCTTCATCCTAGGTACCGGCGCCAGGTCGAGCGTAACGATTCTCGCGGTGTATGAACTGTCCGTTTTGCGGACGCTGCCTCTCTTCGGATGGCTGGCCGGCCCGTTCGCCCTTGTGCTGACCGTCGTCGGGGAAGTCCTATTCTTTTTGCAGCCGGATCCACTGCATCCCTCGTCCATCCGCCGGGAGTGTTTGGATCGTCTGGCGGCGGCGGTAAGCTACGCCATTCGTGAAGCAGGCGCGCAGGAGGTTGTTGTCATTGCACACAGTCAGGGAAGCGTTATTGCGGCCGAGTTAAGGCGGCAAGGCAAGCTCCCGTGCGCTCTACTGACACTTGGCTCCCCGGTGTTCTCTTTGTACAAGGGATTTCTCGCGATCGAGCTTCGTTCCGGAGGGCCACCATGGGTCAACGCATATCGAGATGGGGACTACATTTCGGGTCCGATTGCCGGAGTTCCTAACAAAAATATCGGCTCGGGAGGACACATCGGTTATTGGAAGGACCCACAGGTTAACCGCCTTTTGCAGCTCTTCCCTACATAACCGGAAAGAAGCGATTGATAGGCTTAACAGGTTTGATTGGCGCAGCGTTGCCATGTCCACGCTCATCGGCATTGCTATTGCTCTTTCGCTCGGAATCCATGATCGATTGCCGCCGCCGCTGAAGCTCCGATTCCATCTATGTACAGGCGATGGGCAGGTCCATGATCAGAAGATTATCACCTGCAGCCATTACGTTCACTCTGCGCCATCAGAACCACCCGCTCCCGATGCGGAATCTCGCGAACCTTTTTCCGCATGTGGCCGCTGACAACTCCGTACATCAACGTAACCAGGACGACCAGGACGAGGCAGGAGGATATGAGGAATATGCACCGTACCATTGCGCTCATCATCGGGACTTCAACAGCGAGTATAGACCGTGCCCATAAGCGCTTCACCCTTTGGTCGTTTCTGTCGTACCCTCTCAGCAGATGCGCTCGTCAGTCTTGGTGCTCTGCCTTGTGATAATCGTGTCCACGATAGCATTCGCTCAAGATCGTGTGTTAAGGCCGATTCCAGCGATGGCAGCAGAGGTAATACCAGGAATCGTGGACGTGGAACTTGTTCGTCAGAATTACCTCTCGGCACAGCTCTATCTATCTGATCATCGAGAGACAATCCTGGTTGAAGGAAGAGGCCCCGGCGTGTGCGGAGCCGCCAATTGTCCAGCTTACGTGTTAGAAAAGCGTGGTCAATCCTGCCGTCTGCTTCTCGATGCGGAGGAGGTACAGCAAGTACACGTCCTAAACTCCGTCACTAATGGTTACCACGACATCCAGACGGATATGCACGGCTCTGCCACGCTATCAGACCTGTTTATCTACCGATATGATGGCCGTCAGTACCGGCTGAAGGAATGCCTGTCAAGGGAGTACACCCTGGATGTGGATGAAAAGGGTGAGGCACGAAGCAGCGCCAAGCCTATGATAACTCACATGGCCTGCCGGAGATAATTGCGCGGCATGAACGACGGAAACGACCGAAGACAACCGCCACTCCAACTTCACCCTTATAGTCATTTCTGTCGTATCTTCAATGGCGGCTAAATGCCGACAGACAATCTGGATTCCTGCAATCCTTCTTGGCCTGACTTCTGGTTGTAACCTCTGCGGTAATCAAGAAGTCACACGCAAGGTTTCGCCAGACGGACGAATTGATGCTGTGGTTTTTGAACGTGACTGCGGCGCGACTACCGACTTCACAACGCAAATATCAGTCGTTCCAAAGGGTGGTTCTGTCTACAGCGGGGCTGGCAACGCCTTTATCGGAGATTCCAATCATGGCGCAACGCCCAGTGCGAAATGGGGCGGCCCACCAGCCGTCATCAAATGGGTAGCGAATCGACAGGTCGTGATCTACACTCATCCGGCAACGCGAATTTCACTGCAAGAATCAACGGTGTCGGTCGCAACCGGCTTGTTTAGTCATGAACAAGTACTGGTCCAGTATTCGCCTTCACTTCAATAGGAAATCAAGTAGAAGATTAACGTGATCGTCGTTTCATGGATGACCCAAATACCGCGGCGAATGCGCAAGCTCCGATGCGTGAGGACATACCACGTCGTGTAATATCTCAAGTGGATCGCCACATACGCAACGATGTCCGGCAGGACCATAACCGCCAAGGCTAATGGCGCCAGCAACAGCCCAATCCGAAACGAAGCAGCGGTGATGGCCAGCCATGCGATGAGCAGCGCGATGTCGACAACGAAGAGCAACACCCAGAATCGAAACTTCAGATACCGCAAAAAGCCTTCTGAAGGACGGAAGGATTCCAGATGCTCGCCCGGAGCCACCGGAAGTGCTGGAGGTGCCGCGGCACGCGGAACCAATCTGTCAGCACATTCCAAATGCCGCGATAGACCCACTCGGTTGTCTTCTCGATGCGGCTCATGATCGCTTCCGCAGCAGGTCTCGAATTTCGCCAAGCAGCGTCAACGCCTCGTCCTCCGGGTGCTGTTCGCCATGCGTGCCATCTTCGCCGAGGCTGCGCGCACCGCGCATCTTGGAGTAGAGGAAATCCCGCAACTCTTCAGCTTCGAGAATGCCCTCGATGTTTATTTCCGGCGAACTGCTTCCGGACGCCGTTTGAATGGAGAGTGTCGCCAGTCCGAGCCAACGTTGAATGAGATTGCGGCTCAGGTGAATGTCCTGGATGCGTCGATACGTGAGATGGATCTCATGCCGAAAAAGAATTCCCCAACTCATCGACATGCCATCGCCTTCAAGTTTGTACCGAAGCGTTTCGTACTTGAAGAAGAGCGGCAGGAACATCACAACAATCCGTGGCCCGGTGAACAGCGAGATCAATGCGTAGTACTTAAGGAGTGATGAATCGGCCGCTCGAGTTCGCCTGGGTCGAAATTGTTCAACGTGTTGACCGGCTGAGCCATGTATGAGTCGGGCGATTATACCTGCCGGTTGAGCGAACCCGCCTGTTATATTTGGATCCTAAGATGGCTGCGATGACGTCGGCGAAAAAGCGGGAGAATGGGGCAGCGCTCATATGAGCGAGGTGATGCACGGATGCACGATGTGTCATAGCCTCTACGTCAAGGCAAACGGCGAATTGCCATGCTGGGACGACATCGGTGAAACGCTGGTCCTGCGGAAAATCGACGAGACCGTTCTTCAGGACAACCGGGAAAGCGCGATCTTTTACGGGCCCGAACTGCAGCACATTCGAAAATCGTTCATTTCCGGTCAGAATCCCTACCCAGGTCTTTGTGATTTTTGCGCGATGCGCGGCCATCATGGTGTTGAGACTACATTGCGTCCGAGGACGATGGAAGTGCTCCACCTCGAAGCCTCCTACTTATGCCATTTATCTTGTCCGTCGTGTATTCCCGCCGATGAACGGCGTTCGCTGAAGACTCCTCCCTACAACATGACGCCCGCATTACTGGAGGGATTGTTGCGTGAGCTCTGCCACGAAGGAGTGGAAAATATCGGTTTCATTCACTTCGAAGGCCGGGGCGACCCGCTGGTTAACCCCAGAATGCCTGACCTGATCAAGCTGTCCAGGCATTATTTTCCGAAGGCACTGATCGGTTTGACTACACATTGCAGCTATCCCTACATGCCATGGATTGTCCAATCGGATTTGAATCTCCTGCGAGCATCAATCGACGGTGCGTTCCCGGCCAGCTATGCAAAATATCGCATTGGCGGCAATTTTGAGCGTGCCATGGAGTTTCTCACCAAATTACGTGAGGACCGAATTCGCGCGCAATCCACGCTTCAGGTCGAGTGGAAGTACATTCTTTTCGAGTGGAACGATAGTCTCGAGGAAATGCAGCACGCTGCGGATCTGGCGGCCGGCCTTCAGGTTCGCCTGAACTTCGTACGTACGCACTCCGGAGGGCGATCGTGGAGATATCGCAGCCAGAGTGATCTCGATCAATACGCGCAGAAGTTGGGCGCCTGGGTCACTACGGACCGAACGTATCAGTTGAGATCATCAAACAATGTAAACGCACCCAGCGTTGTGATCGGGGAACGGGTCGCATCGCTCCTGGCGATGGCAATTGAAGACATTCGAGCTGTCGACACTGAACACGCCCTCAGATGTCTTGCTCAAGCATTGGAGCACGATCCCGGGATCACAGTTTCCGAAGGGAGTGTCGCTGCGGCGTTAACGAAGTCTTTGCCTCAGATTCTTGCCGCTGCGAAGTTTCCGTCGACGCTTTCCTGGATGGCCGCATTGAGTCGTGAAATTGGCGATTTGGAAGCTTCGGACGCGCTCCTGTGGAGATATCTGGATGTTGCCCCGAACGCGCCGGACCGCACTCATGTGCTGTCCGACCTTTCAATGAGAGTAAACAAACGGGTCGCATCGCTCTTGGCGATGGCAATTGAAAATACTCGAGCTGGTGACACTGAGCTCGCCCTCAGATGTCTTGCTCAAGCATTGGAGCACGATCCCGGGATCACTGTTTCCGAAGGGAGTGTCGCTGCGGCGTTAACGAAGTCTTTGCCTCAGATTCTTGCCGCTGCGAAGTTTCCGTCGACGCTTTCCTGGATGGCCGCATTGAGTCGTGAAGTTGGCGATTTGGAAGCTTCGAACGCGCTCCTGTGGAGATATCTGGATGTTGCCCCGGACGCGCCGGACCGCACTCATGTGCTGTCCGACCTTTCAATTCGATCTGCCTGCAAAGAGGCGTAGAGGAAACGGTTGGAATTCGTTAATTAGCCCTCGGTCGCGCGACGCCAATTTGCGGGCGCCGCGATGTGGTCCATGCGCTGGCGGATTCGTTCATCGAGCAGGCCCTCGGTCGAACCGCAGTCTACAGCCTTGTGCAAAACGGACATTGCAGCATCGAAGGCACGCCCGAGTTTTCGCAAGTCCCGTTGACTATGACTGAAACACAAGATGAATGCGCCCAGAGTGAATACGCGGTGGCGAACCAGCTCTTGAATCATCAGCCAAAGCAATTCGCGCCCGGAGACCGCGCCGTGCTGCTGGAAGTCCAGGCTCATGCACGGCTCATAACCATCTAGCGAAGTCGACAGGCTGTAAGCAGCCGCGAGACGCTTGTATTCAGCGCGGATGGTGCGCCCTTTTTCGTAGAGTTCGCCGACGACATTCTTTTTGACAACCTCGGTCAGTGTTGCGTATGCCGCAGCAATCGACACCGCCTCTCCTTCGAAAGTCATACCATAGTACGTTTCCGGCAACCGGCGTATGTACTCGCCCGGTCCGCACAAGACGGATAACGGGAAACCGTTAGCGATCGATTTACCAAAACACGAAATATCCGGTTTTACTCCCCACAGTTCCTGCATGCCTCCAGGCGCTACGCGAAAACCGCTGAGCATTTCATCAAAAATAACGAGGCCGCCGTGGCGATGAACCACTTCAATTGTCTCGCACATTTCCTCAGCTGTCGGCGCCGGCGCTGTTAAGGGGTTGATGATCAGCCCTGCGATTTCATTCGGATGTTTTCTGAACGCGGCGTCGACGGCTTCTGGAGTAAGGTCGCCCTGCGAAATGACCGTTTCCTTCAATGCAAGGGGAATTCCTGGACAGTCTGTGGAAGCAAAATACCAGTCATGAAAACCGTGGTAGCCGTGATAGAGAATTTTTTCACGACCCGTTAGGAATCGTGTGAGCCGCACGGCCCCTGCGCATGCATCCGAACCATTTTTTCCGTAACGGACATCCTCGGCGGTTGGAATAATGCTGCACAACAGTTCTCTCAATTCATAGAACTGCGGATACGGTATTCCAAGGCCTGAAAATTGTTTCGCCTGACGCGCCGCAGCGCGTGCGACTTTGCGATAACCATAGCCGAGCAGATTGGTTCCCCAGGCCGACATGAAATCAATGTAATCGATACCCTTTGCATCGATTAGATGCCCGGCGTAGCCGCTCTTACCCATCGTTGGGTGTATGAAGGGATTGATGTCGTAGTCCCTGAGCGGCAATGAAAATGGATTCTGTGGCGAAGGTGGGTTGTCGTTCTTCATAAAGAATAAGTCATCGTTGGCGACGATTGAATCGACAACGTCGATCACAGTGAACCGCTGCTCCAGTGTACGTCGAAGGTAGTCGCGGGAATGTAGTCCCCTCAAATAAGACATCTGATCAGGCATGACATCATCCAGATCGCAATTGCGTCCGGTTACCACAAATCCCTTTTCTTCGACTTCACGCACAAGCGACGGATGCGGCCGGGCGAGCCCGATTTGGGTCAATCCGGCGCTCGACAGCATCAGCAACGCGCCTGGCCTGGCGACTCGCTTTAGTTCGCGCAGCCAGACGGACTGATGTTCCGCGCTCAACTGGTTCAGGATTGATACTGCAAGGATGAGGTCAAATGACCCGTCAGGAAATGGTAGAGGCGGTAATACGGGTGTCGCGATGAACTGTCCGTGAGGAAGATGCTGTTGACACCAGGCGATGTTATCGGCGTCAATATCGACGCCGTATATCTTCGTCCGGGAGGCCCAGCGAAAATTGCGCGCAACGCGGCCGCAGCCGCACGCCCAGTCGAGGACTTCAGGAAAATCGTCGAAGTTTTTTCCGCATTGCTCTTGAAGATAGTTCTCGAGGCGTTTGTAGATCGTGGCACCCCCGATCAAATAACTTAGCGAGGCCGGCTCTCCAATGACACGCCGAATTCGAAAGGTTTCAGGAACTGGCAAGTCATCCTTCGTTCCCGGCAAATACCAGGCACGGCGGCGAACCGACTTACTGTCGCTGCCGTCCTGAAACTCAAGCCGGGCAAAGCCGGTATGATACGTGTGCTCAGAATTGACCGACGTTCCACAGACGAAGCGCGCGGTCCGCGCAGTAGGAATGTTCCAGAAGATCTCAGCGAGATCAGGACTTGGCTCGGGGTAGTGAACTTCTTCAAACGGTGCGCCATTAATGAGGAATTGCGCGTCTTCCGGACGGCCGCTGAGTGTGATTGCCCAACCTTCGATTATCAGACGGTCCGCCTCGACAGAAGCTCTGTCGACCCGCCATTGAAAATGTTCAGCGCACGCCTTCAGGTAAAGTGCTTCAACCTCCCGATCAGAAAGATCCGTAACCACGATGGGCGATATCAAAGCATAACGTACGCAGAAAGCCAATGATCCTGTGTTTTCGGTAGTGTCTCAGTTTGAAAAGTGTCGAATCAGGAGGCTTACTCCTCTCCTTTATAAGGAGAGGCTTTGCACATAAAGTCGTTTTGAGCGACATTCCCCGCCTTTTCAAGGGCGGGGTGACCGAGCGATCCAATCGTTAGAACGCGAGGGCGGGGCGGTTATCTTGGAACCGCGAAGCGCACCTTTTTGTTGAAGTTATTAACCGCTCTTGATGTTTCGCGCTGTCGCGCTCACGCTGCGCGCCCGTCTGCGCCCGCTAAGGAACGGGAATATTATTTGATGGCGCAGCCACCCCGCCTTGAAAAGGCGTTCCTCAGTTGCATATGGACCCTATGGAGCGTCTCGTTGAGCGTCAACGTCAGATCGAGTCCGATTCCGTCCGCGATGGCTGCGTTCGCTGGTGTCGACAGAGCGAATACCAGCAGGCGACCGACACCAAGCCGTACCGGAATCTAATAGGAATTTCGTGGGGATCGCTCGCGGCCGCCATCCGCGTCACCCAGGACACGTTGAAAACGTCCAAGAACGCCAAGCTTCCCGCCTGGGACTGGCACTTTTGTCCATCGGTCATGAACAGATGGCGCTGATCACCATCGACACCTTGTTCAACATGATCGCCCGATCCGAGTTTGAGACTTTGCTTCCACCGCGCATCACTCCAGTCGCCTACGAGATCGGCCAGCGTTGCCGAATCGAACGGCTCTTTGATCTTGCGAATGATCGAGAGGTGGATGTCGCTGAGATCTTGCTCTCCCGCAACCGAACCCGCAGCGCGGCGAAACGGGCGGCAGATATGGCCGCTCTGGTCGATGATGAAAACGACTGGGCCACCAACTTTCGCGCGCATCATCTTGGTGAAAAACTGATTTCGTTGGCCCTTCAGAATGCCGTTTTCGAAGGTAAGCCAATCTTCGAAGCGAGGAAGGACCATGAAGGTTCCGGCAAAGGCTTAAAGAAGATGCACCGGATCGGGCTGACGGAGGCTGCCGAAACCTGGATCGGCGAAGAGACCCCGGAGGCGTTGGACTTGTTCAATCCGATCTATGTGCCGATGATTGTCGAACCCCGCCCGTGGACGTCGCTATCGGAAGGCGGCTATCTGTCGACTCCGATAAAGTTCTTCAAGCGTCAGACCGGCAAAAAAGCGCAACAACGTCTGGAAAAAGCCGACCTGTCGGCGGTATACGCGGCCGTGAATGCGCTGCAAAACACGCCTTATCGGATAAATCAGGCGGTCTACCGTTCCAGCGGGACGCGTGGGCTGCAGGTCTCCCTTTTTTCGGACTGGGGACTCGCTAAGCGCAAGCCCGGCAGGGCGAAGCCTCAAGTCGCGAAGCGCAGGCAGACTGCACCTTAAAGAAAACCCGGTTTGTGTGGGGTGTAATGGTAAACGAGGAACAACCCGGCGGGGTGGCACTCGTCAGAAGGCCGGCCGAGCGGCTGCGGTATTTCTTATCATCGCAATAACAGGGATCGCACATAATGGAGCGCATGAGAGGGCAAATCGGGGACTTTGCAAGAGCGCATGTCGAGATTGCAGCAGCAATGCTGTTCGGTTCGGCGGCGACTGACACGACTCATCCTGAGAGTGACATCGACATCGCCGTCCTTGTCGACGGACTCCCCGGCGAAGCCGATTTGATGCGACTCGCAACTACCTACACGATCGCACTCGAGGATCTCTTGAACAAGCCGGTCGACATCGTGATGCTGAACACCGCCTCCCCGCTGCTTCGCTATCAGATCTTCAAGAAAGGCAAACTGATCTTTGCCCGTGATCCGATGCGGGTGCAACGATTCATCGGCGACGCGATTGTCGAATACCTGGACGAAATCGTCCTTATCGAACGCCTGCAGAGGCGAAGCATTCGGAGACTGACCGGTGGTCGATAAGGATCTGGCTCGAATTCGACTGACATATATCGATACCAACGTCCGTATTCTCGAAGGCAAGCGCGCGATCCCCAGGGAAGATTTTCTTGAGGACACCGACCAGCAGTACGTCGTTCTCCACGCGATGCAGTTGGCAATACAGGCGGCGATCGATCTAGCCGCGCACTTCGTAACAGACGAAGGATGGGGCGTTCCGGTGCGCTCCGGTCAGGCTTTTGCGATTCTCGCCGACAACAAGGTGCTTGCTCCGGAACTCTCGGCCCGGCTGCGTGCGATGGCCTCCTTCCGGAACCTCATCGTTCATGAATACGGCGCCCTCGATCTGAACGTTGTATACCGGCTCCTTCACGAATCGCTGCCTGACCTGCGCCTGTTCGCAACAGCCATTGAAACGTTTCTTTCGAAGTCTCCCGATCCCGAGTAGGGACGCGATCCGAAGGCGGGAACTGATTATTTGTTCCTGACACGATAAACATAAAGGTCATCCAGGTTCTCGCGCGAAAACGAGAAGGGCAGCACGCCCCATCCGTCGCTCCAAAACCCGGCTCGGGAATGCTCATCCAACAAGCGTATCGGAGAACGAATCCGATAGGTTCGCGCCTCCACTTGTTCGAGAGAGCGGCCTAGTTCGTTGTTGGGATCATCGAAAGGAAGTCCCAGGCATAAGCGAGATTTGACGACGAGCTCTCCCGGCGAACCCGTCGTGTCTTGCGCTCCGGTTTCGCCTCCCATCGCCTCCAGGTAGTACCGGAATCCCCACTCTCCACTGAATAGAAAAGGTTGGCGCGTGTTGAGGTACTGCGCACCGGGCCTCGAGTCGTCCCGTTCCGGCGAACTCGTAGTCCGATTGGGCCATGACCAGTCCGAGGACCAATTGAACGGCGATCAGAGCACCATAAAAAAATTGTGAGCGATTGAGTCTGCCAAAGCGCTCTTCATCCGAGCGGAGGAGAAAAAGCAACAACGGAGGGCATGCGGGAAGAAGATATCTCGCTGAACCCGAGAAGAACGCGAAAACGGAGCCAAGGACCATTCCGACAAACCACAGACACAAAAACATGTTGTCCGTGGCCCAATTCTTCAAGGACCATAAGTGGAAACCACTGACCAGAATCCACAGGAATGCCGCGGCGCCGCCGCCGAAGCAGGCCACAAAAATATCTGTTCCAATCCGGTGTAATCGGCAAATCTGGGTTGGGCAACCCAGATGCCGACGGCAAGTCCCACCTGCCGAGAGCAACCCCTTCCAGCCGCGGCCCATTCGGGTAAAAATGAAAGGAAAAGGAAGAATCGTTCCGCCGAGATACGTCAATGTAGCAACAGCCGTCCTGACTTTCGTGCTTCCCTGCCAGATACCACGAGCTCCAAGATACCCGAACATCGTCGATGCATACGTCACACCGCGATGCAGATACCCGCTGAACTGCCAACCTGCCAGCAGGACAATTGGGATGCAGAGAACGAAAATCTCGCGGGTCCGCAGGCGCTTGCGGCCCAAAGCGTAAAAGACCAGCAGTGGAAACAAAGCCAGCGCTTGATAAGCATAAAAGCAGGCAGCGATCAGCGGCTAGTGTGGTGTCTCTCAATTGCCTGGACATTTGAAACTTGGATGAAACGCCTGCTGTAGCGGCGGTGATAGACCGCCGCTACAGTGAGAACAGCACTTCTGCCACTAGTTTACATGACACCAATCCTGGTTGGTTTCCAAGGGGGGGCCCATAACTGTTTTGTTCCGCCGAAATCCTACATGAACATAATCCGTCCCAGACTACTTCATTCCTGAGGTGTATTGGTATTATGTAAGGCGTGCCGATCATACAAGCCGGGAAGATCTCGAAGTGTTTTAGGATCTACAAACATCCTTCGGATCACTTAAAAGAGCTGCTGAGCTTCGGAAAACGACGATTCCACGAGCCGTTCTGGGCTGTTAAAGACGTCGATCTCTCGGTCGAGCGGGGCTGCTGTTTGGGGATCATTGGCGAAAATGGTTCCGGGAAGAGCACTCTTCTTCGGATGATTGCGGGAGTCGTTCGTCCAACCGCGGGGACCATTGGCGTCAATGGCAGGGTTTCCGCGCTCCTGGAGCTGGGCGCTGGATTCAATCCGCAGTTTACGGGCCGCGACAACATCCTTCTTAACGCTTCGATTCTCGGCTTCACCGACGCACAGACGCGCGAACGAATTCCTTCCATTGAGAAATTCGCCGAGATCGGAGACTTCGTGGATCGGCCGGTGAAGACCTATTCCAGTGGAATGTTCGTGCGCCTGGCATTCGCCGTCGCGATTCACATGGATCCCGACATCCTCATTATTGATGAGGCGCTATCGGTCGGCGACATGTTCTTCCAGCAACGATGTATTCGCCGAATTCATCAACTTAAGCGGCAGGGTGTCACAATTGTGTTTGTATCGCATGATCACGAAACAATGCGCAGCCTTGCCGATCGAGCCATTTGGATGGATAAGGGGGAGTGTCGCCTGGAAGGAAAGGCTGACGAAGTTGTTTCGAGGTATCTGGCCGCCATGGTCATGCGGGGCAGGAAAGAGATCATGGAAGAGGAGGCATTGGGCAAACCGCTTGTTGCTCCACCAGGTCTCGATATTTCCCAGGAAGCCCTGGAAAGAATTCCGGACTTCATTGAACACATTGTCAATGTGGACCATCGATATGGAAATGGCAAAGCTCGTGTTCTGGGTATCGGGATTTTTGGCAGCCAGGGTCTTCCTGTCAGCGAGGTTGAACAGGGCGATCGCTTTTGCATCCGGATTTCGGTCGAATATCTGAGCGACGTTGCGAAACCCAACGTCGGTTTCGTATTGCGGAATAGGCTCGGTCAGGACGTTACCGGAACGAACGTCATGAACGAAGGTATGCTTCTGCCGCCTGGGAGAGCCGGGGAGCGAATCTCTGTCGATTTCGTGATGGAGTTGCCGTTCCTCCAGGCAGGGTTTTACCATTTCTCTCCGGCCGCTGCCGATGGAACGCTGGACGAATATGCGATGTGCGACTGGATTGATAACGCTTGCGCAATTGAAGTCATTCAGCGAATGATCACGTACGGCCATATGCGGATTCCGGTGCGGGTTCGAGTCATGCCTGTGACGCGCACGACAGTCTGAGGCAGCTCTGGCATACTGGTGGCGAAATGAAGACAATCGTACTGTTACGGCATGGCGAGAGCACGTGGAACAAGGAAAACCGCTTCACAGGCTGGACCGATGTCGATCTCACTCCCAAGGGTATCGAAGAGGCGCGCGCCGGCGGACGGCAAATGCTGGCCGATGGCTACGTCTTCGACGTGGCGTTTACTTCCGTTCTGAAACGCGCCATTCGCACGTTGTGGCTCGCGCTCGACGAAATGGATCGGATGTGGATTCCCGTCCACAACACATGGCGCCTCAATGAACGGCACTATGGCGCGCTTCAGGGATTGAATAAGCTGGAAACCGTCGAAAAGCACGGCGAAGAGCAGGTGAAGGTCTGGCGGCGCAGTTATGATATTCCGCCTCCTCCGTTGTCTCCCGACGATCCGCGGGCGCCCCACCACGATCCCCGCTATGCCGATCTCAAGCCTGGCGAGGCACCGCTGACCGAATGCCTGAAGGACACTGTCGACCGCGTTCTTCCCTACTGGAACCAGACCATTGCGCCGGTGGTCCGCTCCGGCCGGCGTGTGCTGATCGCATCGCACGGGAACAGCCTGCGGGCGCTGGTAAAGTATCTCGACAACGTTCCCAATGATGAGATTGTGGGCTTGAATATTCCGACGGCCATTCCGCTGGTGTATGAGCTCAATGACGATCTCACGCCGATCCGGCACTTTTATCTCGGAGACCCTGACGCCGTGGCCCGGGCAGCGCAGGCCGTCGCCGATCAAACCAAAAAGAAGAACGGCTGATGAGGGCTGCAAGCCTCTCCATATTGCTCAGTCTCCTGGCAGTCGCCGCCGGCGCTCAGAGAAAGCCCTTCAGTGTCGTCGAAGCGAGCATCCCTGAAATGCAAAAGGCGATGCGCGAGAAGCGGGTCACTTCGCGCGAACTCGTTCAGCAGTACCTGACCCGAATTGCGCTGTACGACGACAAGCTGCACGCCACGATCAGCGTCAATCCGAATGCGTTGAAGGAAGCCGAAGAGTTGGATCGCGAGCGGGCTCGGGGGAAGGTGCGCGGGCCCTTGCATGGAATTCCGATCGCGCTGAAGGACATTATCCACACGACAAACATGCCGACGACCGGTGGCGCACTCGCATTCGATGGATTCGTTCCGCCTTACGAAGCGACACTCACGAAGAACCTGCGGGACGCCGGCGCGGTCATCATCGCGAAAACCAGTCTCACCGAGCTCGCAAATTGGGTTGCGGGCGGGCCGACTCCGATGCCGACCAATTACAATCCGATCTCCGGATACGGCATGAATCCCTACGATCCGCGGCGCGATCCGCGCGAAACCGCCGATGGGCGAGGCGCCCTGTTTCCGGGCGGCTCCAGCTCCGGCGTCGGTACGGCCGCAAACTTATGGGCGGCCAATGTCGGCACCGAAACATCCGGCTCCATTCTGACTCCATCGAATGCGACGATGCTCGTGGGAATCAAACCCACGGTCGGCCGGATCAGCCGCTATGGCGTGATTCCGATTACGGCGGATCAAGACACTCCCGGACCAATGGCGAAAAGCGTCACCGACGCTGCGATCCTGCTTGGCGTCCTGGAAAGCAAGTCGCCCGACTCCAACGATGCCGCCACCAATCGGTGCACACCGCCGCCGAACCGTGACTACACGCGGTTT
>Ga0207099_1097_pt1 | contig 17744 bp, 16 predicted proteins | sample Alteio_BWMinHeat_85_FD_153521 | JGI IMG/M metagenome (GOLD analysis project Ga0207099, IMG submission 153521) | Enriched cells from forest soil in Barre Woods Harvard Forest LTER site, Petersham, Massachusetts, United States -... | ecosystem: Environmental > Terrestrial > Soil > Temperate forest >... | reverse complement strand
TCATGCACTTCAAATTAGCCACGCCGCTTATCCACAAGGAGGGCCGCTACGAGCTGGAATACGACAGCAAGATCATCACCGATTCCCTTGGCGTGCCGAGTAAGCTGGTGCGCAACTATCCATTTGCTGTGCACGGTGGCAATAGCCGTGCGCGATGACAGTCTCAGGTGCTTGGGGTCGGTGCGAGTTCTCGCCAATGGAGACACTGAAATAGCGCACTTCATTCTGCACCCAACGCAGTGCAGCACTGGCTCTCGTGGCGGGCGTCGACTCCTTCGCAAACTGGTCGGCCAGATTCTTGAGCGCGGCACTATTTCCTACTTTGGGAAACAAGCCGTCTGCCCAGGTTGCCACAGCCTGCCAGTCTTGGTATTCCGAGAACTGCAGCATGCGGCCAGGCAGGTAGTCGCTAGGAATAGCGTCTTCCGAATCCAGCGGCTCGATACCACGCTGCTCAAAACGCATGCTTTCCATGCCACCGAACTGTTCGATCTGCGGTTTGATCTCCTCGCGTCTGAAATTGCCCAATTGGCGCCAATAGAGAGCACGCTGGGTAGAATGCAGAACGGTCAAGCGACGCAATTCGATCGGCTCGAGCGAGTCCCAACCGTATTCCTCGGACCAGCGCTTACCGAACACCGGGTTTGCCCCCTCGCGCGTATAGCTCAGCCACAGCGTATCGCCGACGCGTACGTCATCCAGTAGCAGGTGGACAGTAGTCGCCCCTCCATACATACCGCTTTCCATATTGGATTCCCGCTGCAATATGCGAATACCGACGGTCGCGGTATGATCAATCAGTTTGCCTCCGCGCAGTATCACAACGCGATGAAGTAGCAGTTTTTGGTAGATGGGATAGTAGGTAAGACTGACTTCGCCGATTTGGTTCAATGAATTCTTTTCATTGACCTGAATAGCGCGGTTGATCAGCGTAGCTGGACTATCCCCCACTAGAGTCTGCGTTTCCTGCAGACGCACGACAACCGCATCGTCACGCTTAGTTTCTGGAATATCGGCCAACGGCTGCGTCCACTTGGGTAGCGGCGCGGCACGTCGGAAGGTGGCATCCACAGTCTCGGTTTGAGTCGGCTTGGAATATGTAACGGCGGGAATAAGACTGAATGTGGTAGCCAGGCAGGCGACAAAACAAAACCGGAAAAGAGGCATGATAGGAAATGGCGAACGGTTTGAGAGACAGAGTCCAAGGACATGAACAGGAATCATGCCAATGGGTATTTTTCGTATTTTCCCGAGATTGTAATGCACAAAGCGTGTGACTCAAGCGTTGCGCGGGCGTTGCATTTGTCGGGCTATAGATCGACACTGGATAAAATGCAAATGTGGCAACAATGCAACATTATAACGAACGTCTGCAATAGGAAGCGGCACTGAATTCATCCGAACAAACCTCGTTGGCGATCTTTTGATCGCATAAATCAATAGTCTTTCATTTGATCTTTTGCAATTTCCCGTCTTTATTGAGTTATTCCCATATCTATGGGATGGCACGATTAGTGTCTAGCTGCTAAATTCGCTCCGTCCGAGAGCAGTCAAGCGAATGCTTGATAGAATGGTCGCGCTTTTTCCAAACAGAAGTGTAATGGTGTGGATATTTGATAACAAAGTCCCCTCGCTTTTCGTTTTTAAAATAAAAAACAATTCCAATAATTCAGGGGGTTTTAGTGTTACGAAATTTATCGATACTGTTGACAGCAATTCTTGTAAGCGCTTGTGGCGGCGGCAGTTCCGGTCCAAGCAATTCAAATCCCGTCACCCCTCCTCCAGTCACTCCCCCTACGCCCACTTACACATTGGGTGGAAGCGTAACCGGTCTTTCAGCGTCGGGACTTGTTCTTTCTGATGGAATTGAGACTGTTGCCGTTCCGCCGAATGCAAGTGGCTTCACTTTTCCGACCCAATTGACAAGCTCTACAAAATACAGTGTAACGATCGTTAGTCAGCCCACTGGAATTACGCAAACTTGCGTGCTAAGTAACGCCACCGGTAGCGTCGGCAATTCGAATATTACGAATGTCGCTGTATCATGCGCTCAATCCGCTAATACGATCAGTGTATATGCAGGAAGCATCATTTCCGCGAGTGTTGCCGGCACCGCAGATCTCGGGGAAGTCACGGCTGTGGCAATCGACGCTAGCGGCAATCTTTACTTCACGGATTTTTATAATTTTACGATCATGAAAATGACGCCGACTGGCGTTGTCTCCGTGCTGGCTGGCAAATATGGATTTTCTGGAAGTGCGGACGGAACAGGTTCTGCCGCAACGTTCCAGTATCCAGAGGGACTGGCCGTCGCCGCAAACGGCAACGTCTTTGTCACCGATACGGGCAACAATACCATTCGCAAAATCGACACAACGGGTACGGTAACAACCATCGCAGGCAAAGCAGGGGTACGCGGCACTACCGATGGAACCGGCCACGCCGCAAGCTTCAACGAGCCAACGGATATCGCCATCGACACCGCAGGCAATCTTTACGTTACGGATACCGGCAATAACACAATTCGCAAAATTGACACAGCGGGCGCGGTAACAACCGTCGCAGGCGCGGCAGGGGTAAGCGGCGCCATCGATGGAACCGGCACCGCCGCACGTTTCAATGGTCCCTTTGCCATCGCCGTAGATGGTACAGGTAATCTGTATGTTGCGGACTCCGGCAACAACACGATCCGCCATATCGACACGAACGGCGCAGTTACGACGATTGCAGGCCAGCCTGGGGTTGCCGGCGCAAGCGATGGCGTTGGCGCTTCCGCGACGTTTAATCGGCCGGGTGGCATTGCGTTCGATAGTGCCGGCAATTTACTCGTAACTGACAGCGTCGACTATGCCATTCGAACAGTCACCACGTCTGGAGTCGTGACAACCGTATTACCGACTTCAGCGGCCGGCGGTATAAGCACCGGCTTTGGCACAGGCGCGGGTGGCATTGCGACCGACAAGGCAGGCAACATCTACATTGCGGGCGTCAAGTCGATTCTCCAACTTGCACCTAGTGGCACTCTGAGCACCTACGTTGGAGCGGTCAGCTCCGCCGGAGCACGTAATGGGCCCGCCGCGACAGCAAGTTTTAGCTCGCCGAGAGGAATAGTTTTCGATAGTAAGGGCAACGCCTTCGTGGCCGACTATTACAACTCCACCATACGCAAAATCACACCGTCTGGTCAGGTATCGGTTTTTGCAGGCACCGGAGCCCCAGGGGTGTTTATGGACCCGTACACTCTTGCAATCGACGGTGCCGACAACATCTATGTAACTGAAGATGTGTGGAACTGGATTCTCAAGATCACGCCAGCGGGGGTTATGACCACTCTGGCCGGCGAAGATGATGTAGTCGGAGAAAGGGACGGCGCAGGATCGGCCGCGCTGTTTGAAAGCCCCGGCCCAATGGTCAGCGATCCGGTCGGCAACGTGTACGTCGTCGACGGGGGGGCGCAAACCCTTCGCAAAATCTCGCCCACCGGCACTGTCACCACCCTTGCAGGAAATTATTCCCAACCTTTCCATGCCGTCGACGGCGTTGGTGCCGCCGCCAAATTTGGCGGTGTCGGCGGTATTGCAATTGATAAAAATGGCACTCTCTACGTGACTGACGGAAAGCTCATACGCCAAGTCACGAGTGCTGGCGTTGTCACGAGCCTCCAAAGCACCAGCGGCCCGGCTTTTAACGCACTCGGCAGTATTGCGATCGATGCCAATGGCAACTTCTTCGTCATCGACAACGGTAACCACACTATTTGCAAAATGACGCCAACAGGGATCGTCACAACTATTGCTGGGACGCCATCCGCCACCAACATCGTGGTTGGGGCGTTGCCCGGAGCGCTCGGCGCACCGGCTTATATCGCGTTTGACCGTAGCGGCGCACTTTACGTCACAGCGAATGATGCTGTGCTGAAGATTGCGCTGCCGTGATGCCTCTGATTTGCGGCATGTTATTAATACGATCTTGAAAAAGTCTATATTAAGGAAAGTGAATGATAGTTGGCATCGATCTCGGAACAACGAATAGTCTGGTTGCAATTTGGGAAGAAAGCGGCCCGCGCCTTATTCCCAATAGTTTGGGGGAATTTCTTACACCTTCTTGCGTCAGCATAGATGAAGATGGCTCGGTACTCGTTGGCAAGGCTGCTCGCGAGCGCCTGCAGACCCATCCTGACCGATCAGCGTCGGTATTCAAGCGCTACATGGGTAGTGATCGCATCGTTCGCCTCGCGAAAAGGGAGTTTCGCGCCGAGGAACTGTCGGCGCTCATTTTGCGCGCATTGAAAGAAGACGTCGAGGCCTTCCTGGTCCACTCTGTTACCGAGGCAGTCATTACCGTACCGGCGTATTTTTCCGAAGCGCAGCGCAAAGCAACGAGGGCTGCCGGGAAACTGGCCGGGCTGCACGTCGAGCGACTACTCAATGAACCAACTGCTGCTGCGTTGGCATATGGCATTCATCAGCGTGATGCTGAATGCCGTTTCCTCGTGTTTGATCTAGGCGGCGGGACCTTCGACGTTTCGGTGCTCGATTTGTTTGAGGGTGTCATGGAAGTGCGCGCCACTACAGGCGACAATTTCCTCGGCGGCGAAGATTTTGTCGGTATTATCAATGACCTGTTTCTAGAAGCAAACCGTATCCCTCCAAAACTCAGAAAAGATTCGCACTTCATGCAGCGTCTATCGGCAGCTTCGGAGACGGCTAAGCAGCAGTTGAGCACTACGCCAAGCACAAGTATTCGTATCAATTATAAGGGAGTCGAATATAAGCTGAATCTGACGGAGCAAGAACTGGAAAGAGCCTGCGCACCATTGCTTGCGCGCTTGCGAGATCCGGTTGAGCGCGCACTGCGAGATTCCAACATTCGTCCGGCCGAACTCGATAGCATCGTGCTGGCCGGAGGTGCGACGCGCATGTCCATTGTAAGACGCATGGTGTCGCGCATGTTTGGCCGTTTTCCCGCCGCCGACATCAATCCCGATGAAGTCGTCGCATTGGGCGCCGCAGTCCAGGCGGGACTAAAGATGAAGAATGCCGCGCTCAATGAAGTCGTCATGACTGATGTGGCACCCTATTCGCTAGGCGTTGAGGTGGCGATGCCGATGTCGGATGGAAGTCAATCCAAAGGTCATTTCGACCCAATCATTGAACGTAATAGTGTCATACCCATTAGCCGAGTTAGTCGCTATTTCCCGGTCAAAGACGGTCAGAAGCAGTTGGAATTGAACATTTATCAAGGCGAGGCCCGCATGGTAAGAGACAATATTAAACTGGGCAGCCTAACGATTTCATTGGGTAGCGGCACGCGCGACGACAATGGCGTCGACGTACGCTTCACCTACGATGTAAACGGTCTGCTGCAAGTAGAGGCCAAGACAGATAAACAGCACGAACCCTACACACTGGTCATTGAAGGTAATCCGGGAATCTTGTCCGAGGCCGAGATTGCCGAGCGCCTAATCGCCATCGCAGCGCTCAAGATACACCCACGTGATCGTCTGGAATATCGCACACTGCTCGCCAAATCAGAGCGCCTCTATCAACAATTGCTTGGCCAGGAGCGAGAGTGGCTTGGTAAGCAAATTTTGCAGTTCGAGCATGCCTTGGAGTCCCAGGACGAAAAAGTGATTCTGCCGGCGCAAAAGAATATTGAATCGACACTCGAACATATAGAGCGGCACAACCATCTACAACCCATGCCCGATCCAATCTGGTAAGGCATTGCACATTTCATGATGAAACAAATACCGAATTTTCTGCAACGATTCGATCTTGATCTCAATGCGGACGAACGCGCCATTCGCCGTGCGTATGCACGCGAACTCAAGCTGATCGATCAGGCAACCGAAGCCGAACGATTTCAGGAAATGCGCGAAATGTACGAGGCGGCATTGTACTGGGCGCGTCGTCAATTGGCAGAACAAGAAGATCATGAAAAAGAACCCATATCGGATTCGAGTGAAGTCGACACAACAGCAGATCTACAAGTCGATACCGCGCAATACGAAAATATTCCCAATCCTTCGGAAATTGTCTCTGCGGAATTAAGTGGTTCAACTCGACGTGAAGAGGAAATTCAGTTCGACATCCAAAATGTGGAATCCATGTCGGAGGCCGTTTTTGACGATTTCCAGAATCGCTTTCATGCAATCGTGGCACAAAAGATAGACTGCGACGAAAAACTGCTTAAGGCAGAATTGGACAAGAGTATTCACAACTCGTACATGGATAACATGGATGTACGGGAAATGTTTGAAGGCAGAATCGCAGCGCTATTGCTCCAAGGATGGAAACCAGGCCATGAAGTATTGATGGTGGTGGCTGGCAATACATTCCATTGGGTGGATGACCGCTCACGATTGCAGCGCTTTGGAAGAATGGGATACATTCTTGATCAAGCCTTTGCGGAACGCGAAAGCTTCTTTCAACAGTCGGTCGAAAATCGGGAGACCAATCGCAAGGCAATCAATCGATTGCGCAATGCCGGTCGACCAGGCAACTCGGAATTGATCGAGCGACTGCGAGCTATTGAGAAAATGGTCGAAATTTATCCACATTGGATGCCAATCATTGTCGATCTGGACCAAATCCAGCGATGGCGCGATTGGAGTCACGAGGTTCCCTCTTGGCAGCGTTTCAGTATCCGGCCGTTGTTGTGGAAAATCAATAATGCGCTTCCGCGCTTTAAATGGATTACGCCGTGGCGCATCGTTTGGGCAATTTTGATTATTGGGCGTGCAATAATGTCATCTGGGCACCATTGAGTATTGGATCTCAAATCGCACGTTCGTCGAAAAGTGGGAATACCAAACCATGGAGATATCGGGATACATGAGGGGCGGCTCCGAGGGTACTGCCGCCAGTCAAGCCAATAACTAGCAACGTCCGCTTACCACGAGACACCTGTCTGTGGCGTCAAAAACCTTGATCGGCGGTAGAACGTTGTTGCCAACTTCTCGTAAATTTGAATTGATCATGAATCACCCACATTCGGCCCAACGCTGGTCCTATCCAATGTCGGTGTTTGCGACACGCCGTGGATACCTCGTAGATCAGCCTCTTCTTAGTCGGCTTTTTCAAGATCACTCCCTTTCAAAATTGGCTTGTCCGAAACATCGCGCATCCGGTCGAGCACGCAATGCATACCTTCAATGGACTTGGCTTCTGCGGTGACCGCATCCGTGATGTAGCCGATTGGCTTACCCTTGTCGTCGTAATAGACTTCATGGATGTGCAGCAAAAAGTGTTCACCGTGAAAAGGCGCCAATTCTATGACGCGATAATTCCGACTCATGATCCCTCAGATTGCCGCTGCAGCCGCTGCAATTCGAGAATGCCTAGCTTGATCTTCGACTGACGTTCGCGCAACTCAGTGTAGTAATCCAAGCCGTTGACAATTTGTTCCTCTCGCGAGGTATCTGCCGCACCGTAGACAAGTGATCCAGCCATGCTCACAAGGGACTTCTCATGTTCTTTCGCCTGCGCATACCTCTTGATCCGATGATCAACTTCCGATTCCACCATTTGCCAGATTTCTTTGTCGGTTTTGTCAGCCATCGATAAATCAACCGCAGCATATTGCCGAACGACTTCCCATATTGGGAAGGGGATAGCAACCTTTACCCAATCGTTGCTGGATTCAAACTTCACACCGGCCATCTCAAGGTATACGCCGGCATGGTCAAACAAATCGGTATATAGCTGAAAATTTGGACCAGATGCAAGTGTCGATTTAGTTGACATGTTCGATTACTCCAAATTATTTCAATGATAATTGAAAGGTCAGGCGCTCTACGCGACGTCAGATCCAATATTCTCGACCGTCGCTAACCACGCGCTGAACAAGCCATGCTCCGACATGGTTGCCGCCTGCTGAATCTCAAAGGTTGCAGGGTAATGCCGCAAAATTTGATAGGCTTTGGCCTTCAGATTTTCCGGCACGGAATCGCAGCGGCGCACTTCCCGCAAAAATTCACCCGCCCAGATCAAAGCGCGCGTCCGTTCGTTTGGCATAGTCATCAGTTTTACTCCTGTGTTGCCTTAAAATTTATGAGCGGCGATATCCTGCCCTCATATTCTCCGGTTTCCCTTTTCTGTGCATGAACAATCGGCGCATCTCAATAAAAGAATTCCGGAACACCCATACGCTGTCCGATACCCCATGCGTTCAATGCCGCACACAAACAGATCAATTCGCATCTATCGGGGTCGTCGCGCGCTAGCGGGCCAAGCAGTTTGTAAATCGAGCCGCTTCGTGTCGCCGCGTAGCCCCTTTCCAGATCCAACACGATGACCCGTGACGTGATCCAGGAGTGCCCGGCACTGCACGTCCCAAGCAAATGCACCGAAACTGCTTCTGGATTTTTGGTGATTAAGGAGACCAGCCGATAGTTTGAGATTTCGTCCTTTATACTGTCGGTCCATATTTCCCCAGCGATTGCCGAGAGCTGCTGTTCGTCGGCCAACCGCAATACATAAATATCGCGGTTGATCCTGATGACGTCATCCAGTGATTTCGGGATCATTCCACTTAATATCTTGTCCCACTCGTCCATGTTCTCTGCTCCTGATTAAATTTTCGCTGATTGCGGATTGGTGCCCGTGTCCGAGAAAATCGGTTATCGGATACTGGTCCGCGAAAGCAGCATCACAATGTTTCCAAGATGTTGCGAATGGCATCCTGGACCTTACGGTCACTCAATCCAAGGTGATCCTCCGTCCTGATCAATCTGTCGCGATATTCATCCGGCCAGCCGAAGTCGTCGTTGTCGATGGCAAACCAGCTCACAGGCTTGCGGCGCTCGACGTCTCGCAATATTTGATGACCCCGAGACATGAGTTCAAATGCGTCGATCCGCATATGCCGACGGTGATAGGTGGAGCCAATGACCCTTTCCTGCAGCGCCGGTGCCAACTGTTTTTTGGCGAATTCGAAACTCTTCACGCGCACCCATGAGGTGCTGAGCACGATCTTGATGTCCGGATGCGGCGCCAGCAAATCCTCGAGAATCGGCATCCATTCAAATAACACCCGACCGGGGGTACGAATATGAATGCCGCGTTTGATGCCCCAATAGACTGCGTCATCGTGCAGCACGCCATCAAAGTCGACATAACACGCGCGTACTTTCTGTGGAGCATGTTCGTTCGGCAAATGCAATCTGGATTCCATTTCTCCCTCCTTGCGCCTAAGACATCGAGTTCATTTATTTCCTTGGCATTGTTGCCGGGAATACACAGGCACGATGTCCGTCAACATTGCTCATGGATTGCTATCATTTGCCGATAAAGCCAATCGATGCGCGTTTGTGACCGGTTTCGGATTCGATATACTTGGCCGCGACCCGCTTGGCGCCACGAGCAAACGTCGCGATCATCAGCTCCGGCAAGGTTTTTCGAATGCGCCGCGGCGATAACTTTGCGAGCTTGTCCAGGCTGTCACGCGACAGACGAATCTCGTGGAATACGGTTGGCAACTCACTGCGTGTCTGGTAAAACAGTTGCAATGCCAACCGCCGCGCTGCGCGCCGTGTTGGTTGTGTAATATCAAAACGCTTGACCCGACTCAGGATTGGTTCGGGCAGCAGGTCGGCGTCATTGGACGTGCAGATCCACCCAATATGGCTGGCGTCCAGCGTCAACCAGGGATTGGACAAATCGACAAATGACTTTGCGGTCATCGGTTCGAACAAACTGTACAGCGACGACATCGGGTCGTACCTCGCGTCACCACCAATTTTGTCGATCTCGTCCAATGCAATCAGCGGATTGGCATCATCCTTCTCCACCAGCCAGTTAAAAATTTCACCTGGCCGTGAATTGCTCCAAAATTCGGAACTGCCCGAGATGGCGCTATTGGTTTGTGCATTCTCCATGCGAATGCACACGAATCCCCACCCCAGTTCACGGGCCAGACACTCAGCGAATAAGGTTTTTCCTAATCCGGCGGGACCGTTCAACAAGATGGGTGAAAATCGCGCGACGCGATCGCCATGACTCGCCAACAGACACATGCAACGCAGGTATTCAATCACCTGGCAGAAATTGGGGAACATCTTGTCCAACCGGCCCAGCACCACTGGCCAATCGTCAGGAATTGGCGTCAGCCTGCGGATTCCACCCTTTTTCCGCAATTGCGCCACCAGGGTGTCGGTCTTTTTGCGTTCGTCTCGATCGGCTACGCGGGCGTCCAGATTGCGCTGCATGTCGTCCACTGCGTCGCGGTTGAAGATTTGAAGCGTGGGAGCGGTGCAGTTTGCGAGGGGCTCCTTCCACTCCGTATCGGCTTCAAACGGCACGGATTCGCCTAATTCCCCAGTTGCGCCGGCACCAGCCAATTCCTGTCGCTGCCTATGCAATGCGCATTCTTGATTGAATGCGATGGAGGCTTCCTTCTTCAATTTTTCCACCAACTGGCGCTGAAGGGCGACACCGTTATGAAATGCCCATCCTGGATCCAATTGCGATATCGTTGGCTTTTCCATCATGCTTCTCCCAAAAAACAAAGCCCCGGCAAGCGGGGTCTCGTTTGGTCAGAAGAAGTTTCTTCAGTCAGTGAAAGACGCCCGCAGAACGTAATCTACTTGCCACGAGCACTGCCCGCGGCAGAAGAGTTTTCACGCAACTGATGCCGATGGCGATACTGGGCAAGGTGATAGATGTACGGGTGCGGCGGACCATGATGTTTACCGTCATTCTTTCTGGAGGAGCCAAGTTGATGAACCCATTCTCGGACACGAATGGGGAGAAATCAAGTATCCGGGTGGCAATGAATTTGCGGAATATTAACGCTCGTTGGATTGTGCTGCGTATGTCCAATAGTTTTCCAAATATTCTTAAAACTATCGACCATGCCGGCGTTTTACACTGTTTTTGAATGGTTTTCCCTATGGATAAATCGAAATTCATCGTGTAATTGTTCGTGGCGAATCGGACGTTGTCAAAAACGGAAGAAGTTTTCAGATTTGCAAGCGAAAATTTATTTCAAATAAATTCCTTGAAATTCCTTTTACGCGTGCTTCAAGCGGTCAGGCAGTGGAAGATGCTGCACTACACACAATATTTGCCTGGCGGAGCCGAATTTCCGGGGAAAGGTCCATCATCCGGTGATGGCGTATCCTTTCATTCGCACTTGATCGATGAAGGACAAGGCAACTGCAAGCCGTGCCTTTTCCTCCTTTTGCACATTGAAGCGATACATCAGGAACAAGATGGCCGGTATAAAGAACGTTACAAAATTAACGCCCATCCATATCGCGCTGGTAAGGTAAAGAAGTGGGCCATCAATTTTTCCTGCTAGTGGCAATGCAGCGGCCTTGAGCACAGTCAAAACAATGCCATGAGAAGGGGCGATACTTTTCTTTGCGTTGGGATCGGAGCGCTTTATGCCTGCGAATTCGGTCGCAAATAAATATGTCAATTTTGGATTTTCCGGAACCGGCACCATGTAGAGCGAACAAGTCGAGCCCAGCTTGATGCCTGCGTCGATCTCATCGGGAACCAGAACCTGATTTATTTTCTGGGCCGAATGGTCTCCGATTATTTCGATATAGTCGTACAGAGTTTGTTTATCACCGCCTTCCCCAAATACCTGTGAACGACCAACGGCATTCAATCGGACATTGCTTAATTCAATCGGTTTCATTTTTTCTTATCCGTAAATTGGAAAAAAATGGTTGCTTCGAAATGTGAGGTGGTAATAGCTATCGGGCGTATATCCAAAATATCTGCTTGCGTATGTGAAAACGCTCGATCGCCCTTATCGCCTGCATTCAAGCTCTGGCTATTGGCCGGTTGTAAAACTCCAGGTTTTGGAAACAGCGGTCCCGTCCACGGTTCCGGCAAACACGGCCGTGTACGTGGTAGAGGGCGCCAATGCCGCTACCGGTAGCACGCCCACGAGCCCATTAATTAGAACTTTATTGGTATCCATTGTGACCACGACACCGGGTCCGCCTGTAGTCGTCGAGCGACCCAAAATACGGATCGCAATCGGCGATCCTCCCTGCGGTGTTACGGTTAGCTGACTGATAACCACAACGGGTTGGGGGTGATTCTGTGTTGCAAGTGACACGCCGATGGGATGGCCGGCTCCATTCAAATCTGGCGCCGGATTGGGAAATTCCCCTGCGTTGTTAAAGGCCGGGGTAACCCCCGTCTGTCCAGAATACGGGTAAACAAGAACAGAACCATCGACAGGCAATTGTCCGATGCTGGCAGCGCTACTGGGCGTTGCGGCATCGACCGTGCAATCACTAAATCCCGGATTGACGACCGTAAATGTTTCGCCGGCGATGCCGACATCGAGTGCAGGGGTAAATAAAATCGCTTGGTGATAGACGGAATTTTCCCAGCCGCCAATGCACGTCGATGCGGTGAGTGTCGCGCCAAAAGAAGCCATGACTTCCGTACCGGCGCCAGCCGAGTTGAATCCCACTTGGGTCCACCGCGCAGTTGGACCAGCGCCGGCAAATCCAGGCAATCCCGGAGTCTCCGTATGTTCGCCAACAATCCCATTTTGATTGACGTACGACCAGTGATTTTGTGCCGCTTGATCCAACAACGTGTTTTGCTTCAATTCACCAGTGCCAATTTTGCCTCGCAACGAATTTATTCCCGCAAACACGCCTAGTTGGACATTTGTTGCCGTGTCTGCCGGGTACGTTGGCGCCGGCACAGTCGTCACCGGGGCAGCATATTGTGATGGCGACGGTGTTGGCGTCGGGGTGGGAGTAGGAGATGATGTTGATCCTCCGCCTCCGCAGCCGACCAACGTCGTTGATAAGGCCAGGGACATTGCAAATGCCGCAAATAAAGACGGTTCTGATTTCATATTTTCATACTTTCAAAAAAGTTTTTGAATTTCGCATTTATCTTGTGACCGGCCTATCTGTGCAATATTACAATGTTTTTGCTATTAATAGAATGTCGATTTAAAGAGTGCAAATCATTGTAATGTCCGCATGGACAAAAGACTTGCACCTGAAAAGCGAATTGGTATGGCTATCCGCGCGAAGCGATCAGAAAAAGATTGGTCACAGGAGCAGCTATCGTTTGAATCTGGCTTGCACCGGACTTACATTGGCGCAGTCGAACGTGGGGAGAAGAATTTAACGCTGAAAAATCTGGTTAGAATTGCCAAGGCACTTGACGCTCTGGCTTCAGATATCATGGTTACCGCGGGTCTTTGAAGAATTCCGATGAATTTGACGATTCGGGTTTTCGGGTAATCGAACTTGAATTAAACACATGATGTGGTGTCGTTATTTTTTTAGTTCAAACTTAGCCTGACACTAGGCGTCAGATGAGTTGGCATTGTGCTTGGCCCGCTAATGGCTGCCCAAACCTGACCATGGCGAGATTCACCTTTCGCTTAGCCGTATAAATGATTAGGAACGGGAGATTTGCCAAATTCAATGGATGTCTCGGCGACGGCAAATACCTGCATTGATGGAAGATAGCGTTACATATTGCCCCAACGCGCCGCCTTTAACGTGTGACACTAATCAAATAAAGACCCTCTAGGCAGCCACGGAGACGCATCAGATGCCCACCAGCGAAAACGACAATCAAGAATCAAAAAGCGCCCAGCTACCTCGCTTGCGCCCAAAACGGGTAACAGTTTCGCTTCAGGCTGAGCAACGCCGCCTATCGGATGCGCTCTTCTCTGATCTCGCCGTCATTTTCCTGGACACAAATATACTGATTTGGAGCTTTGGCCTCAATGAGCGAGCCTCTGCGGCATGGCAGAAGTGGTTATGGTTTCTGGGTAAGCGACTGGTCATTCCCGCCTGGGTGGTTCATGAGTACAACCAGCACGCAAACCAACCTGAGGTTACGAACCCCTACAAAGCATTATTCCGTAAGCTTCAGGTAGTTCTAGACGAGGTGAGCGATAGTGCCTCACGCGCGTTGGATGACATTGCCGCAGTAAGGATCGGATGCTCGAACAAGGTTGAACTCGAGCATAAGCTGCGTGAAGCATCGGCTTTTTCTTTGTGCGTAGCCAACGCCGTTTCTCAAAGTGACCGCGGTCATCGAACCGATCTGCTCAAATTCTACGAGAGTTTATTGGATGAACGTACCCATCCTGCTGATATCCATGAGCTCTCTATACAGACGAATCGTGAATTTAACGCGCGGGTTACTCTGAGACTTTCACCAGGCGGCGAAGACTCTGATAAGCCAGAGAATCGCTGTGGCGACCTCATCATTTGGAAGGAGATCTTGCGGCATTGTGCGGAGGCTGGGCGAAATCAGGCTCTTTTTGTAAGTAACGATGTCAAGCGCGACTGGTGTTATTCGCCAATGAAACTGATACTCGACGATGGGAAAGAGATCCCCTGGTCTAGAAAGGCTGCGCAAGATTTGCGTTTGCCAAATCCTGAATTGCTCGCGGAATTTCAAATGCATACTGGGGGAAGCGAGATCGTCTTCGCAACGATTGATCAAGTCATTGAAACGCTGGCATCGACTGCGCACAACCCGATAGATGCGCTTGAATTCATGGAGCTCGCTCAGGCTCTCAGATCTAACCGCACCCCAACCGACCAAGCAGTTAATTGGATTCACAAGTCCGAGGAAGTGTACAAAATTGGTCTACGAGGCGTAGCTTCATGGGATTTCTCCCCCTCCGAAGTGGATATGAACGCTTTCGAGACTTGGTGTCGCGATCAGATGAAAGACACCACTATTCCACTGGACAAAGTCAACTGGTCACAGGTTTTCACTGCACTGTACCTATGATCCGTACCAACGCCTATTCGAGATTTGTTAGAGCAAGGTCTCAGATATGAACACAAGTGAGAGCACGCCCTTGGCGCGAGACGATTAAGATCGCGTGTTGAACAGCGCGCCCCATGGAAGGTCGGATATTTTTGTCACTGGGCAAACAATCTGCAAAGCGGTGGTGATTGAGAATGCGTTGGCGGGATATCCTATAATGGAAGTCAATTGCTTATTTGCAAAAGAGTCTAGAAGAGGCTCTGGACCGCCCGCTTTGGCATCTCAGCCGACAGACAAGCATCGATTCAACGTTACCTTGCAACATCCCAAAAGCCCTTTTTAATAATATATTGGTAGTCCCGATCAGTATTTCCTCCATGCAAATACGCACGCGATAGGCCATGGTTAAATGTTTCACAGGCACGTTCACGTTGAATACAACCGCTACACGATCCACCGCTGTCACTGCAAATTGGGTCGAATGCGCAGTTGAACGCATATACGGAGGCATCGTCGAACCATTGCAACAAATAATGTTGAAACAATGTGAGCAATCCCCCGGCAGTAAAGTTCTGTACAGATGTGACATAAATAACAAATGACAAGTCCATCGGTAACAGATACTCCATCAAGCTTTGATCATCGTATCCCGTATGGCGCCTAGATGTCGCCAGCAGTGCGTGACACATTGTATGCAGGAGGTGAAACGGTGCGCTTTCGCCAGTCTTTTCATTACGCACTTCACCCGGGGACATGGTCAAAGCAGGACAATGCTGTAGGAGATACGCATGCGCTGACTGTTTTGTTGCCAATATCGCTTCGCCGGGATCCAGCCATCCGGCCTGGTCTATACACCATTTCAGTACCCGAATGGCATCCAGGTGAATCCACACGGCCTCCGTTTTTGCGGACATGGCATATAGTGACGGGCGGCCGCGCAATGCTTCATCGTGTGAATCTTCGAATCCATTTAGCACAACAGGTGGCACAGTTATGTCGATCGCTGGCTCACGGCGTTCACGTGTGAAGCCAAGGGCCGAAAGTACGACCAGCAAGTCGGGGATGTGCGCGATATTGTCAACGCCATATCGGGCAGTCAATAACTCCCAATAACCTATTTTCGTAGAATGAACGACATTATCGCTAGTCGAATCGATTGACTGCCTAATTGTAAGTCTGCGAACATCGTGTCGCAAGAATGCCGCTTCCAGCGAGCGGCGTTCCGATACTAAGGCCATTAACGTGTTTTCATCGTCAATAAACTCACGCACTGGCTTGAACCTTCCTGTCGCGGTTGCAAGCATTGATTCCAGTACAGCAATTTTTTCGTCAACGGCACGCAGCATACTAGCCATTAAATCATCGTCATCGGCGAGCGCGGCATATTTTTCTCGCGCTGCCTTGTTCTTGGCCAGGTCAATAGCATGTTTGGCCAACAGTTCATCCGAAGGTAACTCGGCGTCCAGCATGGCGCGAAGTTGCTTTTCCAATTCTACGCTGTCCACAATACCCAGCAGTACACTAGCCACACCTTCAGCTATGTCACCGGTTTGGCCACCCAACAATTCTTTAGTTGCGTTGACCTGTGCCGTCAATAGTGACACCAAGCCACCGACTTTTTTGCTGAGCGCTATGTATTGCACTATTTGTGAGTAAAACGATTCGCCACTGGTAACCGGCGTTCCTCGCTTGGTGGTTTCCGGCATTCCGGCGTGCGTTTGCCTGCAGGCAGGACAATCATCCTGCAACGCACCGCCTAGCCTCTCCTTGTTCTCGACATCGAAAAAATAATTATTGAAAAAGGAACCGCCAACATCTTTGAATCCTATGTTTGCCCGGCGCCTAGCCGCATGGGGAACATGGATCGGTGCCATGACCCCACAGCGATGCACGCCGACGAAGGGCACTTGCAGCATGCCACCCTGGCATGTGTCTGTTTTACAGCGGATATAAGGGCGCCCCTTACCAACTTTCTTGATGCGTCGTTTAATGGCCGCGCCAACGCGATCATCCGAAATCCGCGGATCATAGAAATCGATGATGTTGCAACGTTCGCAGCATAGCAACAAGGGATAAGGAGAAACATAGATCTCAGACGGTGACTGGATTATAACGCGGTCTTGTTCGATGGCGTCTCGTAGCCCCGTATCGACGCTTCCGCCGCCAGACTCCCAATCGGCCATGAATCGCTTGACGGCATCGATTAGCTGCGCTTTATCGACGATATCCAATGCGAGGTCGTTGTTGCGCGCACCGACGACCCGCGCATTGGACTGGTTTCGCAGACGCGCAACTGCCCCCGGCAAAAAGTTCTCACGAAATAGGCGGCTGCGTTGGATTTGTTCGTTTTCCATGTGGAACCATCTTTCGTCTTAGATCAACGCGCCAGTGCATCAAGAATTTGTTCTGCCTGTTCGTCAACTGCCTTGATACTGATCTGGTTTTCAATATCGCGAAACGAACGCATCGGACCGTGTCCAAATATATCACCCAGCGCTTCCACAATCGATGCGTCCATTTTTCCCGCCGCCCAGTGCTCTAGGCGATGCAGCGCATTTTCTACCCGTTGCTTTAGGGCTTTCTGAAAATCTTCGAGGACGCGTGGATCGAATGTACTGGCCATTCCCGGCGGAATCAACAAGGCATTGAGTGCCCATTTCTCGAGGTCGCAACGTGCCTTAGTGCCCTCTACATTTAGCACTTTGTGAATACTTTTTACATTCCAATCCAAATCTTTTCCCCATGGGGCGGCAAAAGGCGCCAGGTTTATAAGAATGGCGGCGAGCACACCCGGCAATGTCCGATCAAGAATATTTGGTGCAAACCGATTGATCGGCACCGACTCCACCAATTTTTCGAGGAAAAAGTGATAGTCGTCGAAGTTCAGGAATACATTTGTTTCAAATAAATTGCGTGATGACAAGACAGAAATCACGATGCCAGGATGGACTCGCCCGCTCCGAGCCGATGCCTGGATATATTCCGAAGTTGATCCAGGCCACCCCGCCATAATCA